>Ga0105049_10011237_pt1 | contig 10255 bp, 13 predicted proteins | sample MAT06_FD_78087 | JGI IMG/M metagenome (GOLD analysis project Ga0105049, IMG submission 78087) | Freshwater microbial communities from Lake Fryxell liftoff mats and glacier meltwater in Antarctica - MAT-06 | ecosystem: Environmental > Aquatic > Freshwater > Ice > Liftoff microbial mat | place... | reverse complement strand
TCGGGCGTGCGGCGCTCCGGCAGGGAAGCAGTCAGGATGTTGGGTTGGGCCAGGGCCACTTCAGCCGATGACAGGAGCGCGATTGCGCCATAGACAAGCCCTCGCCGGGACGCGCTGTATGTTGGGGCGCGGGATGCCAAACCGTGTTCTCTGAGGCCATCGAGGAAGGATTGCTCATAACATGCGCCTTGCCGCAAAGAAGTCCCTGGGACACTGGGTGCCTGCGCGTCGGAGCGGCCAGGCGAATCAACCTCCGAGGACGCAACGCCGATGCTGGTCGCGCAAACCACGCCCGATCCCGGTTTGGCTGGGCTGCTTCCAGTCCGCGCCGGTGAGGACCCCTATGCCCCACTGGCCGCGGCGCTGCGAACTCAGCCGCGCAACAGCGAAGCCCGCCCGCTGATCCTGATGCTGGGTGACAGCCACACGGCCGGGCCGGTCATGGTCGGACATTTGCGCGAATTGATGCAGGCGCGCTTCGGCGCGGCGGGGCCAGGCCGCCTGCCGCCAGGCCGCGCGCAGCGGCCCATCAACGCAAACCAGATGGTAGAGGCGGGACAGTCGGGCGAATGGGTGGCGCGCAATGCGTTGCGCGCGGGCGAGCGGCATCCTGGTGATGGGCGTGCCCGATGCGGGCCGTCCGGTAGCGCAGCCGCGCCGCGGGCGTCCCTTGCAGGGTTGCGCCGCCGTCTCGCCTTTGCCAGCTCTCACGCTGGTGCGCGCGGTGCAGCGCAGCGTGGCGCAGGCGCAGCGCGCGGCCTTCTTCGACTGGAGTGCGGATGTCACGCGCAGCCCCTGCCGCCTGCCGGAGATGGCGCGCGCCGACCCGCCGCTACTGCGCCCCGATCTCGTGCATTTCACGCCCGATGGCTACCGTCTGACGGCCGAGCGTCTGCACGCGCAAATCCTGCGCGGGATGGGCCTGTCAACGCGCATCGCCTCCATTTGACGGGATGCTGTTTCCCACTGGCATCTTCGCGCTGTTTTTCGCCGTGGTCGTTTTGTGCCATTGGTCGCTGGTGCGGTTCCGCCCCGCCTGGGACAAGCCCTTCCTGCTGGCCGCGAACCTCGCCTTCTGCGCCTTCTGGAGCGTGGAGTTCTGCGCGGCGCTGATCCTCGTCGGGCTCTGGGCCTGGGGGATCGGGTTGCTGGCTTGCAAGGGACGTGCGCGCGCCTGGCTTTGGCTGGGCATTGCCGGAGCGCTCGCGTCGCTGTTCTGGTCCAAATACACCAACTTCTTCTTGCAGGAAGTGGTGGCGCGGCTGGACTGGCTGGGTTTGGGGCCGATGCCATTGCTCGATATCGTGCTGCCCGTCGGTGTTTCCTTCTACGTCTTCCAGGCCATTTCCTACATGGTGGACGCGCAAAGGGGCGCTGCCGAGCCGGAGCAAAGCCCGTTCAATGTGCTGGTCTATCTGACCTTTTTCCCGCAACTGGCAGCGGGGCCGATCGTGCGTGCCGCGCATTTCCTGCCGCAGCTGCACACCCCCCCCGTCGGGTGGATTCCATCATGGGAGGGGTAGGCGCAGCGTGCCATGCGTCCGCTGTGGATGGCGGGAGGGTCGCGCAGCCGCTCGCTCGCGCGGCGCAGATGGCGCGACAGCGCGGCATCGACGCCAGGCTGCCGCGTTCCAACTGCTCGTCCTGGAAGCATCCGGGCGTGGCCGAGATCATCTGCTCGGCGTCCCAGCGTTCCATCGCCACGGCGATGCGCAGCGGATAGGCCTCAGCTTCGGCCGTGCTCATGCCGCGCAGATCATTGGCGCCGAAGACGAGAATGAGGCGACGCCCGCACCCTGCTGGGCGATAACCTGAAAGCCGAGCGCACGGGCATGGGGCGCCATGCCGATGGCCAGGCTGTCACCCAGCAGGATGTCCGGGCAGGCGCTTTGCGCGCGGCCGGGTTGGATGAGGAAAAGCGCAACGAGGAGGGTCGCGAAAAGCGCGGTCGGGCGCCTGGATTGATCCGGCATGGTGTGTGGAACTTCGTCCTGGGGGCCTGCAACGATCTGGCAGGCCCGCAGTGAAAATCGGGTTAAACTGGGGTCTCAATGGGGTTTTCGTGCCGAAGCGGCAAAACATGGTTGACGCGGCAAGCACTTACCGGCTTCCTTGCAGGTTCAAGCACTTGCAGGTTGGGTTTGCCGTCATGGAGACGCTGAGATGGAGACGTTGACGCGATCAGGCTTGGCCGAGGCGATTTACGCCGAGGTTGGGCTGTCCCGAAATGAATCCGCCGCCCTTCTGGAGGCGGTTCTGGAGCGCGTCGCCAGTGTGCTGGAGACGGGCGAATCCGTGAAGATTTCCGGCTTTGGTACCTTTCTCATTCGCCAGAAGGGCCAGCGGATTGGCCGCAATCCCAAGACCGGCGTCGAGGTCCCCATCCTGCCGCGCCGGGTTCTGACCTTCCGGCCGAGCCAGGTGCTGAAAGCCCGGATCAATGGGCAGGATCCGGATACACGCAGCGGCGCCAAAGGCGGCGAAGGGTGACGGAAGCCCTTGATCTAGAGGATCGTCGCCGGCCGCTTAAATCGGCCCAGGCCTTCCGCACCATCAGCGAGGCGGCGGAGCAACTGAACGTACCGCAGCACGTGCTGCGCTTTTGGGAGACGAAATTCCCGCAACTCAAGCCACTCAAGCGTGGCGGCGGGCGTCGCTACTATCGGCCGGAGGATCTGGCCCTGCTCAAGCGCATTTCGGACCTGCTCTATACCCAAGGATATACGATCAAAGGCGTGCAGCGCCTGCTGGGAGAGGGCGAGCCGGAGCTCCCGCTGGGTGAGCCGGCGGAAGAAAGTGCCCTGGCCGAGATTCTGGCCGAGCTGGATTCAATCTCGGTGGCCCTGCGGCGACTCTGAAGGGCGCTAGATCGGTAAGCGTTGAGCTTCGCTCGCCGCGTCCCGATCTAGCCTTTGTTGGGCCGCGTGATTCAGACTTTTCGGCGATGCCGTCTCAAGTCGTCACGTTGCAAACTTCAGCGGCCCTTATGGTCCCGATCGTGCCGCGCACGCCCCTCGGAGCGCGCGAGCGGAAATGCCGCGATGCTCCGATCGGTGAGGCCGGGCAGCACATCCAGGATACGGCGCCAGTTGCCGGGATCGCCGCTGCGGCAAGCGACCTCCAGCGCGCGCGCGGCATCGCGGAGCGCAATGGCGCCGAAGGTGGCTGCGGCGGCCTTGAGGCTATGGGCCTCATCCTCAACACGGATGGGGTCCTTCAGGGCGTGCATGCGGCGCACGCGCTCCTTCGTCTCAGCGGTGAAGACGCTGATCAGGCGGGGCAGGCGGCCTGGCCCCACGGCGGCGCGGAGTTCTTCGAGCGTCTGGCGGTCAAGCAGGGGGGGCATGGTGCCTGGCTCGGCCTCGGGGATGGCGACACGGGGGCGGCTGGGGCGGGAATTCAGCACGCGATGCACGGCGGCGAGCAGGTCCGTGCGACTCAGCGGTTTGGCCAGATGCCCGTCCATGCCGGCCTCAGTGCATTTCTCGGGGTCGTCGGGCATGGCGCTGGCGGTCATGGCGATGATGGGCACGCGCCCGCGCGATCCGGGCACGGCGCGGATGGCGCGGGTGGCGGCATAGCCATCCATCAACGGCATGCGGATGTCCATGAGGATGAGGTCGTAGTCGCTGGATTCGGCGGCGGCGGCGGCTTCCGCGCCATCGCGCGCGAGTTCCACCATATAGCCGGCCTTGCGCAGGATGGCGGCGGCGACGAGCTGATTGGCCTTGCCATCCTCGGCCAGCAGGATGCGGCCATGCGCGCCACCAAGGGGCTGGACGAACACCGGCTGCGGCGCGATGCGCGCCGGCGGTGAGCCGGAGAGCGGCACATGCGCCAGCGGCAGGTCGAAGAAGAAGGTGCTGCCGCTGCCTGGCGTGCTGTCCACCGCGATCTGCCCGCCCATGAGTGACACCAGCCGCTTGCAGATGGCCAGCCCTAGGCCCGAGCCAACCTGATCGCTCCCTGGGTTGGCCTGGGCGAAGCGGGTGAAGAGGCTGGCGCGCAGCTTGGGAGAAATGCCCACGCCGGTATCGGTGACGGCGAAGCCCACATGGCCATCCGGCAGGGCGGCGATGCGCAGCTCCACGCTGCCGCGATGGGTGAACTTGATCGCGTTGTCCGTCAGGTTGATCAGCACCTGGCGAATGCGCCCAGGGTCGCCGATCAATTGGCCTGGCAGAAGATGGTCGAGGCTTGCGGCAAGCTCGACGCCTTTCTCGGCTGCGGCGGGTGCCAGCAGATCAAGCACATCCTTGATGATATCCGCCAGCGCGAAAGGATCGGCATGGAGGCCGAGCTTGCCGGCTTCGATGCGGCTGAGATCGAGCAGCTCATTGACCGTGTGCAGCAGTGTGGCGCCGCAGCGCTGCGCCGTTTCGGCATAGGCGCGCTGTTCAGCGTCCAGCGCGGTGTCTAGCAACAGGGAGAGCGTTCCCATGACGCCATGCAGCGGCGTGCGCACCTCATGCGACATGAAGGCGAGGAAGTCGCTCTTTTCCTGCCTGGCACGGTCAGCGGCGCGCCGCGCGCGGGCGGCCTCCTGCTCGGCCCGCTTGCGGGCGGTCACGTCGTGCTGGATGCCGATATAGGCGACCAGCACGCCGTCATCATCGAGCACGGGGGTCAAGCGCAGCTCATTGACGAAGCGGCGGCCATCCTGGCGGTGGTTGATGAATTCCAGCGTGATGGGCTTGGCGGCGGCAACGGCCGTGCGCAAAGCCCGGACCGAGGCTTTCTCGGTGCCGCGGCCCTGGAGAAAACGGCAATTGCGGCCCAGCACATCCTCGGGCTGATAGCCGGTGATGCGCGTGAAGGCCGGGTTCATGAAGACCAGCGGGCAATCGGGCAAGGCGGGATCGGCCACGGTAATGCCGGTGGGCGCGGCGGCGATGGCCAGTGCCAGGACGCCTCCGAGGCCTGCGGCGGTAACCGCGCCATCACTGCCGTCGAGAAACGCGTTGCCACCCGCATCGCGCGTGATGCGGGATGCCAGGGTAAGCGGGGCGTTACTCGTCATAACTGAGAAGAGTTTCAACCGGGACATGGAGGCGACTCCTTCCACCCAGAAAGCTGAGTTCGATCAGCGTGGCCACGGCGGGCACGATCGCGCCGGCCTGTTGCAACAACCCCACACCTGCGGCCATGGTTCCCCCCGTGGCGAGGAGATCATCGAGCAGGACGACACGTTGGCCCGGCTCCACGGCATCGGCCTGCATCTCGATCCGGTCCGTGCCGTATTCGAGGGCATAGTCGAAACCGATGACGGCGCCAGGCAGCTTGCGCGGCTTGCGCAGCATGATGAAGCCCAGGCCGAGTTCCAGCGCCAGCGGCGCCGCCAGCAGGAAGCCGCGGCTTTCAATGCCGGCCAGTAGCATCGGCTGGTAGGGGGTGATGCGCCCAGCCATCATGGCCACGGCAGCCTTCCAGGCGGAACCATGCCGTAGCAGGGTCGAGATGTCGTAGAAGAGGATTCCCGGCTTGGGAAAATCGGGAATGCCACGTATGTGGCTTTTGAGTTCGTTTTCCGTCACAGCTTTCTTCGCTTGGAGATAAGGCACAGCCTGGGGCCACAGAGAGAGAGCTCTCCACGGTTCTTGAAGCCTAGCCGCCTCGGACAATATTTAGCAAGCCTTCTGCCTGACCTCGGGCAAATGAAACAAAGAAGGGGATGTAGACCCTATGTCACGTGGTAAACTTGCGTTCCTGATCGGCGTAGTCGGATTTATCGTTTATATCGTCGCAGTGGTCTCGTTGGGTGATTATGTCATCCCGCTCCATTGGTCTTTACAACTTATTTACTATTTATTTTTTGGGATCGCTTGGGTCGTGCCTGCGAAACGATTGATACAATGGGGTGCTCGCACCCCGGATTGAAGTATTGATCTTGGCTTCGGCTGGGCAGACGCTAAAATTCCCGCATGTTTGTACAAACGCGCCAACCGAAATCCGGTTGCACGGGCGCGGCGTTGATATTTCTGCCGGCCTTCCGGCAGTTTGCGCTTCGGCCAGATGCCGGCCTACATGGCCGCGCCAGAGGCCCGCACGATGGGCGCCCAGCGCGCCTGTTCCGCCTGCACCCAGGCGGAGAGGGCGCGCTGAGCCACATCCTCCGTCTGGACGAAGGCGACCGAGTCGAGCCGCTCGCGCATCGCAGCTTCGGCCAGGATGCCTCGCACCGCGGCGGCCAGACGCTCGGCGATGACGGGCGGCAAGCCGGCCGGGCCGGCCAGCATGAACCAGTTGAGGCTGACCACATTGGGGAAGCCCGCTTCCCGCGCCGTGGGCACATCGGGCAGGATGGCGGCACGCTGCGCGGAGGAGACGCAAAGCCCGCGCATATTCCCCGCGCGGATGGCCTGCACATTGGCCGCCGCCGTATCCCAAAGCGAGGTGGTGGTGCCGCCCAGCACGGCGGTCTGCGCCTCAGGCGCGCCGCGGAAGGGCGCGTGCAACAGTTGCGACTGCGTCTCCATGCCGAACAGAACGCCCGTGAGATGCCCCATCGAGCCAATGCCCGAGGAGCCATAGCTCACCGCATCCGGGCTACGCTTCGCTGCTGCCGCGTAATCGGCCAGCGTGCGGATCGGGCTGTCACCCTTCACAGCGCAGACGATGGGCGCACCACCCATCAGCGAGATGTAAGTGAAGCTGCGTGCCGAGTTGTAGGGCAGGTTTGCCATCATCGAGGGCAGAAGAACCAGCGGCCCCGCCGTGGACATCAGGAGGGTATAGCCATCCGGCCGCTCATTCGCGACCGCGCCTACCCCCACAGCGCCGCCGCCGCCGGGCCGGTTGTCAATGACGAAGGATTGGCCGAGCACACGCTCCAGCCGCTCGGCCACGGGGCGCATCATGAGGTCAGAGGCGCCGCCGGGCGTGAAAGGGATGACAATACGCACGCTGCGCGAGGGCCAGGCGGGCTGGGCCTGAACCAGGCCCGGCGTGGCAAGCAGGGGAGCGGCGGCGAGCAAGTGGCGGCGGTTCATGCGGCGGTTCCTTCATGGAGAAAGAGCGCCATGCAATTCATGTGCCCCCGACACCTTCAGCGGGCGGGTTCAGACGTCGGCGGGCTCGCCATCCGTCAAACGGTGCAAGGCGTCGGCATTGAGGATGCGAAGCTTGTGCTGGCCCGGCTCGGCGATCAGCTTCTGGCGTTTGAAGGCGGCGAAGCTGCGGCTGACGGTTTCCAGCGTCAGGCCCAGGAAGTCGCCGATATCGCTGCGCGTCATCGGCATGGGCAGGTCCTCCGGCAAGGGGCCGCGCAGGCGATGGGCCTCGACAAGGCCCAGCAGGAAACTCGCCACGCGGGATTCGGCCGAGCGGCGGCCAACGGTGACGAGCTGGTCCTGGGTGTTGGAGAGTTCCGTGAGGCAGAGCTGGAGGAGGCGGCGTTCCAACTGAGGGTAAAGTCGCATCAGGGCGTCCAGCCGGCTGCGCTCGATCCGGCACAAATGCCCTTCGGTCAGAAGCTCCGCATCAAAGGGATAGGTCTTGCCGGCGCCATAACCGAGAACATCTCCGGCGAAGCGGAAGCCCACCACTTGCTGCTTTCCATCGGCGAGGAGCCGGGAGAGTTTCACCACGCCCTCGACCAGGGAATAGGCGCGCGTGGCGGGGTCTCCCTCCCGGAATACATTGCTTTTCGCGGGGAGGTGGAAGCGCTGGGAATCGGCGGCGAAGTCATCCAGTACGGCGGCATCCAGCCGATGGCACAGGCCGGCCACGCGGCTGCCGCAAGTGGCGCAGGCTTCTGCCGTGCGGCTGGCGGGCTGTTGGCGGTGGGTGGCATCAAGCGGGTTCACGGTGGCTGCTTCTTCTCCCCGATGGGAATAGAGTAACCCTAACATTATCCGAGTTGCAAGCTTGGTGATACCACCCACCCCACGCAATCAGGGGTTATAGCGCTCGGGTGAGTGTCCTGGCCGCGAAGTTCGCTGCCCTTCGCAACGGACTTCGCGGATCATCAGGAAACTGCGACCAAACCCTAATCGCCGGTCATGGTGAAGGCGCCAGGATTGATCGTCACCGTGCCTGGGCCGGCCACAGCGACGGCCGTGGTCAATGGCGACCAGGTCATCGGGTTGCCACCGCTTGCCGCATCATACAGCCCGACATGGGAAAAGCTGCCGGCAGCCGCGGTGAAGGTGAAGCGCACGGCCTCGGCGTTCTGCTGCACGCCGGTGCCGGTGAAGGTGACGCGCTGGCGGGCATAGCCATTGCCAATCGGCTCGCCGCTGACGCCCGTGGGGTCGCTGCCGCCAGTGCCCAGCGCCAGGAAGACGGCGGTGGGCAACACGGGCGAACGGCCGCAGAGAGCGCGGGTGAGGACATTCTTCGCGTGATCAGTGAGGGAGCTCATGGGGCAGAATCCTTGTGTGCTGAGGTCAGATGTCGGAGGCGGTGGCGAAGCGCGACGCGATGGGTGCGCCGGACGCATCCAGGCCGGCGGGCTGCTCGCGGATGGCGCGGTAGAGATCCTCGACAGCAAGGGTGTAGGGGTCGTCCATCGTGTTCTGCGCAAAGCGGAAGCCCAGCCGCTGCAATGGCGATTTGTTCCCCTTGCGTGCAGCCTCGTCGCGATAGCCGTGCAGTTGCACCTCGATAATTCCGGCGACGCGATCCACCTGCACATGCGTCAGGCGCCAATATTCGGCGAAGGCACCCGTGTTGTTGATCTCGATGGGGATGAGGAAGGCCATGGGGTTCTCCTGGGGGGTTTTTTGGGGGGCTCAGCTCACGGTCACGGCTTCGACATTGGCGAAGCGGGCGGACCAGTTGATGGTGGTGGCAGCCACACCGATGCCGTTTACAGCGAGGGCTCCGTTGGGAAGGTCTGGTGCAACATCAAGACGCCATGCGCTGCCCAGGCCATTGCTGGCGGTGGGCAGGATGGACGCGCCGCCGCCCTGATAGACCAGCACCGTCCCCACGCCATTTCCGCGCACCGCAGAGACGTGGAAGGTCCACGATGCCGCCGCCGTGCTGCCCACCGCTTTCGCGGTCACGATCAAAAGGCCCGAATAGCTGCTGAAATTCGGCAGGATAATCTGGTTCGCCGCGCCCGGTGCTGCGTTGTCCGTGGTCAGGCGTGTGGCCGTCGCGTCCGTGGTCTGGCGTAGCAGATGGTGCTCGCCGCATTGCGCATCGCCCGCAGCAGTGATGCGGTTTCCAGCCCATGCACCGCGCCCTGTTATGCCGCGCGTGCTGGCAAATAAGCCACCCACAACCCACGACAAAACGCCCGATGCGATGTTGCCAACACCGCCCGCGATTGTTGCCTGTGTGCCGCTGGCAACGTTGCTAGATCCGCCACCGACTATGGAGGTGATGCCGCTTGCTGTGTTGGCGATGCCGCCCAGCACTGCCGAACGTGTGCCAGAGGCAATGTTGCTTCCTCCGCCCGCGACGACACTTTCCTGCCCGCTCGCAACTTGGTTTGCGGCGCTACGAGCGGTCTGCAAATCCACCGCATTCGCGCCACGTGCGTTGCCGCCAGCGATGGCGTTGTCAGGGAACTGCGCGAGGATCGCCCCGCTACCTTTGGGCTGCCCAATGACGACGGAGATGTTCGCGTCTGACCCCGCCGCCCGCCATCCGGTGTGGCTCGGCGTGCCGGTCAATCCGCCGACCATCTCGGGTCGGTTGACGGCACTGGCTGGCGTGGTGACCTGCAGGCCGTGACTGCCCGGCGCCGCGCCCAGACTGAGCGTGCCGCTCGCGGCCCGCAGCATCTCAACGCCAGCGACTGCCGCACCCAGCGTGCCAGCCGCCGGCCGAAAGAGCCCCGTATCCGTCTGTCCGACCGAAAGGCCGGGCCGGGCCGCCTCGCCCGCCGGGGCCAGCACGCCCACAGACCCATTGCTGCCCGCGTTGAAGAGCGGCCCCGGATTGGCTGTCTCCAACAAAGGAGAACTGCCGAGGTTCACGCGATTGGGCGTGCCGCTCATCGCATTCGCCAGATGGATCGCGGCCGCGCCGTTGTTGCGCAGGTTGAAATTCACACAGCGCAGCGAGCCGATATCCAGGCGGTTGGAATGCTGCTCGATCCGGATCGGAGTGTCCTCGGCGTCGTCGATGCGCAGCGTGCCGATCTGCAGCCTGCTGGAACTGGTGTTGATATGGATCCCGATCGAGCCCGCGAGGGGTGCACCGCCCGCGTTGAAGATCTCGCACTGCACGGTCATTGCGTCGATCTGGCCATCCGTGCCGGCCGCCTCAACCCAGACGCCGTGGCGCACGAAATCGGCGTAGG
>Ga0105049_10011234_pt1 | contig 10257 bp, 9 predicted proteins | sample MAT06_FD_78087 | JGI IMG/M metagenome (GOLD analysis project Ga0105049, IMG submission 78087) | Freshwater microbial communities from Lake Fryxell liftoff mats and glacier meltwater in Antarctica - MAT-06 | ecosystem: Environmental > Aquatic > Freshwater > Ice > Liftoff microbial mat | place... | reverse complement strand
TTTTCGCCCTACCGAGGTAGAGCTTTTGATTGGCGACCCTACCAAAGCCAAAAAGGAGTTGAACTGGGAATTGAAGCACGACTTAGATAGCCTTATTGATGACATGGTGATGAGCGACCTTCAGCTCTTTAAACGAGACGATTATTTAAAAGAAGGCGGGCACAAAACTTTTCAATATCACGAGTAATGGATAAGGGGGCGAAAATTTTCGTGGCCGGGCATAGGGGAATGGCAGGCTCTGCCATTGTTCGGAAACTAGAAAAAGAAGGATATCAAAACTTTGTACTAAAAACTTCTTCTGAACTTGACTTACGGAATCAATTAGCTGTTGAAAAATTTTTTACCATTGAAAAGCCCCACTATGTTTTTTTAGCTGCAGCCAAAGTGGGTGGCATTATGGCCAACAATATTTATCGTGCGGACTTTTTATATGAGAATTTGATGATCGAAAGTAACGTGATCCATCAAAGCTATGTTCATAAAGTAAAAAAACTTTTGTTCTTGGGTTCCTCGTGCATTTACCCCAAGTTGGCACCGCAGCCGCTAAAAGAAGAGTCACTATTGTCAGGCTATTTAGAAGAAACGAATGAGCCCTATGCGATTGCGAAAATCGCAGGCATTAAACTCTGCGAAAGTTACAGGGCGCAATACGGCTGTGATTTTATAAGTGCCATGCCTACCAATCTGTACGGCCCGAACGATAATTATGATTTGAATAATTCACATGTGATTCCTGCTTTGATACGGAAATTTGTAGAGGCAAAAAAAAGTAGTTCCCCTCATGCAGTCGTTTGGGGTACGGGAACTCCTTTAAGGGAGTTTTTGCACGCGGACGATTTGGCGGATGCTTGTTTATTTTTAATGCTCCATTATTCTGATATGCAATTTGTAAATATCGGAAGCGGCAGGGAATTGAGCATTAAAAATCTCGCTCTTTTGATTAAAGACGTTGTTGGCTTTGAAGGAGAAATTAAGTATGATTCAACAAAGCCAGATGGCACCCCGAGAAAACTTATGAATGTATCAAAGTTAACTTCAATGGGTTGGACTCCATCGATTGCGTTGGAGGAGGGACTGCGAAGCCTGATAAATTAAAACTTTAAAAATCTAAAATAGGCCGAAGAGTTCGAAACAGGAAGTCTGAAAGTTTCTAATAATCAGGTTTTTCCTAACTGAATGTAATTTGGTTCCCTCCATTTTTTTGAACTTCCGTTGTTAATTATGATCCAGCGAATTGCCCTGCTTTTTGTAATTACCGGGGTCGGTCATGGGTTTTCCATAATAGCACTGAAGTTCATTGCCCAGCGCGGCCAGGCTACACAAGTGGCGGGGATTGCTGAGATTGAATCAATTACGCAGTTGATGCTCGGCCTGATTGGTTTTGGTATGCAAACAGATGCAATTCGTAATATTTCTCAAACTGAAAAGTGGGAAGAAAAATTGGGAGATGCCCAAACTGCACGGTCTACTTTATCCATTTTTTTGTTGATGATCGGCATTTTTTCCTTTTACAAGGGTGAATACCTTTACTTTATGATGGCGCCAATATTAGCCTCCAGTATTGATTACGCACTGTATGCTAGAGGCTACTCTGTCATTGGTGCGCTGGTTGCACTTGTGAGGGTGGTAGTGCCTTTATTGCTAGGTATTATCTCTACCTACAACTGGCCGGAGTATATTCTGCACGCGTACGTGATTGGTATTGTACTCGCCTACCTGAGCACGAATACGTTCATGTCACTTTTTTTGCGCGTACAAGTCTTTTATCTACCCTCCTTCAATTCACTGCAATTATACTTGAAGACCATTCCCTTAGGCATTATCAATCTTTGTTTTTATTTTTTCGGCTTGGGGTTTCTACTCTTCACGCAGCTTTTCTATCAGGCTGAAGAATTGGTTGTTTCATTTTTGGCACTTAAGTTCTACTTAGTTTATAAAGGCGCCATTCGGGTGATTCACCAGGCATTTGTAAACCAAATGGTGGATGAGAAAATTTGCCTGGGCATTGATCAAATTTGCATAATGATAGGATTGGCGTTTTTTGGATCTGTGGTTGTTTTTCCAAACACCTTTGTGTCGGCTTTATTTGGCAACCAATTCTTAAACAATCAAAACTTTTTCCTGTTCCTGGGAGCATCTGCTTTAACTTTTAGCATTTTTAGCAGTGCCACCACACGAGTTTTATTGGAGAGAAAGGACATTCCCTTTATGAAAATCGCAATTGGCTCAGTTGGAATTTCTGCAGTTTTGCTGTTAATTCTTTTTCAGTTTTCCAAGAAAGTTGAAATGATTACGCTAAGCTTACTGGCAGGAGAGCTTTTCTTCTCGTGTTCGTTAGCAATTTCCTTTTTCAATAAGACTGACGTTTGGAACCGTATTTCATTCCTGATGAAATGTGCCCTGGGACTTTGCCTACCAATTTTAGCTAAAATAGTTTTTGGAGAAAGTTTAGTCGCGTATCTTGCCAGTTTTAGCATGATGGGTTTAATCCTACTATTATTCTTTCATAAGAAGTTTGCCTTGCCGGTATCTAAAACGCTGTAAAGTATTGCCTAATTTTAAGTTAATCTGGCTAAAATGAAAGATGGACTAAAGGTTTTTAGAATACCGCTTGTTTTAGAAAAAAGGATTTTCCTTCTTCTTTCATCGGCAATCGCCCTCTCCATTCCGTTTCAAGCAATTTACAACTCACTATTTTGTATTGCTCTACTTTTATTTTGGATGTTGTTTATGGGCAAAAAATTTGTAGCCTCTCGGCTCATAATAATCGTCATCATTTCAAGCCTATTTTGGCTAGCGCTGGCCGGAATGCTGTATACTCAAAACACCGGAGAAGGTTTGTTCAGGCTACAACAAAAATCGTTGTTGTTGATCCTTCCTCTTGTTTTTGGAACGGTGTCAATTGATTGGAGAGTGGCGTCAAAATGGATCATTACCTGTTTCATTATGGGTATTATAGCTGCTTGTCTTATTAGTTTAGTAAACGCGTTAGTATTCACTATTCAAGAAAACAGCACCGAAAGGTTTTTTTCGCATGGGCTGGTAGAATTTATTGATTTGTATGCCTACATATTGGCGCTGTTGTGTCTACTAGCGTTGTTAATTGTCGCTGAAGCGGGATTAGGAAAAATTCAGATTCATCCGAAATTACATCATCGATATGCTATTGCTGGCATGGCACTTTTTTTATCGGTTTTTATTCTACTTCTAAGTGTCAAACAAATTATTCTAACATGGATTGTAATTGCTATTTGCTATGCCATACGCTTGAATAAAAATAAATGGCTTAGCACAAGCATTTTTATGTTACCAATTATTCTTACAATATCATCTGTTTTTTTTGTTCCAACACTAAAAACAAAATTTGATGAAGTTGTAAGCGGCAGTGAGAACACGATTCCATTAGATCGCGATGCTTCACTTGGTAGATCCTGGAATGGCATTGCCGTTAGAAAAGCCCTATGGTTTTGCTCTCTCGATGTGATTGCGAATAACCCTTGGTCGGGAGTGGGCACGGGAGACGGGCAAGATCAATTACAATCTGCATACGAAAGCCGGCAGTTCTATTTTGCATCTAGGTACAATCAATTTAACACGCACAATCAATATTTGCAAATAGCTGTAAATTTTGGGTTAGTTGGCCTCGTCCTCTGCCTGTGCTCTTTCCTGTTACTATTACAAAAGGGGAAAGCTAATTGGTTTTTAATTATCTTGCTTTTTACGCTTGCCTCAGCAATGCTTACTGAATCAATGCTGGAAACTAACAAAGGGATTCTTGTAATGGCATTCACGCTTTCATTTTTCTTTCTGCACGATGGCCCGGAGTCTACCACTATCAAACATATTTTATAGATATGGCCTCTGAATTAATCCGCGAACGTGTTATTAGCCTTGATGTAACAGTACAAAGTTACGAGCGGGCACTGGCCAACATCATCGGATTAGGCAAGCAAAATACTCCATCGTATGCGTGCTTTTCAAACGTACATATGATAATTGAAGCTCAAAATTCTGTAGAATTTCAAAAAATGGTAAACAATGCCAACTTTGTATTCGCAGATGGTATGCCGCTCGTTTTTGCTTTACGGTTATTGTACGGAATTAGGCAAGAGCGTATCGCTGGCATGGACGTGATTCCAGATTTACTAGAGATGTGTAAAAGTGGACATTTATCAATATTTTTATTCGGATCAACGCAAGCGGTTTTAGATTCCTTTAGTCATTATATTCATACTAGATTTACGGGCGTAAGGATAGCAGGCGTAATTTCACCACCATTTAGAACATTGACGGAAAAAGAAAATGATTTAATAATTGAACAAATCAATTCTTCCGGGGCAAATCTCGTTTTTGTTGGACTCGGCTGTCCTAAGCAAGAAAAGTGGATGGCACAAAACAGCCCAAGGATTAAATCTTGTCTATTGGGTGTTGGTGGTGGCTTTGAAATTTACGGAGGAGGAATTAAAAGGGCGCCAGTTTGGATTCAAAATGTTGGATTAGAATGGGCATTTCGTCTTTCGCAAGAACCTAGAAGACTGTTTAGAAGGTATGCGTCTTCCAACGCAAAATTCATTTATTTTTTCACCAAACAATTGTTGCAACCCAATTAAAAAGGGTTGCTGTCCCATGAAAATAGCTTACGATTATCAAACGTTTACCCAACAGTCGTATGGAGGGATATCTCGTTATTATGTTAGACTGGCTGAAGAACTGATTGCCCGGGGAAAGGATGTAAATATTTTTGCTCCTTATCATTGCAATAAATTGTTGGAGAGCTTGCCGCCATCAGTTTTGCACGGAAATCGGGTAAGCTCAGGGTTCTCAAAGCCTGTTGCTTTGGTAATGTTGATGATCAACCATATAAAGTCTAAAGGGGCAATACGTAAATGGAACCCTGATATTTTGCATGAAACTTATTTCTCAATCAAATCAACCGCCCCAAAAAACTGCCCAACGGTAGTTACCGTTTATGACATGATCCATGAAAAATTCCCAAGCTATTTTAATAGATTCGATCCTACATCTACTTGGAAACAAAAAGCTGTTAAAAGAGCTGACCATATTATTTGTATCTCAGAAAGCACCAGAAAAGATTTATTAGAACTTTTCCCAGCCTTAGAAGCCAAAGTTTCGGTTGTACACCTAGGGTTTACCACTTCCCCTATTGTGCAGTTGCAAAGCAAAAATAGTAAGCCCTATCTATTGTATGTGGGTACGCGCAATGGGCACAAGAATTTCTCACTCCTATTGGAGTCTTTGGCATCTTCCCCGCGCCTGCTATCAGCATTTGACTTAATCGCTTTTGGAGGCGGAGTTTTTTCGCGATCAGAACTTGCTCAAATCAATCGATTAGGCTTCCAAAAAACACAAATTAGGCAAGTTGGAGGCAGTGATGATATTTTGACTAGCCATTACAAGAATGCAGCGGCATTTGTTTACCCATCATTGTACGAAGGATTTGGATTGCCGCCACTTGAGGCCATGGCTCAAAGCTGTGCAGTGGTAAGCAGCAATACGAGTTCTATGCCAGAAGTTATTGGCGATGCGGGGGAATTTTTTGACCCAACGTCAATGCAACAAATGGCCATTGCAATAGAAAACGTTGTTTTTTCATCATCAAGAAAAGAAGAGTTAATTTTGAAGGGTAAAAAAAGACTAGAACTTTTTACTTGGAATAATTGCGCTGAAAATACATTGAATATCTATAACCGACTTGTGAAATAATGAAAAGAGCATTTATATGTGGGATTAGCGGGCAAGATGGAAGCTATCTGGCAAAGCTCTTACTAGAAAAAGGGTACGAGGTATGGGGTTCATCCAGAGATGTTCAGGCGCACATCCTTACCAATCTAATAAAACTTAAAATTCATAATCAAGTCCATCTTTTGTCCATGTTGCCAGAAGATTTTCGCAGTGTATTCGTTGCATTAAAGAGGGCGAGACCAATGGAAATATACTATTTGGCAGGTCAATCCTCTGTTGGTCTCTCTTTTGAGCAACCAGCTGAAACAATTCAAAGTGCTGTTTTAGGAACTCTCAATGTATTGGAATCTTGTCGACTCTTGGATTATCCTATAAGACTTTATCATGCAGGATCAAGTGAATGCTTTGGAGATGTTAATGGCGAACCGGCAAATGAAAAAACGATATTACATCCAAAGAGTCCTTACGCAGTTGCAAAATCATCGGCCTATTGGCTAATAGATAATTATCGAGATGCTTATTCATTATTTGCGTGCACCGGAATTTTATTTAATCACGAATCACCGCTTCGACCAACACGTTTTGTTACAAAAAAAATCATCGCAGCCGCTATTCGAATTGCCGCTGGGTCAGATGAAAAATTGAAATTAGGACGGCTAGATATTGCACGAGATTGGGGATGGGCACCCGAGTATGTAGAGGCGATGTGGCTAATGCTTCAACAAGATAAACCAGAAGATTTTGTGGTGGCTACCGGACAAAGCAATACACTTGAAGATTTTGTGTCAGAGTCATTTGCAATTCATGGACTACATTGGAAAGATTATGTGGAGCAAGATGCGGAACTTTTCCGGCCTTCTGAGATAAAAATTAGTAGGGCAGACCCCAGCAAAGCAGAAAAAGTTTTGGGCTGGAAAGCAAAAACCTTTATGAAAGAAGTCATTGCAAAAATGACACTTAATGAGTTTTAATTCGGGGCCAGCTTTTGAGCGGCAAACATCATTTAAATTTATTCATGTCCTCCTGTGTCTTAGATTTTATGAATACGCCAATTAAAAAAGAGAGGACATAAAGTACGTGCTTGGCATACCGAAACTGAAACAATAACCTTCCATGAATCGGTAGTACCGCTTTGGTCAGTAGGTGAACATTGTCAAGGCTATAGTAGTGTAAATTAAATTGACGAGCCAATTCAATAAAAGCTTTTTTGGTGTAAAGCGAAATGTGTTGACCGTGCTCGGTGCCGTAGTACCACCAGTCGGAAACTTTTGGAATAGGGTTGGGCAGCAGCTCGGTGGAAAGAATAATATTATCTGTGATCTCAAGAATCTTAGCTACTTCTAAAACAGGTCTTTCAAAATGTTCGAAGCTTTCAAAACTAGTAGCTAAATGATATTTTTTTCCCGCCTCCATTTCAAATGTTCTGGCAACCAAATTTTGGGTATACGGATCGCTCCAATAGAAATCAAAGCCGATGTCACGCATCATTCGGGTAAACAGACCATAGCCACCCGCGTAGTCAACAAACTTTTCTTTTCTGTTAAAAAAGAGAAAAATTAAACTGGTGGTAATTTGTGACAATCTTTGATTTCTTAGAACAATTCCGGTATCAGAAACATTTATTGGATTTGCATAAGCTTCCTCTAACCAATACGGTTGTTCTGTTTGCACAAAACCACATTGCGTGCATTCATAGTAACTAACTTCATACTTTTTCAGTATGGCCGTAGTAAAGGCCGCATCGGACTGACTTTCACATATTTTGCACTTCATAATTTCCATTCTTTCGATTATTAATCGCCTTTGCAACAAATCCAAGAGAGACCCAGTACAGAACAGACAGCGTAGGAGTTTCTAATAGTAGATTGAATAAGCCTACAATAGTTAGTACCAAGAAGCTCAAGAAAAGGCCAACATCATTTTTGTTTTTTAAGTAATACTGTTTGTATCTGAAGAACTCACTAAAAATACTTCTATAAATTATTGCCAATAATAGAATGGAAAAAATCCCAAACCGCACCATCACTGTAATAAAAGTATTATGCGTGCCTATAACATGGGCTATCTGTTCATCGTTGAAAGGTAGCTGTGTAGTGTTCATATTTTGCATATAAGGAAGAAGAGGAGTGCCAATACCTATTCCTAATAAATTTTGCGGAAATGTTTCAATTACCGTTCGATACCAAAATAGTAATCGCCAACTGCTATTATGATCAATCCAGAACCAACTATGTTGTGAGTAGACATGTACGACATTCCCGAACAAAAAATAGCCACCGTGTCCGTACGTTTTTAAATAGGGAACTGCCAAAACGAAAATAATAGAAAATGCAATGAAAGCCACCAACACCATCAACTTAAATTGCGCGTAGGTTTTAATCACAAACCTCATAACCAAAACGCTCATCATGATAACAATAATAGTGAGGGAGGTGTAAGAAATAAGATAGAGAATATGTAAGACAATAAATCCGAATACAGCTACTATTTTCCAGTTTTTTTGCAACAACGCAAACCAGAAAGAATAGGCATTTCTATCAATGAATGAGGGGGAGCCAAAGGAAAAAGCGATAAGGGCATACCCATAAATGGTGCCTTTTAACTTGTTGAAGAAATCGAACTGATCAAAATATAAACGATAGCCAATAAAAAACCCAAACACAGAATAGATAATGCTCAAATTCCGAAAATAGTAGTACCAGTTAGTCTTAAGCCATAAACTAAGTAAGGCGTAAAAGCCACATAACAGAATAAATAACAGAACGGACTTGTAAATAATACTTTGAGGGGAACGAAATTTATAATCTCTGGTAAACGAGTGTTGAATGAAATAGATAAACCCGATAAGACTTAAAAGTTCGTTAAAGAAAAAGATTCTCTCAAATACAAAATAATTGACTCCATATAGCGTGATAAATAATAGAACCGCTGAACTCTTCTTGAATTTCAATTTATAGAAGTAAGTCTCTTAAATAGATTTTGTAAAAGTAAGCATTGCAGGTAGCATTTCGGGATTAGATCAGCAACATCTTTGGCCACATATCCAACTAGTTTTGCTAAATTCGCCCCGCAATGCAAGAGAGTAAATTTTCACGTGCGGTTAGGCTCGTCATTTTTGCGGGAGATGTCGCTTTTTTAAATACCTTGTATTTGATTCTCTATTTTGTGGGTCACCTGATTATTCATCCAGTAGATCAGTCATGGTTTTTATTTTTGGCTTTGACAAACCTAACCTGGCTAGTTGTTTTGTTCTATTCCAATCCTTACAAAGTGTTTCGCATAGTTAATTTGGGGCAAGTAGCTAGCGAAATTACTTTTGCCGTTTTCCAACATTTTTTAATTACTTCTACCATTCTTTACTTGATGGAAGTAGTGCAAGTACATTGGTGGAGCTTAGCCATTGTGTATTCTGTTTTCTTATTCTTGGTATTAGGCTGGCGGCTTTTGATTGTTAGCCTTCTAAGGTGGTATCGAAGTAAAGGAAAAAATATTCAGCGTGTCGCCATATTGGGATATGGGTCATTGGCGGTACAGTTGCAACGCTTTTTTCAGCGAAACCCTCAGTATGGATATGTGGTTTCGGGTTTCTTTGATTATGAAGCGAAAAGCGGAAAAAAGATTGGTGGCATCGAAGATTTTTTCAATCATGTGATTAACAACAAAATAGATGAGGTATACTGTTGCGTTCCGTACGTATCATATCAACATGTGCGGGAGGTAATCGATTGGAGTGAAGACAAATTTATCAAAGTAAAAGTGTTGAATGAGTTTCGCGCCTTTTCTCTAAAGGGGGTTGAGTTGGAGCGGTACGATAATATCCCCATCCTAAGTGTAACCTCCTTGCCACTCGATGATAAAAGAAACCAATTGCTCAAAAGAATTTTTGACATTTTGTTTGCAGCCCTCTTTCTGGTGTTAATTGGTTGGTGGCTTTTTGCCATTATTGCGTTACTAATTAAGATTGACTCCAAAGGTCCCGTGTTTTTTCAGCAACTCAGAGCCGGGCGGAATAACTTTAAATTTCACTGCTTAAAGTTTAGAACCATGCAAGTAGATGCGTTGGCTGATACTGTTCAAGCTTCCCGCAATGATCCACGCGTTACCAGAGTGGGCAATCTGTTGCGCAGAACTAGCTTGGATGAGATACCACAATTTATGAACGTGTTAATCGGAGACATGTCAATCATTGGTCCAAGGCCTCATCCAATCGTACTAAACGAGCTATTTTCCGAGCGGATCAAAAAATTCATGTCTCGTCATTCCGTAAAGCCAGGAATTACCGGGTTGGCGCAAGTAAAAGGCTATCGTGGCGAAACCCAAAAACTTCACGACATGAAAGGTCGCTTTCGGTTAGATGTTTTCTATATTGAAAACTGGTCGCTTGCCCTAGATATTAAAATAATAATTCAAACCATTCTCCACTTATTTAAAGGCAGCGAAAAAGCCTATTGATCTCAAACCACCCATATTATCATCCGCCTATTCCTCTATACCGCCATCTCATTTCTAATAGCGTTCCTATTCTTTCCGGTATTGATCAAAATTTTGAGACAG
>Ga0105049_10011233_pt1 | contig 10257 bp, 8 predicted proteins | sample MAT06_FD_78087 | JGI IMG/M metagenome (GOLD analysis project Ga0105049, IMG submission 78087) | Freshwater microbial communities from Lake Fryxell liftoff mats and glacier meltwater in Antarctica - MAT-06 | ecosystem: Environmental > Aquatic > Freshwater > Ice > Liftoff microbial mat | place... | reverse complement strand
TGATCCCCATGTAGAAGATCGTGAACCCGCTGTCGCGCCGCGGATCGCCTTGTGGATACAGCTTGCCGACCAGCGTCGAGATGTTGGGCTTGAACAGCCCGTTGCCGACGATGATCGTCGCGAGGCCGGCGCGGAATATCGTCTCGTCCCTCGAGATGAGCATGAAGCACCCGATGGCCATGATCACGCCGCCGAGCACGATCGAGCGCGAGTACCCGAGCACCCGGTCCGCGACATACCCCCCGAAGATGCCCAGCGCGTAGACGAGTGCCGTGTACGCACCGTAGATGACGGCCGCATCGCCAGTCGTCTTCTGGAACTCCGCGATGAGGTGGAAGACGAGGATCGCGCGCATCCCGTAGTAGCAGAAGCGCTCCCACAGCTCGGCGAAGAACAGGACGAACAGACCGGACGGATGACCCAGGATCGTTTTCTCTTGGGTCGTGTCGGACGAAGCCATGCGTTCCTCGCGGAGGGGGGCGGGCGGACGGGGAATGCGGGATCCTACTCGCGGATCCGTGGCGCGCTAGCATCGAAGCGGTGTCCCCCGAACTTCGAGTCGTTCCCGCCGCGCGCGAGCACCACGTGGACTTCGCGCGCTTCTTCGCCGGCCTCGATCTGGACGATCCCGTGCCCGAGCTCGAGCGCTGGCTCGCGGAGATGGCGCCCTGGACGTTCTTCCTGGCCCAGGGCGACGAGCTCGCCGGTTACGCGTACTCGGAGCTGTACGGCGATCTCGGATACGTGCGCCACGTCGTCGTCGCGGCCGAAGCGCGCGGGCGCGGCGTCGGTCGGGCGTTGATGCGGGAGCTGGCCGATCGATTTCGTGCGGCCGGCGCGACGCGCTGGGAGCTGAACGTGAAGCGCGACAATCAGCGCGCCATAGCGCTCTACGAAAGCTGCGGAATGCGCGCGCTGTACGCGACGAACGTGCTGCGTATCGATTGGACGGCGCTGCCGCGATTGCCGGGCAGCGCGAGGCCGCTGGTCGCGCAGTGGGTCGAGCCCGCGCACGACCGCGATGTCGAGCGCGCGTTCCGTCTGCCCGACGGCAAGGTCGCGCGCTTGCGAAGCTTGGAGGGAATGCACCTGGCACAGCTCGTCGAGCGCGGCGCCGTCGTCGCGTTCGCGCGCTTCAACCCGGCATTTCCCGGCTGTTTTCCGTTCCACGTGCAGTCGCCCGAGCTCTCGCGCCCGATGCTCGAGTTCCTGCGGCCGCGCTCGCGCCCGGAGGACGCGTGGATCCAGCTCGTGATCGAGGACGACGACGCGACGACCGCGAAGTTGATCGAAGCCGGCGCGCGCATGTACCTCGAGATCGTGCACATGGGCGGGGCGATTCCGTCAGCGCTCTGATTCGCGCGCGAGCCTCGTCTGCGCGCGGCCGAGCAGGATGCCGACGCCGAGCCACACGAGCGCGACCGGCGCCGCGCCCAGTGCGATCGCGGCCAGCGAGACGCCCAGATACTTGCTGAGCAGCGTGAACGTCCAACCACCGATCAAATCACCGCCGCGGTACACGAACGTGTCGATGAAGCTCTTCGAGGCGTACTTCGCATCACGCTCGACGACGGTGTACAGCGATTCGCGCGCGGGTTTCGCCGTGGCGTAGTTGCTGGCCGACAGGAGGACGCGCGCAGCCGCGACCGACACGAGCTCGGGCGGCCAAGCGAAGCTCCAGCCTCCGCCGACGAGGTCGGCGCCGCGCCAGATCATCAGGCCCAGGCCCAGACAAGCCAGCGACGCGACGAGCGGCTGCGTGATCAGCGCGAAGCCGACGCCGAGCCGTCGCATCAGCATTCCGGTGACGAAGAGCTGCAGGAAAAGGGTCAGCGAGTTGCTGACCAGATCGACCGTGGCGAAGTACTCCGTGCGTGCGTTTCGCTCAGGGAGCGCCGCCGACACGAGGTGCGCCTGTTGGAAGTAGAGGATCGTGCTGAACAGCGTGTGGAAGAGCGTGAAGGCGCAGATTCCGCGCAAATACGGGCTCTTCCGGATGTACTCGAGCCCGCGCCAAGGCGATGGAGCGGCCGTGCCTTCGACGCCCGGAGCGCGCGGCGCGTCCACCGGATGAATGTGCGTCAGCGCGCGCACGCAGACGATCGCGGGCACGAGGATCGCGCTCCCGACGAACATGAGGTTCACGGTGCCGAGCGGTTCGGCCAGCGATCGAGCCAGCCACGAGCCCGTGACGGCGCCGGTCGTTCCACCGACGGAGATGAACGCGAAGAGACGCTTCGCCTGCTCGAGGCGGAAGAGATCCGCCGCGAAGCCCCAGAAGATGGACAGCGCGAAGACGTTGAAGACGCTGAACCAGATGTAGAACCCGTAGCCGACGTAAGTGCGCCACTCGGCGGGCGCGAACTCGAACGCAGCCCGGAACAGGAGCAGGATGACGATCCCGCCGCCGTAGACGATCGGAACGAAGCGTCGCCGCGACGTGCGCGCCATCAAGCTCGCGAACAGCGGTTGCACGACGAGCGAGAGCGCCAGCGTCCCGCCCCAGACCCACACGAGGTCGTCCGCGCCACGGTCGATGCCGAGCGCTTCGCGCACGGGCTTCAACAGCGAGTTCGCGCACAAGAGCAAGAAGAAGAGCGCCGTCGCCCAAGCGATCGACGCGCCTTCGCCCGGCCGCGCATCGAGCAGGCGCCGATGCCAGGGAATCGTCGGGGAGAGCGGCTCGTTCACCGCGCGCAGTTTGCCTTGCGAAGCGGCCGGCACGAGGTGCGAGCCGCGCAAGAAGTGAACGCTCGTGGTGTCCGGCGATCAGGCTGGTGGGTGCCCCGTCCGTGGAACGCCTCAGCGCTGGGGGAGAGCGTTGCGGTCGAACCGGGGCGAGTGCACCGCGGAAAGCGCGCGCTCTTGAAGTCTACGGTTGTCGAATACGGACGGCGGTGACACTCCCGGCGCTGATTTCTATGGTTTGGACTTGGGCCGCAGCGTACGTGTCTACGAAGGGCGCGAGCGCCCGCAAGGAATAGCGGCTTGGTGGAAGCACTTGGAAATGGCAGGGACAGTCCTTGGCCTGAAGCACCTGTGCACTCCGTGGCTCAGTTGTTCCGGCGAGCTCGAGCTGAAGTGGTCCAGAATACGAAGCGCCACTCGCGTCGGCGATATCTACCTGAAGTGCTCCAAACTGCGAAAGGTCAACGTCCACACGGGTCGGCTCCTCGCCGACATCGACCAGAATCGGCGCAGCGCCGACGGGCGGCCATCGGAACGCACCATGGAGCGCGGCTACCGAAACGAAGTACTGACCCTGCGGGATCGGTCCGATGCGATTCTCCGCACTCATCGAGCGGACCGCATAGTCCTGTTCGAAGCCCCCTGTGCTCGAGAGTTTTGCGATCGCATCGGGAAGACTGGAGCCTGAGCGGGAAGTCACCCCTTCGATCAGCCCAGTGAATTCGATCGAGAGCTCGCCAAAACCAGCGACTGTTCGCCTCAGAGGGACGACGCTCGTGGCCGGAAAGTCGCTGAGCCGCGGGATCACCAATTCTACCGTGGTGTCCTCGTAACCAGGCAGGCCTGCACGAATGCGAAGTGGACCTATGGCGGTTCCGCACTCGGCGCTCGAGAACATGAACACCTGATGGTTGAGTGACGGGCGAGCCGTACCCGGAGTTACCCCGCACAGCAAGGTCTCGACGCTGTTGGGCAAACACGAACGCGCCGACGGGTCCAGCATGGTCGCACAGACCGGAACACCCCAGGCCTCCGCTGAGAGAGTTGCGGGCGAGCCGTCAGCTCCGTCGACGATCAACAACTCACAAGCATACGCACACGCAACAACCAAGGTCGCCTGGCGAGCGTCGGGCGGGACGATCACACCTCCGCGCAAGTCGCGCTGAGTTCCCCGGCACGTGAAGCCGGCGCCTCCGGCAGTAACGCGATACGCGACTCCGAACGACAACCCGTCCAAGTTGGGCCAGCCCATTGGCATCGGTCGCAGCAGAAAGAGAACCAGGGTGGTTCGCGAGGGCATCTTGAGCCAAAGCCGAGAGGTCTCCCGCATCATCGCCGTACGCGACGACACGAATGCCCGCGGGAGCAGGCAGCCCATTCTCGAGAACGACGCTCACCTCGACATAACGGGCTGGCATCAGTTCGATTCGGAGATTGGTTGCCGTGCCTGTCGGTTGCGCGGTCCCCGGCTCGAAGCCGGTCGCGCGAGCCAAGACGGAACGAACGTCGTTGGCCCCCTCCAGCATGAGTTTGCCAACGGCGTCAGTCTCGCCTAGGAAAAGAATGGACCGCTCCGACGTGACGCCGTGGACTCGTGCCTCGCCTATGGCGCTTCCGCCGCGCTCGAAGACCTGGACTTCGAGCGTACGCGTGCGAGCTGTGGCCGAACTCGAAGCATCCTTGGACTCTGGAAGCGAGCTCCTCGGAGGAAGCTCCGGTGCGTCGAGCGCTGTGCTCCGCAGTGGTGACTCAGTCATCGTCAGCGCGGGCTGCATCCCGGGCGTCCGAGCCTCGTCGGTGGAGCTGCCTGCGAATCGGAGCAGGCCCAAGGCGATGATCGCCGCGAGGATGAGTAGTCCCCACGCTTTTCTCGGAAGCAGCTCGCGCTCGCGGCGGTTCACGACGGGTTCTGTTCGACTGAACTACAGACACTCTGCGAAGTAGTCGCCGTCGCCCCCAGGAAGCAGGGTGCAAACGCCACCTGAGCCGCACGGCGCCGAGCATCGTCCGTTTGCGATGGGGTAGGGGAGCTCGTCAGGTTGGTAGACGATCTCGGTGCAACAGCAGATCGTGGGGTACTCGCTGGTGATGCACGTGCAGGAAACGGCAGCGGTCGTGGGGTTGATCTCGCGGACGACCTCGTGACAACTCGGAGTGCACGGATTGACACAGGCCAGAGTGTATGTACTTCCTCCGGCGTAGGTCGCAACGCCCTCGCAGGTGCCTGCTGCGGCGTTGCGACCGAGACCGGAAACCAGCATCCACGTCGAGCAGAAGTAGACGGCAAGCAGCACATACCTATTCATCGTCGGCTCCAGAGAAATGCCGTGCTGCTCAACTGCCCAGGAGCGGGCGCCGAGTGCCTTTCGACCGCAAGCTAGCAGTGGGCGGGGGAGGGGGCCTGTCTACCGCGAAGTCGAAATCCCGGTCACGGGTTCCGCTCTCGGGACTGCAGATCTCCCCGCTCGGAGCGCGACTCAGGGGCCAGCAAGTCGGGAGACACTCCAGCTTCATCCGTTCTGCCCCTGGCCCTGACACTAGGCAGGAGCGTGAAAGGTGTCCCGCTCACGCAGGCAGGCAGGTCTTCGACTTCGATGACCTGCATCTCGACCTCGGATCGAGCTGAAGCACCCGGCGGTTGGGACGGACTCAGACAGCCAGCGCCCACGCCCCTACGACTGCCGCGATCGAGGCGAGGCAGATCACGGCCTGACGAGTCACGCTCATCCTCAATTCTCGCCGCGGAATACGCGCAACGAGGAGCCCGATCCCGCCGCCGATCACGAATCCCAGCGCGTGCGCGCCGATGTCCACGCGCTCGAGACCCTCGAGCGACCGCGGGTCCTCGACGTGCACGCCGCCCATGCCGAGCCATCCGAGCAGGCCGAAGCCCATGATGACCGGAACCCAGCGCCGAAAGCGCTTGTATCCGAGCTCGGAACGTCGCGCGTACTCGTACGCGACCTGCACGCCCAGCGCTCCGAACACGGCCGTCGATGCACCGAGGGATCGGTGCGAGACGTCCTGCATCCAGGCATTCGCGTAGTTGCCCAGCGTCCCCGCCAGCAGCACGCACCACCACGCGAGTCCTACGCCGATGCTCTGCGCCAAGATGACGCCGAGAGCGGCGCCGAACACGACGTTGCCGGCGAGGTGGGAGACATCCGCGTGCAGGCACAGCGCCGTGACCGCGCGCCACCATTCGCCGGCGCGGATGTGCACCGCGTCGGCTCGGCCGACCGTCTCCCAGTCGATGCCGAAGCGCTTCGATTCCTGGAACGTGTAGAACAAGACGAGCAAGCCGCCGAACACGATCGTGGCGTGAATACCCTGCGAAACGGGCGCCGGATACGACTCGCGCGGTGGCCAGCCGACGTTCTCGTTCGCGTAGCGCTCGAGCTCCGCGGCGGCGGCGCGCGCATCGTGATCGCGCACGACCAGGACCTGCTCGCCCGACACCTCGAGGATGCCGCTCGCGATGCCGACCGATTGCAACGTCAGCACCTGGTGACGAATCGCGCGCGCATCGCGCGAGCGCGCGACCTCGATCCACGCTGCCTGAGGAAGCGGAGCGCGAGACGGCTGCAAGGGTACCGGTGCGTGTTCCAGGGGGAGAGCTCTCGCCGCTTCCTCGAAGACGGGGGCGCCTATACTGGTCGTCTTCGATTCGCCTTTCCAGCACGCAATCGCCCCGGCACTTCGAGTCACGATGACGTCACCGACTTGGTTCGCGTTCGCGCCGATCTTCCTGGCGCTCCCGGCTCCCGCGCTCGTCTCGCAGGACGGCGCGAAGCCGCCGCGCGAGCTGCGCGTCGATCTGCGCACGGATCCGATCGCGGTGGACGAGGAGAGCCCACGTTTCTCGTGGGAAATCGACGACGCGCGGCGCGGCGCGGCGCAGTCGGCGTACCAGGTCCTCGTGGCGACGAGTGCCGTGACGCTGCGCGACGGGAAGGGCGACATGTGGGACAGCCAGAAGGTCCTCGCGCCCGACACGATCGGGATCGAGTACGCCGGCAAGCCGCTCGTCGCGGATCGGACATACGTTTGGAGCGTGCGCTCGTGGGATGCGATCGGGAAGCCGACCCAGTGGTCGACGGCGGCGACCTTCACCGTCGCGCCGACGGGGCCCGATGCCTGGTCTGCGTCGTGGATCCGCGCCGGCCGCACGCCCGATGCGAGCTCGATCGGGCACAAGAGCGAGATCGCGAAGACCGACGACGCCTGGCCTTGGGTCCAGCTCGATTTCGGCGGCGATGTGCGCTGCGACAGAGTGCGGCTGCATCCCGCTCGGCCCGATGGTGACGCGACGAAGCCGGGCGTGCTGTTCCCGCTGCGCGTGAAGATCTACACCGATGCGCGCGGCAAGTTCGAGGACAAGGCGATCCGCCTCGCCGAGTACGTCTGGCAGGATTTGCCGAACGCTGGCGCCGAACCGCTCGAACTGGACATTTCGCGCTACACGCTGCGCTACCTGCGCATCGTGGCCACGAAGATCCAGAAGGACGGCTCCGACGGCTACGCGATGGCGCTCGGCGAGATCGAGGTGCTCGACGGCCAGCAGAACATTGCACCGCGCGGCGCGGTGTCCGTCAGCGGATCCTCGGGCGGAGCCGGATGGTCGCCGTCCGCGTTGAACGACGGCTCGCTGGTCCCGGCGCCGCGATCCGCGGCAGCATTCGAGTCGCTACCGAGGCTGCGCGGTTCGGTCATCCTCGAGAATCCGCCGATGCGCGCCGTGCTGCACACGTCCGCGTTGGGCGCGTACGAGCTGACCGTGAACGGCCAAGTCGTGACCGAGGATCGGCTCGCGCCGGGCTGGACCGACTACACACGACGCGTTCCGTACCAGACGCACGACATCGCGAAGTTCCTGCGGCAAGGTGACAACGTGATCGGCGTGCAGCTCGCGCCGGCCTGGTACGCCGGTCGCCTCGGTCTCGCCGATCGACTGGGGCCCGGACGGAAGGACGCTGTCTACGGCGCGGAACCGGCATTTTTCGCTCAGGGGGATGTCGTGTTGGAGAGCGGCAAGCGCGTGCTGATCCGCACCGACGCGAGCTGGCGTGGGAACCGCTCGGGTCCGCTCGTCGCCGCGGATCTCCTGGACGGCGAGACGCGCGATGCGCGCAAGGAAACCCCCGGCTGGGACTCGCCGCACTTCCAGGGCGCGGATTGGCGCCCGGCCGAGCTCGCGGCGGATCTGAAGCCGAGGCTCTTCGCGCAACGCGCCGAATCGATCCGCGCGTGGGACGTCCGGCCCGCGCTCTCCGTGCGCGCGATCGGCCCGGGCACGCACGTCTACGATTTCGGACAGAACCTGAGCGGCGTCGTGCGCATCCGCGTCGCGGGCAAGGGTGGCGACACCGTCGTGCTGCGCCACGGCGAGATGCTCGACGAGCAGGGAGCGCTGTACACCGAAAACCTACGTTCCGCGGCGCAAATCGACCGATTCACGCTGAGCGGCGCCGTCGAGACACTCGAACCGCGCTTCACCGTGCACGGCTTCCGCTACGTCGAGGTCACGGGCATCGAGCAGGCACTCGATCTCGCGTCGATCGATGCGCTCGCCATCGGCAACGATCTGCGCGAAGTCGGCTCGTTCACGTGCTCGGATGATCTACTGAACCGCATCTGGCGCGCGGCGAACTGGTCGTTGCGCTCCAACATCGTCGCGGTGCCGACCGATTCTCCACAGCGCGATGAGCGGCTGGGCTGGATGGGCGACGTCCAGGTCCTCGCTCCGTTCGCCTTGCACGCCTACGACGCGTCGAACTTCCTCGGGCAGTGGCTCGCCGACGTCCGCGCGGCGCAGACGAAGGACGGACGCTTTCCCGACTTCGCGCCGCATCCTTTCGATCCCGAGAAGGGCTTCCGCGGTACGCCCGGATGGGCCGATGCGGGCGTCTCCGTGCCGTGGGAGATCTACCTGCGCACGCACGACCTGAAGCTCCTGCGTTCGAGCGCTGCACCCGCGCTCGCATGGGTCGAGTTCATCGTGTCGAAGAACCCCGACGGCGTGTGGCGCAACGAGCGCGGTGACGACTACGGCGACTGGCTCAACACCGCGACGCTCGTTTCCGGCGAGGATCCGTGCACGGATTGCGAAGTGCAGAAGGACCTCTTCGCGACGGCGTTCCTGGTCCGCTCGGCCCGCACCGCGGCCAAGATGGCGTTCGCGATCGGCGACCTCACGCTGCAAGAGAAGGCGCGGCAGATCGCCGCGAAGTCCGTCGAAGCGTTTCGCGCGACGTTCGTGAAGGGCGACCGGCTGGTCGGCGACACGCAGGCTGCGTACGCGCTCGCGCTCGAATTCGAGTTGTACGCTTCGGCCGAGCAAGCACAGGACTTCGCCGATCGGCTCGCGACGCGGATCCGCGAGCAGGGGCGGCTCACGTGCGGGATGCAGACCGCGCACCGCGCGCTGCTCGCGTTGTCGCGGCACGGCCATCACGACGTCGCGCTCGAGCTCGCGCGCCGCAAGACACTGCCTTCGTGGGGCTACATGCTCGAGAACGGCGGCACGACGATGTGGGAGCGTTGGGACGGCTTCGTGCCCGGTCGCGGATTCCAGGACGCGAGCCGGAACTCGTTCAACTACGCCGCATTCGGCGCGATCGGCGAGTGGATGGTGCGCGAAATCGCAGGACTACAACTGGTAGACACCCACGTGGACTCCGGCCCGGTCATCATCGACATCGGTCCGGCGGGCAGCACGCGCTCGAACGCCGAAGGCGGCGCGCCGTGGTCACGCATACGCTTCGCGCCGCGCGTCACGGGCGGGCTCACGCACGCGAGCGCCGAGCACCGCGCGCTCACGGGGCTCGTGCGCAGCGCGTGGAAGATCGAGGGCGACGAGCTCGCGTACGCGTGCACCGTTCCGCCGGGCTCGAGCGCGACGCTGGAGTTGCCGGCCATGTCCGAGGCGTCCGTGGCGCTCGACGGGAAGTCGCTCGCGGAATCGAAAGCACTCCCGATGCGCTCCGGGCCTCTTGGGACGGTCCGCATCGAGTTGCCGGCCGGCGCCTTCGAGTTCCGCTCCAAGTTCCGCTGACATCAGGCACCGAACCCATGCGCGCACGCGTCTTCTGGATCGCACTCCCGATCGCCATCGCGCTCGCGCTGTGGGCCGGGCCCGGTCTCGGCGGCGACGACGAGATGCCGCTGCCGGAACCGGAGATCGTCGAGCCGCCGCCCCCGGACGAGGATCCCGCGTCGCTCCCCGAAGCGGTCGAGATCGAGTGCGAGACTCCGCACGATCCGGGACCGGACGGAGATCGCTGAGCGCCGCCGCGCAAGCCTGCGCGCGTGCGCCGCAATGTCTCGCGGTCCTCGGCTGACACGACCTCGCGGCGCTCCCCCCCCATGGCGAGCGGAGGCGGGTGCGTGGGCCCAGTCGGACGTGACGGTCGCGAGCGATGCCCCAGTGACGCGATGAGCAGGTATCGGACCGAAGCACTCACGCCCAAAGGAACGCAAGTGACGCTTGCGGCGGGCAACTCGCGCGCTTCATCCGCGTCGGAATCCGACGAACAAGCAGGTGACGAACGCGATAGCGGTCGGGATGCG
>Ga0105049_10011232_pt1 | contig 10259 bp, 6 predicted proteins | sample MAT06_FD_78087 | JGI IMG/M metagenome (GOLD analysis project Ga0105049, IMG submission 78087) | Freshwater microbial communities from Lake Fryxell liftoff mats and glacier meltwater in Antarctica - MAT-06 | ecosystem: Environmental > Aquatic > Freshwater > Ice > Liftoff microbial mat | place... | reverse complement strand
TTTTAGCCTCAACTTTTAACCTTGATTCTTAACTTCAAAATTCAATATCTGCATACAAATCAGCCAAGCTAATCTCAATTCCCAAGGACGGTAATTTCTTGTTGAATTAACCCAGAATTGCAAAATCATTTCTACTCTAGGATATTAGCTTTAATTACATAAAAAAATGGGTCAACAACTATTGCCAACCCATCATTTCTTCTGAGGAAAATTATCAACTATCAATTCATAGGAGTAGCTAAGATTAGTTAGGATTAATCAGGATTAGCTAGGGTTAACCATGAATATTAATAGTTAATTATTAGTAGAATTGGTAGGAATCCTGAATTGTTGATTGGCAAGTCTGGCACTAGGATTGAGGGCGGCAGCAGTGAGAGCAGAAACTGCTTGTTGGTATTGGGGATCTTCGATCGTGCCGATTAAGCCCGGAGTCAAGGAAAGACGGCGGATATCTTCACTGGTGAGGTCAACTTTGATATCTGGAGTAATACCTTTCTTATTGATGTCTGTGCCGTTGGGAGTATAGTAGTGGGCGATCGTTACCGCTAAACCCGAACCATCAGAGAGAGGATTTACAGCTTGAACTAGAGCCTTGCCAAAGGTCTGGGAGCCGATTACCGTGGCTCTACCATTGTCTTGCAAAGCCCCAGAGAGAATCTCACTAGCACTAGCAGATCTGCCATCTACCAAGACAGCGAGGGGTAAATCTGTCAAAGAGCGGCGATTGGCTCGAAATTCTTGGTTTGTCCCCTGTCGATCGACCGTCCGCACCACCGAAGCATTATCCATCCACATCTGAGCGATTTCGACACTCGCCTGTAACAATCCTCCCGGATTACCCCGCAGATCAAGTACAAAGGCTTCAGCTTTTTGTTCTCTCAGGGTTTGGATAGCCTTTTGCATCTGCTCGGCTGCATGGGAGCCAAACTCATCCAGACGGATATAACCCACCTGTATATTTCCCTCCTGACGCAGGGTGTAATGCACCGTTGGCACTTCGATCTGGCGACGTACTAGGTCAAATTCGATTAATTCCACACCGGGACGCGAGACGCTAATTTTCACAGAGGAACCAACCCGCCCCCGAATCAGCCCCGATACCACCTCTAGGGTCATACCTTGGGTAGAGCGTCCATCTACAGCTAAAATCAAATCCCCCGATCGAATCCCTACTTCAGCAGCAGGAGAGTTCTCGATCGGATTAATAACCCGAACTGCTTTCGTAATCACATCCTGTTCTAGGCGAATCCCAATCCCTGTAACTTCCCCAGCCGTTTGGTCGGTGAGGTCTCTAAATTGTTTGGGGTCAAGGAATCGAGTGTAGGGGTCATTTAAACGTTTAACCGCCTCTCGAATAGCGGTGTAAGCCTGTTCAGGGTCGCTATAGTCACGACTGAGGAGCTCTTGGCGCACGTTCAGCCAGTCAACCTGGTTAAACGTGCCATCTACATAGTCACGGTTAATAATTTGCCATGCTTCATCGACGATCGCCTTAGGGCTATTACTCCAAGCCGCCTGGACAGAGTTACCGGAGGTGGGTACAAACAGGGTTAGAGCCGTAGCAGTAGCGATCGCCCCGCCGAGGAGGGTGAGGTGAGACCGGGAAAGAAATTTAAATGATGGATTCATGGGGCAGCGTACCAACTTGGGAATAATTTGATTCTAGCTTGTCTCTTAATAGACGTGATCATATTTTTTCTGCCAGTAGCTTCAACTTCCACAAATTTGTCTAATTTTCCGGTCAAGTTCCTACCTGATTTTCTAAAAGGCCCTCGATCGTCAGCCATTTGCCACTAAGATTTAACCGCCCGACAACCTCTATCTTTTGACCATCTACATAACTCAGCAGTCTTTGGTTCACCTCTGGATTCAAAGTGATCAGTCCCCAAGTCCTGCCCCCGGGCTTATTTTGGTCTAAGCAATTCTGATCGAAAATCTGATCTAAGAAGTTAATCTGATAATGCTGAACATCCAACCGATGAAACACCCCCTGATAAACCTGACTACCAAATTCCCCAGATTCCCCAAATTTGCTAAATTTCCCCAGATACTCCTCAAAATCAAATAACCCCTTTTTCTTTACCTCCTCTACCTCCTCTACCTCCCCATACCTCCCTCTACCTCCCTGTACCTCCCAATACCTCCCTGTACCTCCTTTTCCCACCTCCCCACTCATAGGATACTTCTCTGGATGATCAAGAAAGTATTCTTGCCAATGCAACCATTGAGGATGATGGGGGGGAAGATTGTAGAGAGGGACGATCGAGCTAGGGGCGATGGGAGGTAAGTTACCCTGTCCAAGGAGGGCGGCTTGTAATTCTCTGACCGGGAGTTCCCGTGGCATTTTCCCGGTTTTAATGCACAAAGCTGCTGCCATCCCTGCTGCCTGCCCAAGGAGGAGAACGGCGGGTTGGAGTCTGGTGGCTCCATTGGCGATGTGGGATACAGAAATATTTTTCTCACAGACCAAAAAGCCATCTATGGTTTCGGGGATCAAGGCTCCGTAGGGAATACAAAAAGGTGTCCCAGTCCAGCGTCCTCCCCAGCGTCGAGATTTTGGGAGTAGAGGTAAATCATGACCGGGATAATGGTGATCATTGGCATAGTGAGCGATCGCCACACTATCTGATCTAAAAGGGGCAGCGTCTCCACCAGTCACGGGCAAAATGTCTTGCTCTGTAATTGTTGCTAATCCCTTCAGTCTTCTGCTTTCTCGGTAGTAAGGATGGAGGGCAAAAGCTGTTGGCGTAGCCTCGACCTTGGAGAATCGATCGCCTAGATTAGCTGCATGGTCTGAATGGTCTAAGTTATCTGGATGATGGGGAAACACTCCCGTTGCTAAACCGTATCTCCGGCCTAGTTGTTGCTGAATAAAGCTGGCAAAATTATGGCTATGCGTAAAACATTCCTGCTCAAACTGCCGCCGTTTTTCTGGGGAAGCAATTAACCGATCTAAGCCTTCTCCATAGTCATTTCCAGCGATCGGCCAATTAATCATGATCAAGCCACCGGGGAGACGACCATAGTTCAAAAAAGCCTCAGCTCCGTGGTGCGTCCAAGCCTGAGTAAATTTGTCAAAAATTGATGGCTGCTTAAATTCTGGAGTTTTATCTGGGATCACCTTGGGTAGAATCTCTGGAGCGTTGGCGTAGCCTCGACCTTGGAGAATCGCCTCACCAAAATCCTGCATCAAGACAACTCCTGTGGGTGCTTGGACTGGGTACTTTTGCATCCAAGGCTGTAACTCGATCGGGGCGCTGGGTTCCCCAAATTCTGCCTGTAGTTCCCAGCCCCAACGATGGGGAATATTTCCCAAGGGCAGTAAATCTCCTAGCTCAGTACTGTCGATCGTGATCGTAGCCTGAATCGTATAATTCTCAAACTGCGCCCCGATAATGCGATCGCCCCGCCGGATAACTTCCTCTGGGATTTCCCCCACGATCCAGCGTAAATTAGGCAAGGACTGCACCCACTCGGCAAAAATTGCGGCTCCTATCCGGGGATCGTAGGTAAACATACTCACCCAACCATGATCTAAACCTTCTGGTTGACGTTGTTGCAAAGCCCTTAAAAACTTGCCCCAAATCCCCGTCTGCCAAGCCGCCAATTCATGCCCATCGATCGCCGCTACTCCCGCCGAGGTCAACATTCCCCCCAACCAAGAAAACTCACTCACCAACACCGTCTCCGCCCCAGCCAAGGCAGACTGAATTGCCGCGGCAGTTCCCCCAGTTCCTCCACCAACTACCAAAACATCCGTTGTAATTTGTTCCATATTTAACCACTAGCTTTAACTATCAGGGAGGCGATCGAGATCAATACCAAGGGATCGCAGTTGTGATTGTAACTGAGCAAGCTGTTGCTGGGCTACTTCCCGTTCTTGCTGGGCTTGAATTTTCTCCTGTTGCTCTTGGGTAAGAAGCTCCTCTTGTTGGGCAAGGCGTTGGCGTTCGGCAGCGAGAAGCTCCTCTTGTTGGGCAAGGCGTTGGCGTTCGGCAGCGAGAAGCTCCTCTTGTTGAGCAAGGCGTTGTTGTTCGGCGGCGAGAAGTTCTTCCTTTTGGGTGAGGAGTTCTTGTCCCCAGAGGAGGAGTTGATCTTGTTGATCCCAGAAACGTAACCAGTAAGCATTGATTTCTGCCTTTCTGCCCTCCCAGATGCCGATCGATAACTGGAGAGATTCTAGCCAATAGCGTCCGGTGGTGTTCGGTCTGAGTTCATACCTGCCATTGCGGAGATCGTAGACTTCCATGGTTCCCGATCGAGGCTCAAAAATAATATAAATCGGCACTTGGAGAATCCGTTCATAAAAATACCATTTGCCGTAGGGATAGGTTGCCTTGCTAGAGTATTCTGTGCCATCGGTATCCGAGAGAAATTCGATAACGATCGCCGGGGGATCGCCTTCTGTGTAGGGAGTGTAGCTCCGGCGGTTAACTCCGGGTTCCACGGGCATAGCGTTGGGGACATAAACCCAATCAGGGGCTTTAATGGCAGTTTGTTGATCAATTTTGGTACAGATGCCGAAGTTGGTCGCAATGATCATGTTGGCAGAAATTAAACCTGCCAGCTCTAGGGCTTCTCGGAGAGCAGCAGCAAGGAGGGGCTGGAGAATATTATCCACCGGGTCATCTGGTAGGGGATAGTCGGCGGGGAGGGGTTCCCAAATAATAACGGGTTGCTGGAAGGCGATCAAAGGGGGAGACATGGCGCAAGTTTTTTTAGAGTTTGCTGATTTTTCGAGGATTTTCTAGTTTTTTAATTTTAATCCAATTTTTTGTGGGGATTGGGCTTTACCTATGGGCTTTACTTAGCTGTTTGGGTTAGCGATCGAGCTTGTGTGTTTAAATGGGAAATAACACAGAATTTTCCTAATGTTATTCTTATGTCAGAAACTAATCCAGAAATATCCCCAGAGCCATCTTCAGAGACTATTCCAGAAACTATTCCAGAAACTATTCCAGAATTATCTTTAGAAACTACTTCAGAATTATCTTTAACTCCTGCAACAGAGCTAGAGCAAAAAACTGATCAATCTATTCAAGCTGATCAATCTATCCAATCTATAGAAGAATCTACAGACAAATCTACGGCGCAAAGTTCCCTCCCCGAAACTCTACCCAGTCCCTTGAGGTCTTTAACTGGAGCTTTAATTGCTGGTGGATTTGCCTTTAGGTTATATCGCCTGACCCAATCGATCGCCACTAGTTTTGCCACCAAGCCCATTACTTCTACCAATCCCCTCGCCCTAAGTATTTCGGCAGCCGTGCGGACTTTGGTTGTCGGGGCTAGTACCTTAGCTACCGGGATTTTTGCGATCGCCGCCTTTAGTCTCGTCCTCTTGGCAATTCAAGTAGCTCTCCAGTCATCAAAAACTGAAGCTAAAAACTAATTAAAGGGGTATCGGATTCAAAGTCCCCTTTTTCAAGGGGGATTTAGGGGGATCGAAGTCTCTGCCAGAGAAATTAAGACTTTTTAGGCATTCTCTTAGGGTTTGATGATAAATTCTAGATTTTTGCCGACGGCGGCTTGAAGATTTGGTAAATTGTGACAGGCTAATTGATGTTGCAGCCCTGCAAGAATTTCGGGGACGAGATTAGGTCCTTGATACACCCAGCCAGTATAGAGTTGGATGAGACTGGCTCCGGCAGAGATTTTTTGCCATGCATCTGCCGCCGTGAAAATACCACCGACTCCAATAATGGGTAAAGTGCCTCCGGTGTGTTGATAGATAGAGCGGACGATCGAGGTAGATTTTGCTTGGAGGGGCGCACCACTAATACCGCCTGCTTCTTCGGTAACGAGGTGGCCCGTAGCGGGAATCCTTTGGGTCTTCAAGTCTTGACGACTAATGGTGGTGTTGGTGGCGATAATTCCCCCCAGACGGTGCTTGAGAGCGAGATCGGTGATTTCTTGAATTTCTGCCTCGGTCAAATCGGGGGCAATTTTTACTAAAAGGGGTTTACTTTGGATATTTTCCTGTTGGATAGCCACCAGAATTGGTTCTAGGGATTCCCCGGACTGGAGCGATCGCAGCCCTTGGGTATTGGGAGAGCTGACATTAATCACAAAATAATCCCCGTAATCTCGCAGTAACCGAAAACTCCCTAGATAATCTTCTACTGCCGCCTCTAGGGGTGTAATTTTAGATTTACCCAGATTAACTCCCAAGGGAATGGGACGGGGCTGAGTTCCTAGGGCAGCTAACCGGGCAGCAAGGGCGGCACTGCCTTGATTATTAAAACCCATACGGTTGAGGGCGGCTCGATCGACTGGCAAGCGAAATAGACGGGGGCGAGGATTTCCCGGCTGGGCATGGTAGGTAACTGTCCCTAGCTCGGCAAACCCAAACCCCAAAATACCCCAGAGGCGGGCAGCAACGCCATCTTTGTCAAAACCTGCGGCTAGTCCTAGGGGATTAGGGAAATTTAACCCCCAGAGAGTCTGGTCAAGTTGGGCTGTGGGAGAAATTGAGGAACCTAGGGAAGAAGTTTCCGGGGAGCGGCGATCGTCCCCTAGGCAGTAAGATTGTTGTAGCTGATGTTGTAAACTCTGAACTACCGGATTGAGGGGATGCTGCTCTAGCCAGCCAAGACTAGCCAATAATCTTTGATGTAGCCATTCTGGATCGAATTTTAAGCCAGAAATTAAAATTGGACTGATAATGGATCGATAAATGTTCATTAAATATTGATTGCTTGGCGATTAATACCCAACTCTTGGCTGATACTCTGCAAAAAACTAGTCTCCAATACTTTTTAATTGATTTATCTAGGATTTATTCTCTAGGATTTATTCTCTAGATTTACGATCTGCTTTAACCATTAATATTAATTATCAAGATTTGCAAATCGATGCTTATTATTGGGGTATCCCCTCGGCAACAGCAAAATCATTATGGGTCAGTCACCACCAAATCCCTACGACGATAGCCAATTAATTGCCCTCGATCGAGTACTTCAAACTCTCCGGGAAGAAGAAAATGCGGAGGTACTCATTGAGACTACCCTCAGTTATCTCCAGGCGGAGTACAATTATCGCTTGATTTGGATTGGTTTGTACGATCGTCTTGATCACCGCCTCTTTGGGAAAGGGGGAGTTATTCCCACGGGGGATATGAGTTTCTTAAAACAGCGCTTTAACCTCAATCCCGGCGATATTCTCGAACAGGTAGTAATCCAACAACGCCCCGTGGGTGTGCCAGACCTCCAAAAGGAAACCAGAGCCGGAGAATGGCAACGGGTTGCCCAGGAGTGCGATGTCCAAGGAACCCTCCTATTTCCAATTCGCTGTAAAGATCGTTGTTTTGGGGTGGCTCTGCTAGGGTCTCAGGCTTGGGGCATTTCCCCCCGGCAGGGAGAGAAGGCGGTGTTCTCCTTGGTTTTTGGGGGGTTGGCAGTGGCTCTGTACCAAATTGAGAGTGATTGGCAACGGGCAGCCACCAAACGGGCAGATCAGCCTTTATTTAATCTCCTCGAACAGCTATTACAACTGCCGACCTTAACTGCCCGCTTGGAGTCGATCGTCGCCCTGACCCAAGGCTTTATTAGCCCCACTCGGACAAATATTTATTGGTATTCCCCAGAGAAACGCTATTTTTGGCATCGGGTCGGTAATCGGCAGATGGCAAGGGGTTTGGAAACTCGCCATGTCAACGCGGCTGGGATCACGGTCAGTGAAGTCACAGATTTTTATCAGACCTTAGCTAAGGGTAATATGGTAGCGATCGGGGCAAATCGGAGTCCCCTCAAGGCAGAAAGTACTGGGAAACTCCTCTCTCGACTCAAGGCTCGATCGCTCCTCGCTGCTCCAGTTTTGGCAAGGGCAGATCTATTGGGATTCCTAGCGGTGGAAGACAATCAGCCCCGCATCTGGGAAGAAGCAGAAAGAAATTATATCCGGGCGATCGCTCAGTTAGTTGCCTTGGTTTCTGTGAACGAAGACTTAGAAGCCACTCTCCAACAAAGCCAGAAAGATACCGCCTTTAGTCAGTCGATCGCCAAAATTATTATTAGTAGTGACAATAGTAACGAGGCCCTGAAGCAATCTACAGATTTACTTAATAAACGCCTTGGTACAGATTACGTCTTTGTTCTCGAAGAAGAACCGGGGGGCAATCTGGGCTTAGTCCGCCAGTCCCATCCCGTCGATCGCCACCCCCTGACCACGACCCTAGCAAAGTTTACCCCCTCAGATCGGGAAGTAATCCTGCAAACCGTTGGCGTAGCCTCTCCCTTGGAGAATCGGGAAGTCCTCGATATTGAAGATATTCAAGCGAGTATCCATCTCCAAAACTGGCTCCCGACCCTCAATCAATTGGGGATTAGAAGTCTGATGCTCGCCACGATTAATACCCTCGAAACCTGTGTCGAAACGGGAGTCTCTCTATCTTTCCTGATCCTTGCCCACAGTACCCCCCGGACTTGGAATTCCCTCGAACAAAATCTTGTCAGTATTGTGGCGGGGCAGTTACGGATGCTCAGTAATTTCTTTGCTGCTAAAGAACAGGTGACTAGGGCAAATTTGATTTCTCAGACTTTGGAAACTGGATTGCAAACTCTCTGGTCTCTGCCCAAAAATCTCCAAGGATTTACTACCCAGTGGCTGGAATATGTAGCAACCACTTCGACCTGTCCTTTGGTTTCCCTATGGCAGTGGAGTCCGGGCGATAATGCCAAGATAAATTTAGAGTTGGGGCTATTTAAGTTAACAGAGTTGTTTGTGGCTCCGGGCTTGAGCCTGCCCAAAAACTTAGCGATCCCAGTGGCGGATCCCCTGATCCAGTCTGTACTAAAGGCTCCGGGTTTTATCTACCTCACCATTGAGGATTTATCCGTGTCCATGCGCCGAGTATTCCACAGTGCGGGTTTGCAACATCTGCTATTTGTGGCGTTACCTACAGATAAACGGAAAAAGCAAGGAGAGGGAACGATCGAGCCTCAATCACGGATAATTTTTTTACTAGCCGATGAACAAAAAATAGCTTCTCATCTTTGGCTGGGGCAGAATCCAGTCCTCCTAACCCTGCTGCAACATTTTGTCGTCATTCGCCACTATCAACAACAGCAACAGGAGCAGAGCCAAGAACGATCGTCCCTGCAAACCCTCAATTGGTACAAACACTGTAGTTTATCTCTCCTCTACCAGTCCATCAATGAACGGATTACGAGTTTATTACTAGCTGATCCCAAAGAAGTTCCCAGTGAAGGGGGGCAGTTGCAACAAATGCGGACGACTCAAGTTTTACGCCAGATCGAAAATATTTTGACTACCCTCAATCCGGTGTTGCTCCATGAACAGTGGGAATTAAAGATGGAATTAACTGCTGTGCCCTTGGTGAGCCTGATCCGGCGATCGCTGCGTAACCTCGAATCTGTCTGTCAACAATGTCAGGTCAGTCCCGTGATCTTAAATAATTTAACAGGCAGTGCCTACGCCGATCGTTGGAAGTTGGAATGTATTATTTTTGAAGTTTTACTGACTTGTATTTTCCGAGCAACAAAGGGGAGCCGTTTAACTATCCTAACCAAGGTATTTACCACCAATAAGGGGGAGCAACCTGCTCAGTTCTTGGAACTAATTATTGTGGAGAAAACTGACGGTGTTGAGGATAGTACCCCAGAGGCTCCCGCCCATCCAGATCAGCCGATTATTTTTAGTGAAGCTCCGCCGACTCAGCATTGGAAAATCTGTCAACAAATAATTCGTAGTTGGGGTGGTGATCTCCAGTTTGTTGAACATAAAAATGACCAAAAAGGTCAGAGTAGCGAAGATAAGACGGGGAAACAGGGTAAGTTTTCGACTCGTTTGTTATTAGTTGCTACTCAATAATTCTCGATAATTCTGGGGGAAATTTACCACCTACTACAGTTTCAAATTCTTCGATTTGTTGGGGATGCTGGAAGTAATTGGGGTCAAAAGCAAGGATGGTACTGATATAGCTTAAAATACATTTTTTTTCGATCGTCCCAGCATCTAAAATTGCTAGGCTGGCAATAGGTAAATTGAAAGAAGTAATAATTTCTTCCTCTTGATTTTGGCAAACTCCAGCTTGGGCGATCGCCTTCAGGACTTGATGTAATTTTACATTCGAGATTTCCGGCTGATTTTGAAATTGATTCACTAGGATTGCCTTAATTTCAGTCAAGGTTTTGGGAGTATCTAGACTGCTGCATAAATTAACAAATTCCCGAATAATTAGCGGACGTTCCTCTGGCAGGGGACGGAGATTTTGCCTCCTCAGAAAAGTTGATAATTTACCC
>Ga0105049_10011231_pt1 | contig 10259 bp, 10 predicted proteins | sample MAT06_FD_78087 | JGI IMG/M metagenome (GOLD analysis project Ga0105049, IMG submission 78087) | Freshwater microbial communities from Lake Fryxell liftoff mats and glacier meltwater in Antarctica - MAT-06 | ecosystem: Environmental > Aquatic > Freshwater > Ice > Liftoff microbial mat | place... | reverse complement strand
GGTTGATTCGAGCCTTTTGTGCGGAAGGGCGAAGTTTGTAATCGAGCGCCTTAAATCTTCCAATGATTTCGGTATCATCTAGATTCTGATTGCCTTCTTCGACCTCGAAACTTTAGTTCACTTTTTATAGAAGCCTAATTTCGCACGCATTTTTCGTTACTGCGGCTCCGCATCAAAATTGCAATCTATGCAAAGCGCGGAGGTCGGCGAATGAAAACTTCGATTTATATTTTAGGGGTGTTAGGATTCGGCCTGATTCTTTTGCAAACGGGCAATTTGCACGCTCAAAACGACCCACTCATCGGCAGTCAGTGGCACCATACGAATATGAACTCATCGGCAGCTTGGGGAAGACAAACCGATTGCCGAGGCACATTGGTAGGCGTTTTTGATACGGGCATTCGATATAGTCATGCCGATCTTCAATCCAACATGATTGGCTCAAGCGGGTTAAACTTTGCCGATGGCCAAAATGGTTCTGCAGTTGCTACGGACGTTCAAGGGCACGGGACTTTTGTAGCCGGCTTTATCGGAGCCGTTGGTAATAACGGGATCGGAGTAACGGGCCTTTGTTGGCAGTCTGCTATTTCTGCTTATAAAGTCCTAGCAGATAACGGATCGGGAAATTTCTCGTGGGCGGCCAATGCAATTTATGCCGCCGCCTCGGCAGGAATTCGTGTGAGTAATCACTCTTATGGAGCTAACTTGCAGTCTAATCCATTTGCAGGTCAGTTCTGGCCCAGCATACTGATCACCGCATTGCAAGCATCCGGAAACTCCGGAGCAATTAACGTGTCTGCAGCCGGCAACAACTCTGTAAACCTGAATGGGTTTGTAACCGCTGGTGGAGTTACGGTTACTAGAGTGTGTGGAAGTGGAAGAAGTCGCTGTTCGAACGTTCGTGTAACTTTACCGCCTGTTACTCCAACGATACCGACAGGCGTGGTGGTGGCTGCTGCGTCTCAGTCTGATCGAAGTCTGGCTTCGTTTTCTAACTATGGCGGTCAAGTCGTGCATCTTTCGGCTCCTGGTCGTGACGTGGTTTCAACTTCTAACGCCAGTAACACGTCTTACGCCACTATGAGCGGCACCTCATTTGCTTCACCCATCGTCGCCGGTGCGGTTGCGCTGATTTGGTCTAGAAATCCAAGCTGGACGGCAAGTGCAGTGATCAGCGAGTTGCTTAATCGGCACGCACCTCAACCTGTTATAACCGCAGTTCGAAGCGAATGGACGATTGTGGGATACGACACAGAACAAAAGAGGGTGTGCGTTGAGCAGCAGCGGCGTGGGAGAAGTTGCCAGAAATGGGGGTATCGCCAAGTGCAGACAGCAAGATATGGCAATGCAGACGTAAGCTATACCTCGAATCCTCAGGCGGGTAAGGTGATGTCCGGCGAGTTGAATCTTTCAGGCTTTCGGTAATCAAGAAATTTTTGTCCGTTCATTTTGGGGGACGTGTGATTAAAAAGTACTTACCAGTTCTGTTTTTGAGCTTCGTCTTTTTGCTAGGCGCGCTTCTTTTCTTTCTCAACAGAAGTCAGGTTGATGCCGAGCTGAATAAAAAAGAGGCTTTGGCCGAGACTGACAATCAGTCTTCAAGTTCTATTGCAAAGCAAAAAGCAGAGCTATCGCTTGAGGCTAGCGCGAGCTTTCAGCCAAGAATCGATCATTCAAAAAAGTTGGTCGATGGCAAAAGGGCCGATCTGGCGGCGTCAGAATCACTCGATAAATCGAAAGCTCCTAAAATAATCCCATATTCTCGCATCTTGAATTTGATAAAAAAAGAGAAGCTTGTTCAAAAGGTTGAGACTCTAACGGACGAGAAGGGTGTTCGAAGTACGCTTAGCGTTTATGCGAATGGCCCCACAAAAATGCGAACCACTCTTCAAGAAGATTGGGTAGAAGGCCCCTCCGGATCCGAGCTGATTGGGTGGACGGCCATGGCCGCTGATTATGTTATGATAAAAATTTCTGGATCCCCAGCGGCCTCTGAACTTGCAGGCCGCATTCAAGAATTCGGTGCAAAAATTACACCGACTCCTATTCCTGGCATCTACAAAGTGCATTTTGATGGCACGGATCCCATTCGACTCTATGAAATCAAAGACAATTTAAAGACAGTCGCCGGCGTGGATTTCGCAGAGCCTGACTACATCATGGGCATTGAATAAACTGCGGCGGAGCCCTCATGCGTAATTTTAATTTAAGCCCGATAGAAGTGGTGCCAAACAAAAAGCACTCCACAGCTGCTCGAAAGAACTAAAAAGCCCAGTAATGCAAAACTACATAGTTTTCGAGTCGTAGAAGGCGTCATCTCAATAAAAAAGGCGAAAATAGCTCCAATGATCGAAAAAACAAACAGCACACTTGCGCTTGCAGCGAGGTATTGGGGCCAAAACTCCATGGCGGTAAGATGCCCTAGAAAGTCGTATTAAGCCAAGCCCTGATTGACTTCTGGGAGCTCGTTTTTTAGCGTCCGCGCATGTCTAACGCCTTGTTTTCTCTATCGCGCTTTCCTCTAAAAACAAAAATCCGTGTCGGTATTAACGGCTTTGGGCGAATTGGCCGCTGTGTCATGAGAGCTCTGGCTGAGACCAAAGATTTTCAAGAAGGTCGTTTTGAAATTAGCTTGATTAACGATCTTACTGATTCGCAAACTTTAGCTCATCTTTTGAAATACGATAGCAGCCACGGAGTATTTTGGGGCACGGTTTCGGCCAGCGAAACTCATATCGAGATCAACGGCAAAAAAATTGCGATCTCGAAAGAGGCTAATCCCTCCAAACTTCCTTGGGCTCAAACTCAAACCGCATTCGTAATGGAATGTACGGGAAGATTTAAAGATAAAGAAGAGGCCAAAGCCCACCTTCTTGCCGGCGCGAAGAAAGTTATTATTTCAGCACCCATGAAAGATGCCGACTTGACCATCGTCGTTGGAATCAACGACGAAGCTCTTGATCTGAAAAAGCAAGACGTCCTCAGCAACGCTTCTTGCACGACGAACTGTTTAGCGCCGGTGGCCAAAGTTCTAGATGAAAGTCTGGGAATTGTTCACGGGACGATGACGACCATTCATTCTTATACGAACGACCAAAGAATTTTGGATTTGCCGCACTCGGATATGCGTCGAGCGCGCGCGGCGGCAGTTTCGATGATTCCGACTACAACCGGTGCTGCCAAAGCTTTGGGCTTGGTCTTGCCTGCTCTCAAAGGAAAGGTAGATGGAATATCGGTAAGGGTTCCCACTCCCAATGTCAGTTTAGTCGACTTTAATTGTATTGTAAAAAAAGACACCTCGATTGAAGAAGTGAATGCGGCTTTCAAAGCGGCCGCCAATGGAGACCTGAAAGGAATTCTCGCATACGTTGAAGAAGAATTGGTGAGCATTGATTATCGAGGAAGATCAGAATCCTCATTGATTGATGCGCCTTTTACGAACGTGATCGATAAGCGATTTGTGAAAGTTCTTGCGTGGTACGACAATGAATGGGGATTCTCGTGTCGAATGCTCGATCTAGCCTGCCTTATGGGAAATAAACTCTCATGATGAAGATTCTTCGATGCGATGAGATTCCTTGGGAGAAGCTGCCCGAAAAAAAACGCAGAGTATTTTTGAGAGTCGACTACAATGTGCCCTTAGATGGAGAAATCGTTGTGGATGACTATCGGATTCGTCAGAGTATCCCGACCATCAAGTATCTCTTAGAGCAAAAAGCGGTAGTGGTTTTGGCCTCGCATCTGGGTCGCCCAGAAAAGCTTTCGCAAGAGAAGCGAAAATCGCTTTCTCTCCTTCCGATTGCTGAAAAGCTGTCAGAGCTTTTGAATCACGAAGTTATTTTCTCAGAAGAGGTGGTCGGCTCCGGAATCCGAAAGCTCATCATCGATGGAAAGCCTGGCAAAACAATCATTCTTCGCGAGAATCTTCGATTTGTGTCTGGCGAAGAATCTAACGATATGCTTTTTGCCGAAAAGCTTCTTCAAGAAATCGACGTCTTTGTGAATGATGCATTTGGAGCAGCTCATCGCGCGCATGCTTCGATTCATGCTTTGGCTTCTTTATTAAAAATTCGTTCTATGGGGTTTTTATTAGCTAAAGAATGGGAAGTCTTAAATTCCGTTTTGCATGCTCCCGACAGACCTCAAGTCGCGGTGATGGGTGGGGCCAAAATTGAAGATAAGATTCAAGTGATCGAAAAGCTTCTTCCACAGTGTAAAGCGCTTTGCTTCGGTGGACGGATGGGGCTCATCTTTTTGGCAGCTCAAGACATCTCGATCGGTAAGAGCTCTATCGACAAAACCTCGGTGCAAGTGGCCAAGCGAATCATGGGCGAGGCGAAATCTAAGGGAGTAGAATTGTTGTTTCCCGTTGATGGGTGGGCAGCTTCTTCTATGGACGACGAAAAACCAAAGCTGGTTTCGTTGCGAGCTGGAGAGCAAATTGATCCACAACTTTCTGTTTTTGATATTGGGCCTGAAAGCCTAAAAGCTTGGTCGCGAGTTTTGAGCGGAGCAAAAACAATTCTTTGGAATGGTCCGATGGGAGTTTTCGAAAAGAAAGCTTTCTCGTCTGGAACCTTTGCCATCGTCGACTTTTTGATTGCGCACAAAGATAAGATTCGTGCCATCACTGGGGGAGGCGAAACCGTTGCCGCCATCGCGCAGCGCGGGGCTTTGGCGGACTTGTTTCATGTCTCGACCGGAGGCGGTGCGATGTTAGAATTTTTAGAAGGCAAAGAGCTCCCAGGTTTTGATATTTTAAAGTTAAGAGAAAGAGAAGTTGCCGGCATTCAAAACATGTTGGCGTCGTCTGCATGAAGTATATTTTCGGCAATTGGAAGATGGCTCAAGGCCAAACCAAAGCCCGCGAATTTGTAAGCCGATGGACTTTTGAAAGTTCGCAAGTGTTTGCGACTGTGTTTCCATCTTTTGTTCACTTATCAGACTGCTCGCGAGAGAAGCCTTCTAACTTACAATTGGGAGCTCAAGATTGTAGCAACGAGATGGAGGGCGCTTTTACCGGCGAAGTCTCGGCCCGGGTCTTAGCTGAAATTGGAATTCGTTATTGCCTGGTCGGTCACTCCGAAAGGCGAGCTCGATTTTTCGAAGATAATTCGCTTTTGGCAGCCAAGCTTCACCAGTTGAAATTGGTCGGAATTACGCCGGTTTTTTGCTGCGGAGAAACTTTAGAGATGCGTCAAAAAGCTCAGGTTTTTCAAGTTCTAGAAAGCCAATTAGAAGCTCTTAAAGGCTTAGGAATCGACTACATACTGGCTTATGAGCCTGTTTGGGCCATCGGGACGGGGTTAACCGCCGAAAACGCTCAGATCGAAGAAGTGCATCGATTTTTAAGTCAAAAGCTTCCGGGAGTACCGCTTTTGTACGGGGGTTCGGTAAAACGCGAGAACGCGGAGGCTATTTTGGGAATTCCTCACGTTGATGGGCTTTTAATCGGCGGAGCGAGCTTGCAGATAGAAGTTTTTGAAGAGATCTGTGGCATCGCGGCACGTTTAAAGGCTTAAAAAGGCTTTCGTGCTTCGCCAATATTTGAGATAGGGTTTTTAATTATGGGTAATGTTTTTACAAATTTTGGCGACTTATTGGTTCTTCTTAAAGAAGCTTTTGTAATCCTTCAGATTTTGATTTGTCCGATTTTAATTCTCCTCATCTTACTGCAGTCCGGTAAGGGCGATGACTTGGGAACTGCTTTAGGCGGCGGTGGTGGCTCTAGTTCAGTTCTCGGAACTGGTGGAACATCTAGAATTTTAGTGAAGTTCACTTCAGTGTTTGCGACCATCTTTTTATTGAATTCGATTACTTTGGCTTGGGTTTTTAAACACGAAGCTTCGCGGAGTGTCGGTGAAAGAATTCCAGAGAGTATTACTCCTGCAGCGGACGTGCAGAAAGAATTGAACGTTCCCACCAATACCACTCCGGTAGCTCCGACTAATCCAGCGCCAACGACTCCCGTTAAGCCGTGAGTCTCCTTCGTCGATTTTCGACGATCAAGATTGCAGGCGAAGCCGAGAGAGTCGTTTATCTCTCGGACTTTCTGTCGCGGGTCCACGAAGCATGGCCTGTACCTCTACGCGTTTTAGGAAACGGTAGTAATGTGTTGATGGATGATCGCGGCCTGAAAGGCACAGTCATTTTGACTCGTGAAGATAAACTTCGTGAGCCTAAAATCCTAAAGAAAACCTCAGAGTTCGTTGAAGTAGAAGTTTCTTCAGGAATGTTTCTGCCAGCTTTGTGTCGCTGGTCGCAGAAAGAAACTCTGCGGGGTTGTGAGTATATGATCGGAGTGCCGGGGACTCTGGGTGGCGCTGTCGTTCAAAATGCGGGAGCGAATGAACAAGAATTGAAAGATATTTTGGTTTCAGTTTCGGCATTAAATTTAATGACTAAAGAAGTTTTGAAAATTTCTGCAGAAGACTGCGAACTGAGTTATCGTTGGAGTCGATTTCAGAAAGAGACTCATTGGTTGGTTTTGTCGGCGGTTCTAAGATTGCCCTTGGGAGAAATGACGAGCATCGAAGCCCAAGTTCAAAAGAATCTCGACTACAGAAAGCAAAAAACTCCATGGACGAGGCCCACTTTGGGCTCGACTTTTACTCGTCTCCCGCAGGGATCGACTTGGATTTTTCCGGGTAAACTGATTGAGGACTGCGGCTTAAAGGGAATGAAAGTCGGCAAGATGAGTGTTTCGGATGTTCACGCGAATTATATTATCAACGATGGCGAGGCGACTTTTGAGAATGCCATTCAGTTAATTGAAGAAATTGAATCTCGAGTAAAAACCCACAGCGGAGTGAGCCTTCATCGTGAAATTCAAATTTGGTCAGATCATCTCTAAACGAAATCAATGTAAGACTTTGAACAAACGACTCCAGCGGATCCAAGGCGGATTGGCGGTATCGACCGAAAGCCACGTAAAGCTGCCGGTTCCAAAAACCTTCTCTCTTTGCAGAGGCCCCCACATTCGGCTGTCATAGCTATCGTCACGATTATCGCCCATGACGAAATAATAGCCTTCAGGAACATTGATGGGCCCAAAGTTTCCCTGCATTCCGTCATTTAAGTGCATCACAAAGTAGGTATTGTCGCCGTTCGTTTCTCTGAATAATGAAATGCGGCTCGAGTCATATTTGAGATCTTCTAAAATGGCTCGGTCTTCTACGGGCTCCAGCTTAAGAGGCGTTCCATTGACGATAACTCTTTTGTCGCGGAGTTCAATCGTATCTCCGGGGAGACCCACCACGCGTTTGATGAAGTCTTTGTCGGGATCTTCAGGATACTCAAACACCACAATTTCACCGTGCTTTGGATCGGCTCGGTTGGCCATGACCTGACGGGTATAAGGAATATGCCAATCATACTTAAACATATTCACAAAAATAAATTCGCCAATTTTGATGGTTGGGATCATCGAACCGGTAGGAATATGCCGCGGAGAAGCGATCATGGATCTAAAAAAGAAAGCGACCGCAAACGCGACTGCAACAGTTAATATCCATTCGCGAAAAAACCAGTTCCAAAAGCGGGGATCCTTAAAATCCAGCTTGGGCATGCTTCTATCTTTGGTCGATTTCTTCTTTAAGGAAGAAGTATCTTCGCTCTTGTCTGAAGGCTTCGAAGTTTTTGAGGGCATGGTAAAAGCTTACTGAGCTCCCCGAGGGGTGTCGAGATTTTCCAAAATGCCTAAGTTGATCATATCGCCTCGCGAGCTATCAAAAAATGCCGCGTTCGCGTCGGTTTTGTTTCGGAGAAGCTGAGACTGCTTCCAGCGTTTACCATCGGCGCAAAGCCAGCGTTCGCAGAGGCCTTTGCCACTGACATCCGAACTAACAACCCTGGCATTCTGAGCGGTGGCCAGGGGGGGGCGCTTTCCTAAAACCAAATACGAGAAGCTCAAATTTCTTTTGCGATAACCTAAATCGCGAATCATATTCCAAAAAGAAGAGGGGGCCTCGTATTCTCTCTCTTCGTGGCACCACTCGTTTTGTTGGAGTGCCGGACAAGCCTTTTGATGGGGGCAAGGCAGAAGAACTCTGATTTGTTTTGACCAACGATCCCGCCATTTTAAAAAAACCTGATTAAAGTCAAAATCAGCGGGCTCGATAAAGACGAAAAGAGTTTTTCCAGACGTCTGCGCAAATGCCTTTTCAGCCCACGCTACCAAAGGATGGACTTTGCTTGAGGTGGGATCCAAATCGAAGACTTCGGTGAGTACATTAGCAAACAAGACGATGCGGTGGCGGTCTTCCATTTCGTGAGGCGGATAAACCATCGATTGAACTTGAATTCGCTTTCTTTTGTTTTGAAAACTTTCAGGGTGAGTTTCTTTGGCCCAACGAAGAGCTTCTTCTTGAGGATCAATCGCCAAAATTCGATCGACAGAAAATCCAAGTTCCGGAGCGGCATCGAGAATTCCTAGACTCCCTCCTAAAGTTCCGGCCCCGACGTCAACGATCTCATAGTTCGCTCCCGCAGAAAGATACGAGAATTGAGCGAGCTCCTCCGCCACTGCTTTTGCTTTAAGAGAAGTCAAAAATCCAAAGTAGTAGTGGTAAAGTTGAATCTCGTTCGTCGACCAGCGGACCTTCTGCCTCTGTTGATAGTTCTCAGCAATGGCCCGCAGTTTGTCGGCCTCTGCAGGTTTTAACTTGCGGTGATTAAAGGCCCCTTCTAATTCGGAGCTTAAGCGGGTCTTTTTTAGCATTCGTGGCCTTCTGGTAGCATGCTAGGCTGGTGAAATGAAGATTTTAGCTTTAAAACCCAGCTATTTCTTTCCTAGGAATGGGGGGGAAATCTCGCTTTTGGAGAACTTAAATGAGTTAAAGGCCCGAGGACATAAGGTTCTTGTAGAGGGCTTTTGTACGCCTCAAGATCAGATTCAGCTTGAGAGCCTACTGAGTCAGTCGTTTGAGGCAGGCTTAGAGGATTCGCGGTATGAATTATTGGGCCTTAAATTGAGGCTGCATACGGACCCTCTTTTTTTGCAGCATGATATGGCAGCCAAAGGCTATTTTGAAGGTCGTATACGAAAGCTCATTGTCGAGCGTTCACCGGATAAAGTTTTGGTTCACTATACCGACTACTTTGCGGTCGCTGCTGCCTTGGCTTGGGACCCTCAGCGAACCCAAGTGCGATTTACCGACAATGAATACCCGCGCCTCGACAAATTAAAGGACTTCCCCCCTTTGGCCAAAGCCTTCGAAAGCATTGCCAAAATACAGGTCGCTTCCAAATTCATGGCAATTGAAGTGGCCAAAGATTTTCCGCGAGCAGAGGTGCGAAGAATTCCTAATTGGATGCCTGGCTTAGATGAAGTGAACGAGAAGCCTTCGCCCTCTGGCGAATATTTTTTATTTGTAAATCCTGTCCCGGTGAAAGGAATCGATTTTCTTTTGCAGTTGGCGGCTGAACTTTCAACTGAGCAATTTTTAATTGTGGGAAATTGGTCGGGAGAAGCTCCCCAGAATTTGCCGCCAAATGTTCGATTTTTAAGCCCTCAGTCCAATTTAAAAACTATTTTTGCGAGGGCCAAAGCGCTGTTGATGCCCAGTGTTTGGGAAGAAGCTTTTGGTCGGCTGCCTTTAGAAGCTATGGCCGCCAGAGTTCCGGTTATTACGAGTGATCGAGGAAATTTACCCGAGACGGTTAGAGGGGGTGGCCAAGCTCTAGCGTTAGAAATTGAAAAATGGAAGGATGCCATTTCTAAGCTATCGTCTGAGCGTACAGATTGGGAAGTGCGTGGCTTGCAAAGAATACGTGCTTATCGGGAAGAGTGCGATCAAGTTTGGACGCGACAATTTGGGAGGAGAATTTAGTATGAGCGAAGAGATTTACTTTAGAGTTCCGGTATTTTTAAGAGTTCGAACTCGTCGAGCTTTAGCCAAAGGTCCACTTAGTCCGTCTTTACTTTCTACTTTACGAGCCGATCTCGAAACTCAGCTGCAAGCTTGTAGTTTAGATGTTGCAGAGAAAGAGCTTACTCAAAAACTTTTTGAATTAGTTTTGGGTGTCGACGTGCGTCTTTGTCGGATCGAAGAGCAGCTCGAGACAATCATTAGTAAAGAAACTGAAAAATTCGAAAAATTTAAGGGAGTCGCTATGGAGCTTGGTGCTCAGGGCTTTCTGGTGAATAAATCAGATTGGCCCTTCGGCGCTGAGCCGGAGTCGACGACTTTTGAGTTTCTGTTGCCGTTGGTTCCGGAGTGGTCATGCTTGGCTCGATTGTCCTTGATTGCTGGCTCGTC
>Ga0105049_10011225_pt1 | contig 10261 bp, 10 predicted proteins | sample MAT06_FD_78087 | JGI IMG/M metagenome (GOLD analysis project Ga0105049, IMG submission 78087) | Freshwater microbial communities from Lake Fryxell liftoff mats and glacier meltwater in Antarctica - MAT-06 | ecosystem: Environmental > Aquatic > Freshwater > Ice > Liftoff microbial mat | place... | reverse complement strand
GTGCTCTATGATTTCAAGCTCAATCAACTGGCGCATATAACGATATCGACAAGCACCTCCACAAGCACACCGGCGGGCAACACAAAAACAATGTCGACGCTAGCGCACAGCGTCGCGACGTCTTCTGAACTGGTTCTTTGGCCGACTAAAGCAGTGTATCCCAAAGTGGGCGCCATCCTGCCGTTCAATCGCATCGTCGCCTATTACGGTAATTTCTATTCAAAAGCCATGGGAGTGCTCGGCGAATACGCCCCTGAAACTGTACTTTCAATGCTCGCCGTCGAAGCCGAAAAATGGCAGATGGCCGACCCGACCACACCTGTAATTATGGCCCTCAATTACATAGCAGTGACGGCCCAGAAATCTGCTGGTGAAGACGGTATGTATCGCCTGCGCATGCCCAAGGAGCATATACAGAAAGCCCTCGACATGGCGAATGAAGTGAACGGGCTCATGTTCCTCGAGGTACAGTTAGGACTGAGCACACTCCAAAAGGAAGTGCCAATGTTCGATGAATATCTCGTTCAAGATAACGTACACCTAGCCCTCGATCCCGAATTTGCTATGATAAAAAGCGGAAAACGCCCAGGCACCGTGATTGGCACCATGGATGCCGCGGACATTAACTGGGTCATAGACTACCTCTCCAAGATCGTGCGGGACAATAATCTCCCACCCAAGGTCCTCATCGTCCATCGCTTCACCGAGAAGATGGTAACCAACCACAAGCTCATTATTCCTACCCCTGAGGTGCAGGTTGTAATCGTTATGGACGGTTGGGGCACACCGGAACTCAAGGAGCGCGTCTACGAGTATGTCATCACCGACGAGCCTGTGCAGTTCACCGGCATCAAGATATTTTACAAAAACGACCTCAAGGCACCGAGCTCCGGCCTCATGCCAATGAGACAGGTACTCGACCTCATGCCGGCGCCGAGCTATATTCAGTATCAATAACCTCCTCGCCAAAACTACGGGTTACAATACTCGCATTCTCCAGCATCAACAGATGCCGGAGCATCGACCACTGGTGATTCTTGGGAATAATCACACTTGGAGCATTTGTATACGAGTATATTTGGCCTGTCGGTAGGCCGACCACAGCAACCACACGGTACACCTCGTTTAACATTGACAATAACAAAGCCTGGCGTTCCACATTGAGGACACAAGCTTTTCATGTTCTTGATGAGGTCTTCGGTTGCCTTAGTAATATTCTGCATACGGGTTGGGTTCCGATGTGCGCGCATGTCTGTCTCAATGTAGACCTTGCGTGTGAAGAGTCGTTTTAACAATTTCATAACTCGCTGTTCAAGATCTGCATGAGTTACGATGTCTTTGTATATATGACGTTTACTTCTCTTATTTTTTCGTACAATCACAGCGTGGTTTGGGAAACCCCATTTTCGAGCAAGCTCGCAGGCTTCTTCGATTGTCGAGACATATGATCCGTTCATATTTGTCTCAGTCGAGCGATGATGACCTCGGATTTCTAGATTATTTTTTGTGTCGATTAACAAAACCAACTCAAGGTTTGATTGTATGAAAGGAATTTGTGGATCTGCACCAAAACTGCCCTCGCTCGCTATAGCTAGATCGAGACCAGACAAGGCAAGTGCGGCATGGGCTTTTGTTCGTGCGGCATCTAATTGATTGCCAGCCCTTTCAATATCTCGAGTAAAAGTACCGAAGGTGTCGGTATTCAGTCCCTCAGGTACTATTACACTAACTCCGATTTCTTTGAGTGCAGGTGCAATTACTTTTTCTTTCCCATGCATGGTCGCTAGTGCAGTGGTTCGTCCGTCGAAATAATTCATAACGAATTACTTAATTTGGACCAAGACTTCATTTCGAATAAGCCAAGGTGGAGTCCACGGGGCGTTATATCCAGCGTATGAAGGCTGACCTACGACAGTTACTCCATCTCGAGACAAATCTTCCATGAGCTCTTTTTGCATACTGAGTACTCGTGAAGTGTTTCGATACCAAGAAAACCCAAACACAGCTACCTTCTGAGCAGGTACTGAAACAAGTTTTACACGAGCATCCGTTGGGGTTGGGAGTGACTCAAGTGTATATGAACTCGGCATGACGAATGATATGGTGTGCGTGTCACCCTGATCACTTACTGTTACTGGCGCAGTCATCGCAATCTTTTCAGATTGAGATATCTCTACTTTTCGTTCTACGACTGGAGCTGTCATTGCAATACTTTGCTTTCTAACGTTGCCACCAAAGATATAACCGGCAACGATGCTGAATCCTTGATTGAGAGCATTTTCATGTGGACCTTGCACGGTAGTTTGAGCCTCGATATGTGCGGGATAATCCCGAATCTCGTAGTCGGATGTTTTCTTAATAACCGAATATTGTGCCTGTTCAACACGAGAAGAAAAGTAACCCCAGAGAGTCCAAATCACAACTAATGCCACGAGTATCAATAGATATTTCATTAGTTACAGTATAACAAAAATGAGCCCGACTGAGAACCAAAGTATTCTCAGTATCTCGCCAGTTCAGCACTCGTCGGCCTCACCACCGGATACAACCCATCCCTCAGATTCGGCAGGTATGCGGCGAGCGGATCCTGCTTCCAAAAGGTTCCTATCTCAGCTACCATGTCGAGCAAAGCAGGATGAAAGGAGGTTAATACCTCCTTTTGTCTTTTATTAATACAGGGTTACTATAACATTCATATGACAGAAGATTCTCGATACAACAAAAAGGGATTTGATGACCGGATTGTTCGCTACCAAAAAATCCACAAGATCAGTGACGAACAATATGCCGCACTACTCAAGGCCATCGATCCCATGGAGGGTGAGAAGATTTTTGAAGGCTGTGCTGGTTACGCCGATGTTTCAAAACATCTTCTCCAGACGACTGCACATTTCACAAAAAAACTTGAGATTTTCATACAAGACGAAAGTAAAACACAGCTAGAAATAGCCAGACGAGAAGTCTCTCTTCCTGAAGATCATATTCTATTGGGTGACGTTAGAAACACTGGGATATCAGAGAACACTTTTGATAAGACAATAATAAAAATGGGTGTTCACGAACTACCGAAAGAGAAGCAATCAAAAGTTTTTACGGAAATGTATCGTATCTTAAAACCGGGCGGAAAATTTGTGATATGGGAATTGTCGCTCGACGCAGACACTCAGGAAGTATTTTCCGACGTTGTTAAAAAAAAGAACGAATTAGCAGGCTTTGATCAGATTGTTCAAAACCGATATCTCCAAAAACATGAAGAGCTTGTTTCTTTATTCGAGAATGCTGGTTTTACAAACATCAAAGACGAATATTTTATTCGCTATAACTTTAATGCAAAAAGTCGGTTTGATGAGATGATTTCTAGGGACAGAAAACTACTTCTTGAAACAAAAGGTGCTATTTCCAAAACAGATGAAACGGAGCTTCAAATGAAAGCCGTCACGAGAGTAAATGAACTTTTAGATTATATGCGTAAACGAATTCCTGTAGAGCTCAGAGAAAAAGTTCTATATAAAGACAGCGGCGACGATGTGGAATTAACCGTAAATAAGGTGATCATGAGCGCTCGCAAATAAAAATTGACATAACTATTATTTAATGTACTGTAGCGCCAGACAAGAAGTTATTTACAACCCAGCCCACAGGAGTGAACATGAAGAAGTTCGCGTTTATCGTCGCGGCCATCCTGCTCCTTGTTGGAGTTAGCTGGTTCGCATTCACGCATTCCACAAACCCCGTTCGCGGTAGCTCCGCAAAAGTGACAACCGACGACGGTATCACTACAGCCATCTTGAGCTACGCTGCAGACCCGATGTTTGTGAGCGGCAATTTGCTCGAGGCTGTGACTGGTGTGAAAGCCGAGCTTGAATTGCTTGACCTTGATACTAGCAAGGCATACTTCTCGGTTCCTATTTCGGAAAACTGGGAATGGGTCAGAAACCAGCTCACCTGGCGGCCCGATGCGATCGAGATGGCTACACTGACAGGGTCATCATTGCAACTCGGAGACATTTTGCTTCATAAAAGCAATGTGCGATTTTTCCGGATTGATGCAACCGACTTCAAGATAGACCCCGATACCCGAACCAGCTTTCGGTTCACTCGGGCCAACTACGAACCAACAGTACGTGAACTCGCAGCGTTCATCACGAACAACGTGCTCATGTGCGGCAAAGAATATTTTGTCGCTAGGTACTCTGGTGACCAACCTGTCTATCAGTGCAACTTCGGTGCACGTGTCACGGTTCCAGGTGAACCCTCACTTACCCGCTTCGCGAAAGCGATAATTGGTGGAGAGGACAACCAAGATCGCGTCAACCAGAAGCTACTCGATTTCGTGACGAACGAGATTGAGTACGACTACACTGAGGACGACTGGTCTAACTTCCGGCAAGTCGTGAAGCGGGCAAACGAAGTGCTCATGACTCGCAAAGCAACCTGCGCGAGCAAGTCCGCTCTCTACGCGAGCCTCCTTGAGCAAATCGGTAACGATTACGTTCTCGTGTACTATCCGTCACATATCGCCGTGTTCGTAAGCGGTCAATATGCGGATACAAACGGTTACACAATCGTGCACGATGGCAAGCGCTACTACATGGCCGAAACAACGGCACCTGGTTTCGTAATCGGTCAAACCCGACTCCGAACCACCACGTCACCGGAAATCAACTGGACTCACCTCCAGAGACCGGGAAACAAAGACGTCCCGGTGCCAAAGTCATAGAGTAACCCCACAACCACACAATCGCCAGCACCCTACCGCTGGCGGTTTTCTTTTACACAAAACTCATCAGCGATAACAAATGTTTAGTCTTCCTCATCGTCATCTCTAAATCCCCCACTGCCTTAACCCAATCGTGGGCTCGAAACGCGGACTGCCAAGCGAGCCCTAGTGACGAAACCTCGCAATGCGCGAGGTTTCGTCTTTTATTGCTTGATACGTTGGAGGTTCGAGCGTGCTCTAATTATTCGAGAACTGCCTGACGACTTTTTATGATCGTTTTGATGAAGGAATGGTAATTTACAAAGAGTTTTTCGCATTAGTAAGATTTTTGTTCGCCATATAATTATTTTTGTATTTCCTCGTAGTCTTCCGGATTACCGAGGACCCTTACAAGATCCTTTGATCCATCAACGGAAATAACCCCACATTTACATGGAGTTAAATTACCCTTTGTAATAGCAGAAACCTCAGTGCCACATTTTTTGCACTCGATTTTGCAAAATCGTGTCGCGTCTGTGTCCATTAGTGCGCGACGGGTTTCTTTTTGGTTTTGGTTTGCAACTGGATTCATAATTTTATTTCTGTTCTTCTTGACCACTTATGAAATCCTCCCCGATTTTCCACACGCCTTTTTCTAAGAAGGCTTCGATAGTTTGGCGGCTTGCTTTATTAATTAAATTAGAATGAGATATCTTGTTTTTCTTGGCATAGTCAACAAGGGCAACAATTTTTTTACCCTCAAGGTATGCCAGTCTTTTGTGATAACTATTTGTAAGTGCCTTAGCAACAATCTCTTCCATGATCTTAGTTGCACCTTTCTCATCAAATTCCTTAAAAGCATTGTAATATTTCATTCGGTCAATAAATTTGATATTGATAGGCACGAAACCTTCTCGTATAAGGAGATAATTATTGATAACTCGTCCAATACGTCCGTTCCCATCCATAAAAGGATGTAAATACTCAAATGCGAGGTGTAAGCGAGCAATGCGTTTTATGATATTTTCATGACTCGTAGCATTGTATTCTGAAAACATTTTCTGAAAACTTCCGTCAATTTCTTGAGCGGGTGGAGCAATGTGACTGCTGACACGAACACGTTCATCGCCCATACGGAACCTTCCCGCAATCTCGTCACGAATATTCGACAAGAGCATTTTATGGAGCGACAAAATAACCTCTGGACCGAGTTCTTGCTCTTTAGACCCTTTGTCAATATAAGAAACAACCCGAGCAAGATTTTTTGCCTCAAATAATTCTCGTTCGGAAATATAACGATCTAGATCAATCTGAAGAAGGATCTTCTCAGTTTCCTCAAGAGACAAGGTGCTATTCTCGATTGCGTTGGAGTTGTATACATGGTCAGCAATTTCTGCTTCACTAATGAGCTTAATTAGAGCCTCTTTTCCAATAGATGCTTTGTAGTATCTTTCCCTCAGCGTATTGATCTTATTAAAAACTGTAGATGTTTTTGCCATATAGCCTAAATATAGCGATTTTCACGACTTTGTCAATCAAAACCGTGAAAATATGGATTAAAACATGATATTTCACGATTTAACGTCCTTTTTTGACCAGTACAGCATATTTAGTGGTCAAAAAGGAGAAAAACAAGCAATTAACCTGTACTTCGCTATTTGTGATTGAAAGGGGTATTTAACACCCTTTCTAGTTCATTTTTGAAGATTAGAAATCTTTAGCATCCCCTTCAACCATCACGATAAATTCAATTCCTTGAGGCGCTAATACTTTGGCCGGCAGTACATGAGCGGATCCGAAACGAGTACCGTCATGCACAGGAAATACTTTTTTCGGTTTTAGTAGGAGAGCGTAATCAATAGCTTCGCTGAGTTTCATCCATGGACCAGAAACTGGGAGAGCTAAAACCTCGACAGGCCTATTTGGATTGGTAAATGCATCTCCTGGGTACCATAATTTATTTTCAATGAAGAATCCGAGATTTGAAGATAGTGGAATAGTGCTGTGTATTTGTGCGTGCTTCTCTCCTATGCCGTCGACAGAAATATCTCCGAGCAATATGTTATCACCATGATTGACTTGAGTATGCTTTATTCCTTCTTTTGTAAGGAGTTCACTTACAGAATTATTTGTGTAAATGATCGCTTGAGGATTTTTCTCTAAAATTACCTTAAGAGACTCGAAATGGTAGTGATCCTGATGTTCGTGAGTAAAAAGAATGTAATCAATTTTTTCCAGTTTTGAGTGGGCTTCTATTGTGTAGCTTCCTGGATCTGTAATCACTCTTTTTCCTTTGGTTTCTATGAGGAGGCAACAGTGACCTAATTTAGTAATTTTCATATTTCTTATTTTACAATTTTATTAGGTTCTCTCCAACTCCTCCCCCGTCGGCCTCACCACCGGATGAAAATAATCCCTCAAATCCGAACCCACATTGACAAGCGTATCCTAGTGACGTTTGACTTTTACTCCTCAAAACAATAATGTGGACTTAGATTCACAAACCAAAAATAAAAGGAGACCAACCATGCACATTCCATACGTCGGCATCACCGACTTCATGACTTTCGATCAGGTCCAACGGATGCTCGCGGTGTTCAAAGCGAACCTTGGACCAACACAGAACCGCCGGCTTCATGTCGGCGTGATGATGAGCTACAAGACACTTCACGACATCGAGACCAAGTGGACGAAGGCCTTTCCACCCAAGGACACGATCGCGGACATCTTCGGATCTGACGAGACGATGAACTGCCTTCACTATGCGGACTACGATGCTATCGACCTCTTCCAGAGCCTCGCTCAAGCGATCAGCTTCGGCGGTATCGGCATCAATGCTTTGCAACTTGACATGGTCTGGCCTGATCCAGGACATGTCGCCAGTGCAGTTCATGCTTCGCGCAAGCAGTTGGAGGTCATTCTTCAAGTCGGTAAGAACGCTATCGAGCAAGCCAACAACGATCCGCAAGAAGTCGTGGAACGGCTTCGGGATTACGAAGGTGTCGCAGAGCACGTTCTGCTCGACAAGAGCATGGGACGAGGACTCGGCATGGACGCAGAAGGACTGATGCCGTTCATCGAAGCTATCAAAAGTGCCTTTCCTGATCTCGGCATTGTCGTGGCGGGAGGACTTGGACCGACGAGTATGCACCTTGTAGTGCCGATTGTTCGAGAATATCTTGGCATCAGCATCGATGCCCAAGGCAAGCTTCGGCCAAGCAGTAGTGCTCTCGATCCAATTGACTGGGACATGGCGGAAACCTATCTCATCAATGCTCTTCATTTGGTCGGGTGACCGATCGACTCAAACAAAAACCCGTCTTGTGGCACATGCCATGGGACGGGGCTTTTTTATTAAACTCTCGCCAACTCCGCACTCGTCAGCCGCACCACCGGATGGAAATAATCCTTCAAATTCGGCAGGTATGCGGCGAACGGATCGAGCTTCCAAAAGTTTCCTATCGGAGCCACGATGTCGAGCCAGTTTGGATACTCAAGTTTTACAACAGCCGTCGTCTTAAAATAAAATACAAATATGCGAGAGGAATTGTGAGAATTGCCCACCACCACTTTTTGATTGTTGACTCGTCTGTAGCTGTTGTCTCGTTCAGCTGAGTCATCTCCGGCTCCGCACCATCGCTCGAGGCGACTACAGATGCCTGATTGTCAATGGGATCAGACGCAATAGCCGTGACTCCCGACTCTGTGGAGTAGATACCCTGCTTACTATCTTGATCATCCTTCTGCAAGACTTCTTCGGAATTGTTTTGTGGATCAGGTAGAATAAAATTAAAAAGTTGTTGTACCCAACCGCCACCGCCGCCACCACTACTACTACGACCAGAAGGAGTGGGCGCAGAGTCTTGACCATCTCGTACACTTTCCGGTCGCCAGTCGGTACGCACATCACAATCGTCGCAATCAAAGGAGAGGCGTCCGGCCGTTGATCCGACACCATTGCTTGTGCCTCCAAACACACCCTCATCACTTATGGTAACGCCAGTAAAGCTTATCGGACCAAGAAGAGCGCTCCACGCATGTCCGCCGAGTGTTCCTTCCCCATCATTAGTCACACTCCCAAAATCGCCACCAGGGCTGAGATTGATCCAACCGTAGTTTGCCGTCCATATATAACCACTAAGTCCTCCATCGGTAACGGCAATATCTCCATCCTCCGCGGCAAAATTCGTCCATCCTATGTTCTCTCCCCATGCATACGCCGGCGCATTCGTGATAGTTCCAATCGTTTCTGATGCAAACGCTGGCACACTCAATCCAAAAAGGCACAGTACGACAGCAAAAAAAGCGAAATTACTGGGTCGCTTTGGTATCATTTTTTGGAATTATAACGTTCTCGACTGATGGTTCTATCATAACCTTCTTAGGGGCAGGCGCTTGTGGCACATATGCGCCCACATTGATTACTTTTTTTATACTTGGGCGAAAAATAATCGCTTGCTGTCCTTGTGTATAGACGATAAGAACATCACTGTTTTGCGCTCGCGCAAAAAACGGGTTTCCTGTGAGTGCGGAAATATCAGTGACAGTCGAAATAGAGGGTAATTCATTTTCTGGCAACTCTATAATGGAAGAAAGGTCCACTAGTACTTTGGTTGCTTGTTTTTGTGCCACTACCTGAGGATCGCTCGCGATTTCACTGTATTGGTTGTAAAAATAAATCATTCCTAGCCACCCGATAATCAAGAAAATGGCGATAATGATGGTTCTCAATTTTAATCGGCGTACAGAGCTTATGAAAAACAAAAAGCGTCTGATTGAGGATTTTTCCCGAGTTGTCGAAACAGTCTCTGCATCAAGCACAGGCTCTGCTTCTTTAAAGATATCTTCTGTCTCTTTTTTTCGTGTCATAATTTTTTAATTATATCCTATTCCTCGGTAGAAGTGGGACTAGGTGTTGCTACCTGTGTCTGTAGTATCTGTATTTTCATCCGGCTCTGTCTCTTCTGGTGGTATTGATGGGGGCAAGGCGGGCGCTTCTGTATTTGCTGGAGTCGGCTCAACAGCCTCTTCTGCCTCTGCCTCGGCTGCATCCGGAGTTACATCCTCTTCTGAAAAGGATGGCGCTTCTTCGACTTTGTTTTTTGCTGGTTCTGCGTTTTGTTCTGAAGGCGTCTGCCCTGCCCCAGATATCATTGCCTTGAATTGCTCTTCTGTCACGCAGGTTGTACCAACGCATAGTTTTTTGGTCGTAAACTGTTCTGCAAATCCAGCAATAGACGCCACTATATTTTTTACACTTTTTATAAGGAGCGGGATAATATCCGTGTAACGCACCGCCTGCGGCAAACCTGCGTCGTTGTAGCTCACCAGTCGTGCATCTACCTCTTCCACTTCTTCTGCAATAAGACCGTAACGTATTCCGGGAGATGCTGTGTACTCAAAAGTAACGGGGCGAAGCGCCGTAATGATGCCGAGTGCCTCCACGTCATCAAGTGTTTCTATATTATGTTTATAACGAGCCGATGACGCAACACAGGTTTCGTTATCCGTATTGCGCGTTACTTGATTATTTGAGTCCAAACAGAGCGCAGAGGTAACTCC
>Ga0105049_10011223_pt1 | contig 10261 bp, 7 predicted proteins | sample MAT06_FD_78087 | JGI IMG/M metagenome (GOLD analysis project Ga0105049, IMG submission 78087) | Freshwater microbial communities from Lake Fryxell liftoff mats and glacier meltwater in Antarctica - MAT-06 | ecosystem: Environmental > Aquatic > Freshwater > Ice > Liftoff microbial mat | place... | reverse complement strand
TTACCACTCTGCCGCCATTTTTATAGGTACCGATATTTGTTTTTAAATCATACTCAAGCTCCTGTGTGTAAAGGGTGCCTTTTTTATCGGTTAACCGCACATCTTTTTTCAGATAGGCTATTCTTTCGGCACCGATATATTTAAGGTATTGCGAGTAGGTATGTATACTGTCGCTTTGATTAATGTGGACATTGCCAAATGCCTCCATTACTTTGGATCGTTCATTAATAGCCGCACTGTCGCAATAAAAAAGGGTAGGGGTTTCTTTCATTATTACATTGCCTGCAATGGTTTGATAAGTGATGCTGTCCACCATTTTCTTTCTCAGACTATTTCCCTGTATAATTTCTATCTGGCGGAGTGTGTCGGCTGCAGGACTTGCCGATAAGGTAACTTGCGCAAATGCTGCGCTACCAGCTAAAGAAAAAAACAAGTATAAAATAAAAATGCAGCAACGAACAATTGGTTTCAATATAAATAATTTTACAGGCTGCAATTTCTTTCTTTATTTATAAATGAAAACACAATTTTATGCAGGCATATTTTTATGAAATTGTTCACCTGCTTACATAATAATTTTATTCACCCTTGCATTTTTTGAATTTATCAAACAAAAATTATTTATTCAGGTAAGGAGCATTCACCGTATCTGGCAATGGCACCATCAGCACATCGCTTTTATCCTTTCTGCCGAATACAGAAATGTTTACATAGCGCTTAGGATGTAGCCTTACATCATCGAGCAGGAGATTTATTTTATTGGAAGTTGCGGTAAGATTGTTGTACAATTTAGTGTCATTCATCATTAAACCAAGGGAGCCCTTATCACTATTAACTTTTGATATAGTTGATTTTAATTCGTCGATAGTGCCATTTAATGTAGTAAGTGTTTTCTCCACATCGAGTTTTGCAAACTTATTGGTGGCAACTTCTACATTGTTCATGGTTTGCGTTAGCTTTTCATTGTTGTTTTTTAAGGCACCGGTAAAAGAACTAACATTATCCAGTGTTTTTGCTAATGAGCCGGTTTGGGCATTTAATATTGATTGCAGCGAAGCAGATGAAACAGCCAAAGAACCGGTTGTTTTATTCAGGTTATCCAGCATGCCTTTTATATTATTTTTTGAGGCAGGATCAAAAACACTGTTGATAGTATTTAACACGCTATCCAATGACTTTACTGCATTGGTTACCTGGAACAAAACAGGATCGAGTTTTTTCATTGCATCTCCCACCAAATCACTTGTGGCTATCGTATTGATGGAGTCTCCATCTTTCTTGAAGGCAGTTAAATTATTGCCCAGTTTTATTTCCAGTTGTACGCTACCCAATAACGATTTAGTGATTACTGCATAAGAATCATCCGGGATATTAACATCATCTTTCATGTTAATGACAACCGCAATTTTTCGCATATCTTTTCCGCCATCTATACCATAAATATTGCCTACCTGTTTACCATTAATAACTACCGGGTTGCTTACGGATAATCCCTGAACATCAAAAAAAGTGGCTGTATACCGGGTGTTTTTTCCGCTAAAAGTTTTACCTTTTAAAAAGTTGAAGCCTAATATTAAACACACGATGGCTATTGCAGTGAGTGATCCTACTTTTGTTTCGTTTGAAATTGTCATTACAATCAGGTTGTTAATGGTCAAATTTAGGGATAAATTTTTTGGAGACCGTATTAATATTAAGAAAGGTAGAAATGTTTATTGGTGAATTTCGCAATATTTAAAAGACGCACCAACTTACTGCTTTTTTAATACCAGTTATTTCCTGGAAAATACAATTAACCCATTTTTCTTACCATCGGCTGTTACCCTAACTTCCGTTCTGTTATTACCTTCAGTAACAATCATCAATGCTGTATTTGGAGGAATGCTGCCTTCATTTTCTGCATAAATCAATAACTCATTCTCTTTAATACCGGGTGCTGTTGTAAGGCTTAAAGTAAGTGGTTTATCGGTGAGTTTTTTATTGTCAACTATTAGTTTGCCATTGTAATAAACAGAAACCATATCGCCGTCAACATCGCCATCATCATATAAATCCACCTTAAAATCCGGTTGGCTGATACCTATTTTTTTTAATAGAGTGCTGGTTCGTGTATTGTATTTAGCAGCGTTTGCCTCTATTAAAACCTTCTGCTCTTCTTTTTTTGCATCAGTATTGGCAACAGGTATTGTTCTGTAATTATCAACCTGTTCTTTGTACAATTTAACCGCATCTGCAATGGATTCGGCTAATTCCTGTTGGCCCTTATCGCTGTTTAAATAACGTTCGTCATTATGATTGGTAATAAAGCCGGTTTCAATCAGCACCGCAGGCATATTGGTTGCCTGTAATACCCAAATACCTTTTTGGCGCTGGTTAATGCCCAATGCATTTCTGTCGGTTTTATCTACTTCCTGGTCTATTAAAGTAGCCAGTTTAATACTTTTTTGCTGATACCTGTCTGCATGCACTTTTGCCATCATCCTATACTCTGGCGCACTAAAGTCAATGCTGTTGTAGGAACTGTCGCTGCTGGCAGTGATGATCATTTCTTCATCCTCTTCATTCTTCATCAACGCTTTTATTTTGTCGCTGGTTTTATGTGCAGCAAACAGCCAAATACTGGTGCCGGCACGCTGACTTCCAATTTTATAATATTCGTACACAGGTGCGGTTACGGTGTAAGGGGTAGAAGTTTTTTTCTTTTTCTTTCCTTTTCCGGTAGTCTTTACTTTATATCTTGTTTCCCGGCGGGTGCCTGTTTGTCTTCTGCCGGTTTTTAATTCCACCGCATCGGCATGGATACAAATAAAAAGATCGCCTTTATTGTTGTTAGCAATGTCTGCCTTTTCCGGCGGGGATTGGTAAACATCTGTGGTACGGGTAGGAATAATTTTTACATCAGGTAATTGTTTCCGCAATTCTGCCACCAATTTAAGACTTATGGCGAGGGTCACATTTTTTTCGTAAGAATTTAGCCCGCCTTCATAGCTGCCTGTTGCACCATGATCTTTACCACCATGGCCTGCATCTACAATAATTGTTTTAATGGACCGGGTATTTTGTGCATCAACAGTATTTAAACAGCAGAGGAAAAATGATAACAAAGCAGGTACAATAGATTTTCCATTCAGCATATCAATATTAGATTTACCACGGTTTATAATAATAGGTTTTCCTTCACAACATTTGTAGCTAATATGATTATTTTTGCCGCAACTGCAATGAACAACGTGTACAAAGGTAAGGCAAAATATATATCAGCATCCGTGGCTTTGGCCGTTTTGCTCATGCTGAATGCAGGAGCTACTAACGGCAGGTATTTTAATAAGAGCTTTTACAAAACATTAACGGCTGATACCATCCCCATTAAGAAAAAAACAACTTTAAAGCCGGCAATTGTAAAACCGTTAGTTATAAAGGATACAGCGAAAACGGATACAATTACCCCTGCAATTATTACTGACAGCAATCATATTAAGACGGTTCAAAAAATTGATACATTCAGTATTAAATTTTCTAAAGATTCGCTGGATGGTCCCGTAGCTTACCATGCAGATGATTCCCTTGTGATGGATGTACCCGGCAACAAAATAACGCTCTATGGAAAAAAATCGAATGTAAAATACCTGGACAATGAGCTTAAAGCACCCGGAATTACATTTGACCAACGCACTGGTTTGGTTACGGCCGCCTTGTTAAAAGACAGCACAGGAAAGGTAATTGCTTCGCCTTCATTTAAGCAAAAGGAAATGACTACTGTTAGTGACAGTATCGTGTACAACATGAAAACCAATAAGGGACTTACAAAAGGTACTTATTCACAGCAGGGGGAAATGTACATTTATGGTGAAAGAATCAAGAAGGTTGATACCAGTGTGTTTTATGCATACCAGGCAAGGCTTACCACCTGCAATCTTGATACACCGCACTTTGCATTTGTAAGTAAAAAAATAAAATTCATTAATAAAAAGTTTGCAGTTACCGGACCTGTGCATCCGGAATTTGAGGGTATACCAATTCCGATTGTGATACCGTTTGGTATTTTCCCCATGAGTCAGGGGCGGCACTCCGGTTTAATTGCTCCTGCTTTTAATGCCAATGCACAATTAGGAATTGCTTTGGAAGGCTTGGGGTATTACAAAGTGTTAAGCGAAAATTTTGACGCAACGGTTAGGGCAACGCTGTATTCTTATGGTAGCTGGACAATGCTGTTGAGCCCCCGTTATTATAAGCGTTACCATTACCAGGGTAATTTTTCACTGGATATTCAACGCATTAAAACCAGTTTTAAAGGTGATCCCGATTTTAACGTGGCAAAAACATTCAATGTAAGATGGTCGCACAGCTCAGATACTAAAGCAAGGCCGGGTGTAAGCTTCAGTGCAAATGTAAATGCCGGTAGCAGCACTTTTAACAGATACGTACCCAATAGTCCAAATAGAAATTTCAGCAACCAGCTAAATTCCAGTATTAGTTACACAAAAACCTGGAAAGACAAGCCATTTAATATAGCAATTATTGCCAACCACAACCAGAATACCAACTCAAAAATTATTAGTGTAACCCTACCCGATTTAAGTTTTAATGTAAATACCCTTTACCCTTTTAGAAGACAGGAAGCAGTGGGTAAATTGAAATGGTATGAAAATATTGGTGTTGCCTTAAACACCAATGCAAAAAATCAAACCAGTTTTTCTGATGATAGTGTTTTCAGTAAAGGTAGATCCATTGGCAGCCAGGCAGCAGCCAATATGCAATGGGGTGCCACACACAGCGTTCCCATTACACTTTCGTTGCCACCGCTTGGGCCATTGCAGGTAGCGCCAGGTATATCTTATTCAGAAAGATGGTACCAGCAAAAAATATATCAGCGGTGGAATGATACTGCCCGTAAAATTGATACCAGTATTAGTAAAGGGTTTTATACCGCCCGGCAAATGGCATTTAGTATGGGGGTTTCTACCCGTATATTCGGCATGTTTGGCTTTGGTAAAAACTCCCGGGTAAAAGCCATCCGGCACGAGATAAGGCCACAAATAAGTGCCAGTTATACACCCAATATGAATGGCAAATACTACTACGATGTACAGATAGATACTTTTGGCAGAAAGACCAGAACGAATGTATTCAGCAACAATACCATTACCCAGGCGTTTGGCGAAGGCCAGTTTGGAGGCCTTAGTTTTAGCCTGGATAATATTTTGCAAATGAAGGTGAAAGACAAAAACGATACCAGTGCGGATGCTACAAAAAAAGTTACCCTGCTGGATGGGTTGAGCATTGGCGGGGCATATAATTTTTTGCAGGATTCTTTCCAGTTAAGTAACTTAGGTTTATCCGTTCGTACAAACCTGTTTGACAAAATAAACATTACTGCCAGTGGTTCATTGGATCCTTATCAAAATGACACCACAGGCAGGCGGGTAAATAAGCTGGTGTGGAAAGATAAGTTTCTTACACTAGGCAGGTTTACCGGAGGCAGTCTTTCTATCTCCAGCCAGTTTCAGGGTGGTGATAAAAAAAAGCAGCAGGATAAAACTCAATCACTGCGCAATGCGATAAATCCTTATACGGGTTTACCTGTTACCGATGAGCAGGCAGAGGCTGCTTACATTAGTAACAATCCTGCCGACTTTGTAGATTTCAGTATTCCCTGGTCAATTAATGTTGGGTATTCACTCCGGTTTAATTCTGTATTTGACCGGTTGAAAAAGAAGTATGCACTGGAACTGAGTTCTGATATGAATTTTAGTGGCACACTTAGTCTTACGCCCAAATGGCAGATTGGATTAAATGGTATTTATAATTTTTCTACAAGCCAATTGGGTATGATTTCCGTTTCGATATCGAGGGAAATGCATTGCTGGCAGGTGTCTATTAATCTTTCCCCTGTTGGTACACAGCGGTTTTTTAGTATTGTTATCAGTCCAAAATCGGCCTTGCTACGGGATATTAAAGTAAACCGTACCAGAAACTTTTTTGATTTGTAAATGCTGCTTATTGATAGTTTAGCAATTGAGTTTTTTGAAAGTCATTGTCTCATCTATGTTTAGAGAGTTTAGATGTTTAGAAGGCTAGATGAAGGCCCAAATGACAAACCAATTATTACAGGAGACAAGAAATTCATGCGGATACTACAGCAACAAATACTTTGTACAAAAATCATTAAACGATTGCTCGTTGATAGTTGCAGTATCATCTGGCTCTAATTGAAGTAACTGGTTGTTTTTAAAATCAAGTGTAAGCAGGTTATCTTTTAAAATGATATTATTGAATTGATCCCACGGATAGTTTTTAAGTCCCAATGCCCGTTGTATGGAAACACCAGTTGCATCAACAGTTATCAATGGCTTTTTATCCAATAGAGAAGACATTATTCCAACCAGCAACAATACAAGGGCGAATCCAAATGAATGTGTGGAGATAAACAGCAACGCTGCTGCAATAGCGAGCAACAACATTTTTTTTACCTTCATTTTATTGACTAGATAATCAACCATGAATGCTGCAGCCAACAGCATAATTCCGGCAACGAGGTTGATAATAAAATAATTCCCGGTTCTGTAAACAAGGGCGGCAATCCCAGCCAGCGCCAGCAGCGAGCGGGTTATGACAATATCAATTTCCCGGCTGTTATTTTTTAGTGGGATAGAAAACATGCATTGCTGGTTTGATAAAACACCGGTTTACAATTGTACTCATTTATGAAGGCCAGCTAAAAGCCAACTTGCTTAAACAGGCTTTGCAGGGTTGGAAGCAACCAGTAAATTACACAGCTTAAACAGGCATCTTGCACCCACATTTTCATCCCATTCATCCTGGCTGATGCCTACTTCATTTAAATCGAATCCTACTATTCTTCTGCCGGTTTTTTGTATTTTTTTAAAGAGGTAAAATATGGCTTCTGTTTCAAAACCTCCCTGTACAGGCGTGCCGGTATGCGGACAAAGTTTGGGGTCAAGCCCATCAATATCAAAACTGATAAACACGTTGGCAGGAAGCTGATCAATTATTTCGTTGGTAATGTTTTGCCAGGTATCGCCTTCATACAAACGCTCTTTTATATTCTTGTCAAAAAAAGTTGAAATCCTGTCCGTATTGGCATTGATAAAATTCCATTCCTCTTCGCAATAATCTCTGATACCTACCTGCACTAATTTTTTTAATTGTGGAATTTCTTTTAACGCATTGTACATAACCGAAGCATGGGAATAAACAAAGTTTTCATACGCCACCCTTAAATCGCAATGGGCATCTATTTGCAGAATACCAAAATCGCCGTGCTTTTCAGCTATGGCTTTAAAGTAACCCAATGGTGTACTGTGGTCACCACCTAGCAAGGCAACCAATTTACCCGCTGCCATCAGGTCTTTAGTTTGCTCATATACCCAATCGTTTAAAAGCAAGCCGCCGGCATTTACTTCCTTAAGGGTTTTACACATAAACTTGTTGGCGTTTACATCTTCGCCCCCTGCTATATAGTTAATGTACAGTTCAGCTTCTTTGCGTAAATAATCACTTTTCATTAATATTTTTCTCTCGCTGCCCCGCATAAAATAACCTTGTTTCCACTCGTCTTTAAATTCCGGGTCAAAAAGGTCCACCTGCAGGCTTGCTTTAAAAACATGCTCGGGAGCTCTTGCTGTGCCTGCATTGTAGCTTACGGTTACTTCCCAGGGTATGGGCAGTATTACAAGTCTTGCTTCTTCTTCGGTAAAAGGCAAACCAAAAATATTATTGTTGGGATTACTTACGGAGTTTGGATCAAATTGAGAGAGATCAGTCATTACTGTTGTTTATATAAATTGTGTACAGATGTTGTTTTCTGTAAAAAACGCTACAAATATAAGCTACCTGCCAGCAACAGATAGTTAGTTTTCAAAATAATATACATTCTATAACATTTTCCCAGACTGATGTTGTCATTAAATTTCATTTAAATGAAGGTTAAAATGAAATGACAATTAAACAAATAAGCTATATGCAACCTCATTTGATTTAACTTTGCCATGCAAAAAAAAATACCATGAAACGAACCCATATTATCCTGTTGGTTGTAATTGCATTTGCAATTAGTGGCTTACTGATGTTTTCAGCAGATTTCTCTACTTATGATACCGTACAATCTGCCAAAAACAAACAAGGTAAATTTGTACACCTCATTGCTAAGCTGGACAAAGCTTATCCAATTGAATACAATCCTGCCAAAGATCCTAACTTTCTTTCCTTTACTGCAACCGATAGCCTTGGTGGCAGTACAAAAGTTGTTTACCACAATACCAAGCCAACTGAACTGGAGCATAGTGAAAGAGTTGTATTAAAAGGTAAAATGAAGGGAGATGTATTTGAATGCAGCGAAATATTATTAAAATGCCCCAGTAAGTATAAAGATGATAAACAACAACTGGAGAAAATGATGGAAACTACTCCAAAAGCTGCGGTTGCAGGTGGTGACGGCAACTAGCACTTATTATTGTTGATACAGAACAAAATTCAATTTGAACAGTTTATAAAGCTGTTGAAGGGTAAAATATTTTTACCCTTATTTAAAAAAACAAAACCGGAATTTAATGGAATTTGAAGGCGAACATTTAGGCTTGGGTAGATGGGGACATTTTTTTGTATTACTGGCTTTTACTACCTCGCTGCTGGCAACTATTGGATACATACTTGCTGCCAATAAAAAGGAAATATCAGAAAAACTATCCTGGATAAAATTTGCAAGAATAAATTTCTTCATTCAGGTTGGGGCCGTATTTACCATTTTTGGTATCATATTTTACATGTGCAGCAATCACTACATTGAGTACCTGTACGCCTACAAACACACTTCAAAAGAATTAGAGTTTAAGTACCTGCTGGCCTGTATTTGGGAAGACCAAAGTGGCAGTTTTTTACTATGGACCATCTGGCATTGCCTGATTGGTATTTTCCTGATAAATAAAAGTAAGGATTGGGAAGCGCCTGTAATGACGGTAGTAAGTACCGCCCAGGTTTTTTTAGCCATGATGATAATGGGCTTATACATTTTTGGTACTAAGATTGGCAACAGCCCGTTTGTATTAACCCGCAATGAAATTAACGGCCCCATTTTCAGCAGGCCAGAGTACCTGACCCTGTTAAAAGATGGTGTAGGCCTAAATGTATTGCTCCGCAATTATTGGATGGTAATTCATCCGCCGGTATTGTTTTTAGGCTTTGCGTCTACCATTGTACCTTTTGCGTATGCCTATGCAGGCATGCAGACAAAACGTTTTGGCGATTGGGTGCAGCAAGCGATCCCATATGCTTTATTCAGTGCCTGTGTATTAGGTGTTGGTATTATGATGGGGGGCAAATGGGCTTACGAGTCCCTTTCATTTGGTGGTTACTGGGCTTGGGATCCTGTGGAAAATGCTTCGCTGGTGCCCTGGCTAATTATGATTGCAGGATTGCATACCATGGTTATTTTTAAAGCAACCGGCCATTCCCTGCGAGCCAGTTATTTATTTGGAATACTAAGTTTTTTATTTGTTTTATACTCCACCTTTTTAACCCGTACCGGAATTTTAGGCGATACCTCTGTTCATGCTTTTACCGAAGCTGGCAAAGCAATGAATATCCTGATATTTTCATTCCTGGTGTTTTTCACCATTGGCTCACTTGTATTATTTGCTATCAACTTTAAAAAAATACCGGCCATTGCCAAAGAGGAAGATACAAGTTCCCGTGAGTTCTGGATGTTTATAGGTTCACTTGTATTCTTTTTATCTGCCATTTTTATTATTGCTAAAACATCTTTACCGGTGGTTAATTCCATCTTTGGCACCAAGCTGGCACAGCCGGAAAATGTGGAATTCTCCTACAATAAAGTAATGGTATTGGTGGCCATTGTAATTGGCCTGCTCAGTGCCATTACCCAGTATTTAAAATACAGGGATACGCCCGCTGCTTACACCCTAAAAAAAATAGCTATACCGGTTTTAATTACCATTGCAGTAACAGTTTTGCTGGGTGTTATTTATCCTATTGATTACATAAAAGAGGGTATTGGATTTTTAGTAGCCATTTATGTTGCTTTGTTTGCAACCATATTTACTGTTGTTTCCAATGCATCCTACATCTGGCTGGCGTTGAATGGTAAACTCAAATCTGCAGGAGGTTCTGTAGCCCACCTCGGCTTTGGTTTAATGATTGCAGGCATGTTGATTTCTGCAGGAAATAAAAAAATAATCAGCGAAGAAAAGTATAAGAATTTTGCTATCCCTATGGGTATTGATCC
>Ga0105049_10011219_pt1 | contig 10262 bp, 6 predicted proteins | sample MAT06_FD_78087 | JGI IMG/M metagenome (GOLD analysis project Ga0105049, IMG submission 78087) | Freshwater microbial communities from Lake Fryxell liftoff mats and glacier meltwater in Antarctica - MAT-06 | ecosystem: Environmental > Aquatic > Freshwater > Ice > Liftoff microbial mat | place... | reverse complement strand
CTTGATCGTCAGCTTTGGGGCCGACTTTTTAGGAACATGGATTTCTCCGATCGAATTTGCAAAACAATATGTTCAGGGAAGGAAGATTTCAAAAGAAAAGCCGGAAATGTCCCGTCATTTCCAGTTCGAATCCAACCTTTCTCTTACAGGCGCCAATGCTGATTATAGAACGCCGATAAAGCCCTCCCAAAGTGGGCTAGCGGTGTTGGCTTTGTATAATGCCCTTGCAAAACAAGCAGGAGCAGCTACCGTTCAGGGTGCTACTGTCGAAATAGCAAATCTTGACAGAGCGGCGAAAGAGCTTTGGGCAAACAAAGGGAAATCCATTGTGGTGTCGGGTTCGAATGATCCAAATGTGCAAGTCATCATCAATGCCATCAATGATTTACTTGAAAATAATGGTGTCACTGTTGATTTCTCCAAACCATCTTTTTCTAGAAAAGGAGATGATTCAAAAATGAATCAGTTCGTCGCAGAGTTGAAGGCAGGCAGGATTGGAGGAGTTGTTTTCTATAACTGTAATCCTGTCTATGACTTTGCAAAAGGCGCTGAAATAGCAGAAGGGATTGCCAAGGCAAAAGTATCAGTAGCTGCCAATTCAACCATGGATGAAACGGCTTCATTGGTTCAGTATGTTGCACCTGACCACCATTACCTTGAATCTTGGAATGATTTCTATCCAAGAAAAGGAGAATTTAGCTTGAGTCAGCCTGCAATTTCTCCATTGTTTAATTCGAGACAGGCTCAAGATACTTTTTTGGTCTGGGCAGGAGCAACTACCAATTATTACGATTTCTTACAACAAAACTGGAACACCACAATATTTGCAGCTCAAACTGAAACTTCCAATTTTCAGGAATTTTGGGACAGGTCTTTGTTCAACGGGGTGTATTCCATTCCATCTGTATCCGCACCTGTTGCAAGTATCTCTGATGTAGCTTCAGCAGCCTCTGCAGTTGCAAAATCCTATAAACCGGATAATGCAAGTACAGAATTGGCTATGTACGTAAAAATCGGAATCGGAAACGGGACATTTGCCAACAACCCTTGGCTTCAGGAAATGTCTGATCCTATTTCTAAAGCTACTTGGGATAATTATCTAACTGTTTCCCAAAAATGGGCTAATGAAAATGGCCTTAGAATGAACGAAGGCGAGACCAAAAAGGCAAAACTTACCGTCGGGGCCAAATCGATAATGGTTCCAATATTAGTACAGCCGGGTCAGGCAGACGGAACTGTTGGATTGGCCTTGGGATATGGAAGGAATAAAGCTGGAAGAGTCGCTGACGGTGTCGGTGTCAATGCCTATGAATTGGCTGATAGCGATAAAGGTTTTATAAATTTTGATGTGATTGAAGGTGTTTCAATAGAAATCACCTCTGATAGTTATAAAATTGCGCAGACTCAAACCCATCAAACTTACATGGGCAGAGAATTTGTGATTCAAGAGGCCACTCTTGGCGAATACAAAGAAGATGCTTTCGCAGGAAGGTATCAACCAAAGATTTATAAAGAAGGGGAGTTTGTAAAGCCATCTAAAATTTCACTTTGGAAAGGCCATCAATATAGCCAACACCATTGGGGATTGGCGATCGATATGAATTCTTGTATAGGTTGCGGTGCCTGTACCATTGCTTGTCAGGTTGAAAACAACGTGTCTGTTGTCGGTAAGCAGGAAGTATTAAACAGAAGGGAAATGGCCTGGATAAGAATTGACAGGTACTACAGCTCACCGGTGGAAGCAACATCAAACAAGGAATTGGAAATTGCAGCCGATAATCCGGAGGTTACTTTCCAGCCGATGATGTGTCAGCATTGTAATAATGCACCTTGCGAAACGGTTTGTCCGGTAGCTGCAACGACACACTCTTCTGAAGGGCTTAACCAAATGACATACAACAGGTGTATTGGAACAAGGTACTGTGCCAATAACTGCCCATATAAAGTAAGAAGATTCAATTGGTTCAAATACCATGACAATAAGGACTTTGCTGCTGTGAACGTTGCACAAAATGATGACATGGGCAAGATGGTTTTGAATCCTGATGTAACGGTAAGGGCAAGAGGCGTTATTGAAAAATGCTCTATGTGCGTACAAAGAATTCAGGGAGGCAAATTGACAGCTAAAAGAGAAGGCAGGAAAATAAAAGATGGTGAAATCAACGTAGCCTGTGCTTCGGCCTGCCCAACTACTGCCATTGTATTTGGAGACATGAACGATACCAACAGTAAAATCACCCAATTGCTCAAAATTAAAGAGGACACTATCTCTGCTGTGAAGGAAGTCAATGAAGAAAGAGCGTATCACGTTTTGGAAGAGATCAATGTCAGCCCTAACGTGTGGTATTTTACCAAAATCAGAAATAAGGATAAATCAGAAGCGTAAAAAATAATTTTATAAGATATGCATGTTACTACATCCGTACGCGAGCCGCTGATTACAGGCGGTAAAACTCTGAAAGACGTCACCCATGATATATCAAGGCAGGTAGAAGCAAGGCCCAGTTTGGGTTGGCTATTGGCCTTTTTATTTTCTGTAGGGGTGTTGTTATTAGGATCCATAGCTTTGGCAGCGACTCTTTGGGAAGGTATCGGAATGTGGGGACTCAATAAAACTGTCGGATGGGCCTGGGATATCACCAACTTCGTATGGTGGGTCGGCATCGGTCACGCCGGCACATTGATCTCTGCGGTACTTTTATTGTTCAGACAAAAATGGAGAATGGCCATCAACAGGGCAGCGGAAGCCATGACGATTTTTGCTGTAATCTGTGCAGCAATGTTTCCTGTAATTCACATGGGTAGACCTTGGTTAGGCGCTTATTGGGCTTTGCCTCTTCCAAATACATTTGGATCACTTTGGGTAAACTTCAACTCACCACTACTTTGGGATGTTTTTGCCATTTCCACTTATTTCGCTGTTTCATTGGTGTTTTGGTATATCGGTTTGATTCCTGACTTTGCTACAATCAGAGACAGAGCAACCGGAATCAGAAGGAGCATTTATGGCGCTTTGTCTTTTGGATGGGATGGCGCAGCAAAAACTTGGAGCAGGTATGAATCAGTAGCTTTGATTTTAGCAGGTTTGGCCACTCCATTGGTACTTTCTGTACACACGATTGTATCTTTTGACTTTGCCACATCAGTTATTCCAGGTTGGCATACGACCATTTTCCCTCCTTACTTTGTTGCGGGTGCTATTTTCTCGGGCTTTGCGATGGTATTGACTTTGATGATCGTGACGAGGAAAGTATTTCAATTGGAAGACTATATAACGATAGGTCATATTGAATTGATGAACATAGTAATCATCATTACAGGTTCTATAGTAGGTATTGCCTACATCACAGAATTCTTTATGGCTTGGTATTCAGGTGTTGCTGCAGAGCAGTATGCTTTTATGAACAGGATGTTCGGACCCTATTGGTGGGCATATTGGTCAATGATGACTTGTAATGTGATATCTCCTCAATTGTTCTGGTTTAAGAAAATCAGGACGTCAATAGTTGCGACTTTCCTATTGTCATTGGTGGTGAATATTGGGATGTGGTTTGAAAGATTTGTGATCATTGTGACATCCCTGCATAGAGATTACCTTCCGTCATCTTGGGCGATGTTCTATCCAACTATTTCAGATGTTGGGGTTTATCTGTTCACCTTTGGATTGTTCTTCACATTATTTTTCTTGTTTGCAAAGTTCTTCCCTGTGATCAACATGGCCGAAATTAAATCTATTGTGAAATCTTCATCAGAAAAAGTAACTAAATAAAGCATGGAAAGAGATAAAAATTTCATTCTTGGCGTATATGACGATGAGGATGTTTTGCTGGATGCTATTGCCAAAGTAAGAGGCAGTGGTGTCAAAATCCATGAGGTTTACTCACCTTTCCCTGTACACGGGATAGATGAGGTATTGGGATATAAGAGAAGTAAACTTCCAATTGCCGCTTTCTTGTTTGGTTTATTGGGTACTACCCTTGCGCTCACCATGCAGTATTACATGATGAAAATTGACTGGCCAATGATCATTGGCGGTAAAGACCATGCGTCTTTACCTGCTTTCGTCCCTGTCACATTCGAACTGACAGTTTTGTTGGCAGCGTTCGGAATGGTAGGAGTATTTATGATCGCAAGTAACCTCAAGCCATGGGGTCAGCCTAGGATTTTTGATATCAGGATCACAGACGACAAGCATGTCATGGCCATCGACTTGGCATTGAACTCCTCCTTGGGGGAGAGTATACTTTCTGACGTCTTGAAAAGTTCAGGAGCTTCCGAAGTAAATTTTAAAAGTTTTGAATAGGTAAATTGATATATGAAAATCACACATTCTATATACACGTTTGCATTGCTTGGAGCGGCCCTTGGCCTTGCTTCCTGTGGCGCTTCCGGTGAGGATCCCGGTTATGAATACGCACCCCAAATGTATCATTCTATAGCTTATGAACCACTTACACAAATCGTCAATGAAGATGAAGGCGCATGGTTATCATCGAGAGAAGACGGAAAAGGTGAGTTTTTCAATAGCAACATCAACAACCTGAACCGCATGAATATGCGAGAGCCTGTTGCGAATACTGTTCCCAGGTCCAAAGACGGTACTCTTCCTTACAGGTTAAAACAATTTGAACTTGAAGCAGCTGCTCTGAATGTGAATCCTGTGGAATTGTCACCTCAGATCCTTGCTGAAGGTAAAGTTCTTTATACCCAATATTGCTCAACTTGTCATGGGGCAGGTGGTATGGGCGATGGCAAAGCCGGAGAAGTAATCGGCGGAGTCGCAAATCTTACCGGAGGTGCATATATCAACCTGCCGGAAGGCCATATTTTCCACGTCGTCATGAAAGGAAAAGGAAGAATGGGAGCCCACGGTTCTCAAATCCCCCAAGAAAGAATCTGGAAAATTGTTCATTATGTTAAACAAGAAATTCAAAAGCAATAATCATGGGTCACAGTACTACAAATTATAATTTGGATCAAAAGTTTGATTTTACGGCAGGACTGAAAAAATCAATATTTACTGTTTTGATCATTGGTGCAGTTATCCTTACTGCCGGTATTTTGATGGCAGCTTTGGGAGGAGGTCATGAGGACGCCCAGGCTGAAGGTGGGCATGTTTTCCATTGGTACCAAAGGCTCTATGCCAATCTTTGGATCAACAATGTGTATTTTACAGGGATAGCAGTGATTGGCGTATTCTTCTTTGCTATTCAATATGCAGCACAGGCAGGATGGTCAGCGCCATTGCTAAGAATATTTTTATCATTTGGATATTGGTTGCCTTTTGCAGGACTAATCATGATTGTGAGTTATTTCATTGTGGGTCACGATATTTTCCATTGGACGCATAAGACGTTGTTTGACGTCAACAGTCCTGACTATGATAAGATCATTGATGGCAAGGCGGCGTTTTTCTTTTGGCCGCTTGAAAAAGGAACTTTCCCTATTTTCTTCATCATCAGGATGGTGGTTTTCTTTGGAGCTTGGATTTTGTTTTTCAATAAATTGAAGAATTTATCCTATCAGGAAGACCTTCAGCCCGGTAACCAATTATGGTTTCGCATCAGAAAATGGTCTGCTATATTCCTTGTCTTCTTTGCAGTTTCTTCCTCAATTTCAGCATGGGATTGGGTGATGTCTATTGATACACACTGGTTTTCAACCATGTTTGGGTGGTACGTATTTGCATCTTGGTTCGTAGCAGGTTTATCGGCGATGACTTTGGTAACGATTTTCCTAAAAGAAAGGGGTTATCTAGAAATGGTAAATGCAAACCACATCCATGATCTTGGAAAATTTGTTTTTGCTTTCTCTATTTTCTGGACTTATATCTGGTTTTCACAGTTCTTATTGATCTATTACGCTAACATACCTGAGGAGGCAGTTTACTTTGTAGAGAGACTTGAGAGCGATGTGTACAGCCCGTATATTTTTGTAAATCTAGCGCTAAACTTCTTCCTACCTTTCTTTGTTCTTATGACCAGAGATGCAAAAAGGCACGGGATATTCCTTAAGCTTGTTTGCTCTCTAATCATACTAGGTCATTGGTTTGACTTCTTCCTGATGGTTCAGCCTGGTACTCTTGGTGATCATGGAGGTTTTGGATTGATTGAATTTGGGATGCTTTTGGTGTTTGGTTCTCTTGTTACATATGTTGTTTTGAACAATTTATCTAAACAAAACCTTATTGCCAAAAACCACCCAATGTTGGAAGAGAGTTATCATCATCATATTTAATTATCAGAAAAGGTTACAATTATGTACGTATTTCTAATTGCAGTTGGTATTTTATTGCTCATATCCATTATTTGGATGGTATATAAAATACAAACCCTTGTCTCAGTAGTTAAGGGCAGTGACAAAAAAGTCGCTTCAGGTAGTAATAAGGTGAATGCAATCATGTTCGTCCTATTTCTTGTAGGAACCGGTGGATTGATGTTTTGGTATTCCATCAAGGAATTTGACAATTACACTCTTCCTTTGGCATCAGAACATGGGGCAGCAACAGACCAGTTGTTTTGGATAACAATGGCAGTGACTGGCGTTATATTCATCATTACCCACATCCTTCTTTTCTGGTTCCCTTATAGATACCAATACAAAGAAGACAGAAAAGCTGCTTTTTATCCTGATAATAACAAACTTGAAGTTATCTGGACAGTAGTTCCTGCAATTGTGTTGGCTTTGTTGGTAATCGGTGGCTGGAAAGCATGGTCCGATATTACCAGACCTGCACCTGAAAACGCACATGTCGTCGAACTGATGGGTTATCAGTTTGCTTGGGAAATAAGATATCCTGGGATGGACAATGTACTTGGAGCCAATGATTACAGGCTTACCAATGCCTCTAATGTTTCCGGTGTCGACTTCTCAGATAAAAATGCACACGATGATTTCAATACTCCTGTGGTGGTAATTCCGAAAGGTGAACCTGTTTTGTTTAAGATAAGGGCGAGGGACGTTCTTCATTCTGTTTTCGCTCCTCACATGAGGCTAAAAATGGATGCAGTTCCTGGTATGCCGACCAAATTTTGGTTTGTGGCTACAAAAACTACTGAAGAAATGAGGGCAGAGTTGAATGATCCTGAATTCGAATATGAAATTGCATGTACTGAAGTATGTGGAAAAGGTCACTTTACCATGAGGAGGGTTATCAATGTAGTAGAACCCGCTGAGTATAGAAAATGGATGGCGGATCAAAAACCATACATTGTTAATAACCCTGCTCTTGTAGAGAATTTATCTCCTGAATTGAAAGAATTGGCTGAAATTACCATCAGCGAACACAAGTAATTAATTATCATTATTATTATGGCAACAGCTCAAACAGCTACTCACAGTGCTAGTGCAAATGATCACCACGATGATCACGAGCATCACGATAATTTTATAACCAAATATATTTTCAGCACCGATCATAAAATGATCGGAAAGCAATTTCTTGTGACAGGTATATTCTGGGCTATTATCGGTGGCTTATTATCAATCATTTTCAGGCTGCAGTTGGGATTTCCGGATATGGAATTATTTTGGCTCAAACCATTACTTGGTGGTTGGATTGATGAGGCAGGTAAATTAGATCCAAACTTCTATTTGGCTTTGGTCACCATGCACGGCACCATTATGGTGTTCTTTGTATTGACTGCAGGTCTGAGTGGAACTTTTTCTAATTTCCTTATCCCATTGCAAATTGGTGCCCGAGATATGGCTTCTGGATTTATGAATATGTTATCCTATTGGTTTTTCTTTTCATCAGGGGTGATCATGTTTATTTCGTTGTTTATCGAAACCGGTCCTGCCTCGGGAGGTTGGGTTGTATATCCGCCGCTATCTGCACTTGAACAAGCCATGCCTGGTTCTGGTTTGGGAATGACATTATGGTTGATAGCCATGACTTTATTTATTGCCTCGTCGTTGTTGGGAGGTATCAATTACATCACCACGGTAATCAACTTGAGAACAAAAGGAATGTCTTTTTCAAGACTTCCATTGACCATATGGGCTTTCTTTTTGACAGCAGTTATTGGTTTGCTTTCATTCCCGGTTTTGTTTTCAGCAGCATTGCTCTTGGTCTTTGACAGGAGTTTTGGGACCAGTTTCTATTTATCTGACATCTATATCGGAGGAGAGGCTTTGCCGAACACAGGTGGTAGCCCGGTTCTTTACCAACATTTATTTTGGTTCCTAGGCCACCCTGAAGTTTACATTGTATTGTTGCCGGCGCTTGGAATTACTTCAGAAGTCATTTCTGTAAATTCCAGGAAACCGATTTTTGGATACAAGGCCATGATTATTTCCATGTTGGGAATTACCATTCTGTCTTTCATAGTATGGGCCCATCACATGTTTGTATCTGGGATGAATCCTTTCCTGGGATCAATTTTCATGTTCCTTACATTAATTATCGCAATACCTTCAGCGGTCAAAGTGTTCAATTACCTTACTACATTATGGAGAGGAAACTTGATCTTTACTCCTGGCATGTTGTTTTCAATTGGATTGGTATCCTTCTTTATCTCAGGTGGATTGACTGGAATTTTCCTTGGAAATTCCGCCATTGATATCCAATTGCATGATACTTATTTCGTAGTTGCTCACTTCCACTTGGTAATGGGTTCTGCTTCCTTTTTTGGATTGATGGCAGGTGTCTATCATTGGTTCCCTAAAATGTTTGGCAGAATGATGGATGCCCGGTTGGGATATATTCACTTCTGGTTGACATTTATAGGGGTTTATATGGTATTCTTCCCAATGCATTATATAGGTATCGCGGGCTTTCCAAGAAGGTATTACAGCTGGACAAACTTCGAGTTTTCCAACATGTATACCGATTTGAATATGTTCGTCTCAGTAGCTGCGATCATTACCTTCGGTGCCCAATTGATTTTCCTCTTCAACTTCTTTTATTCAATGTATAGAGGTAGGATTGCTTCATTGAATCCTTGGAGATCCAATACACTTGAGTGGACGACGCCTTTACATCCTGCCCACGGAAACTGGCCGGGTGAAATCCCTTCTGTGTACAGATGGCCTTATGATTATTCTAAGCCGGGTGCACCAGAGGATTTTATTTGTCAAACTGTTCCGTTGTCCGCTACTCCTGAATCCAACCTTCCCCACGAACAGGAATTGGTGGAATTGGAGAAAGCAATTATTGCAGATGAAGAGGAAGTTCTCGTAGCCAATGAATCAAAAGAATCTTAATCAAATTTACAGCTTTCGCAGGATCAGTTTGATCACTGTGATAGCTGTTTATTTTCTGATATTGGTCGGTGGAGTAGTTAGAAGTACCGGTTCAGGTATGGGCTGCCCCGATTGGCCCAAATGCTTTGGGAGCTGGGTTCCGCCTACAAACGTGAATCAGCTCCCAAGCAATTATCAGGAAATCTATTCTGCAAAAAGAGTTGAAAAGAACAATAAATTTGTTGCCCAACTGGAGAAATTAGGATTTCAAGAAAAAGCTGAGGAAATAAAAAGTGATAAAGCCATATTGGTAGAGCAGGAATTCAATGCTGTAAAAACATGGATAGAATATGTGAATAGGCTAATTGGTGCTATTATTGGCTTATTGGTTGTTCTCACTGTATTTAGATCTCTTCCCCTTTGGTCATTTGACAAATCAATCACCCTCTTATCTGTACTAAACCTAGTTCTTGTGTTATTCCAGGCATGGATAGGTTCTATTGTAGTATCCACTAATTTATTGCCTTGGATGATTACCCTACACATGATGATGGCTTTGGTCATAGTTTGTTTGCTTCTTTACTCCCATTATAGATCCCATAAATTAACCCATCCCACCAAACCGACGACTGATAAGCCTAACCGTCTTTTTGGGATTTTGGTTATTGGTTTCCTTTTAATGCTGGTACAAGTGGTTTTTGGAACTCAGGTAAGAGAAGAATTGGATGTGGTTTCCTTTGAATTTGGAAACATGCTGAGGGGAGAGTGGATAGAACATCTAGGGATTGTTTTCTTGATTCATAGGTCTTACTCCTTATTATTACTTGCAGTTCATCTCTTGTTCTTTTACAAAGTTTACAAATATACCCTGAGACATGTTAGTATATTCAAATGGTCTCAAGCACTCGTCTTTGTGATCTTTCTAGAAATACTTACAGGTGTTGGGATGGCTTATTTCGGTGTTCCTGCTTTCTTGCAGCCGGTTCATCTCTTGTTTGGAACAATGATTGTTGGGATTCAATTTGTTATTTTATTGCAGCTTGGGTCTCAAAGAAAATTAAAACTTGAAAATACAGGTT
>Ga0105049_10011218_pt1 | contig 10262 bp, 9 predicted proteins | sample MAT06_FD_78087 | JGI IMG/M metagenome (GOLD analysis project Ga0105049, IMG submission 78087) | Freshwater microbial communities from Lake Fryxell liftoff mats and glacier meltwater in Antarctica - MAT-06 | ecosystem: Environmental > Aquatic > Freshwater > Ice > Liftoff microbial mat | place... | reverse complement strand
TTCGCAATGAGAAGGCCAGGGGTTCGAATCCCCTCAGCTCCACTTTTCCGAACCGTCCGACTTTCCCAGTAACTGGGAAACTCGGACGAAACTCCCTCTGTGGGCGGCATTTTTGTCCATGTCATCCAGATTGCATGCGACGCACCTTTGCTAGCGCGGCATCGTCTCGATAAAGGATGCGATTCATGAAAGTTCATGTGTCTGCGTTAAGTGTGAGTTAATACTGGTTTGCCCAACAGATTGGGGTGCACTCGCGCCGGATCAATGCAATCGTGCTTGGCCAGCGAGCGGTAACGGCAGACACGGCGCTGAGACTCTCACGGGCGTCGGGCACCCCAGTGCAGTTATGGCTGGCAATTCCATCCCAATACAACTTGGATATCGAAAATGACAGGATCGGCCACTCACTTGATTTAATCGAACCGTTGTCTGTGAGCGTCATAGAAAAGGCTAATTCCTAAGCCTGCTCCTTGTTTCGGCGAGGCCCTTAGCGTCTTGACACCTATATATAGACTCCCGTTATGGATAGGTCCGCCAGCGCAGGAATCATTGGAGCCGCCGTTGCAATTGGGCGCTCATTTCAACCGAACTTGTTGACTCGTGGGTCAACCGATCAGGCGATTATTACCGGTGCTTCATCGGCTATTGCCTATCAGTCCTACAGCGCCGGAGACGCATTATTAACCTCGATCGCATCGCGTCTGGGTCGCACAGATGAGCCCGGGGCGGTGAGCCGCCTCATCGTTGCTGGGGCAGCCGGCGCTTTGGGCGCCAGCGGTGTTTATGCACTTCGTTGGCGGGAGCATGAACCTTCCGGGCGCGCATTTGGACGGCTCGCAGCACAAACTTTGGCCACGATGGCGGGGGCCAGCGTTCTGGCGACTTCGGCTTCGCGTGATCAACGAGGTGGTCCCGGGCTGCGGCATGTGGTGGTAGCCGTCGCGGCGGGCACTGCTTCGTGGGCATCAACGCAGCCTTGGAAGGCACTGCCTGGTTCGGCAACCTACCCGCAAACAGCGGTGAGTACGGAGTTCAAGGGCAAGTATTTTTTTGAGGATCAAGTCCGTGAAGTCACGCCGGCGAAAGCTGCAGTGATTGGGACGGGAGTTGCCGCGATCACTCTTGGGCTCTCCTACGTTGAGTCAGCTTTGACTAACACACTTGCCAAGGTTGCGACCTATGTGCTCGGCGGCCAACCGCAAGACCATCGGTTAATCGGACGAACAACAAGCCTCGCCATTTTTACAACTGTCGGGTGGCTAGCAATCGGTCAAGCCGACAGGTTTTTGGGTAAAGACGGCGGCGGAATTGACCCGAGTTTAGTTCGTGCCCCAGAGACTCCCGAGGTTACCGGCTCAGCTGCATCAGGTTGGCCGTGGAATAAGCAGACGCGGGAAGGCGCCCGCTGGTTGAGCATGGCGTTACCTCCGCAGACCATTAATAGTGTGATGCAAATTGAGAATGCGAAACAGCCAATTCGAGTTTATTCCTCCGTTGAGATTGCGGCGACCAGCGAAGCACGCGCGCAGGTGCTCCTCAGTGAGATTGATCGAACCAAAGCATTGGAGCGAAAAGCGTTTGCGATCTTCTCACCGACCGGTTCGGGTTACGTGAACTACGTTGCAAATGAAACCTTTGAATATTTGACGCATGGGGATTGCGCATCCGCAGCAATTCAGTACTCGGTACTGCCGTCGGCCCTGTCCCTCACCCGAGTTGATGGAGGAACGGCGCAAACACGCATGGTCCTCCAAGGGGTCATTGAGCGACTTCTCGCGATGCCGGCAGGAAAACGACCTAAGTTTTTTCTCTTCGGTGAAAGTTTAGGTTCACAAGTCAGCGAAGAAATGTTCCGAAACCTCGGTTCCATGGGTCTTCTCGGCACTGAGCTTGATGCGGCGTTGTGGATCGGTACCCCGGCCGCCACCAAATGGCGGAATGAATTGTGGGGGACAAGTTCGCTTGCGCAAGCTCCAAGTGTGAACGACGCGGGTATCTATTTGCCTCGAACCTTGAGTGACTGGATCGAACTTGCTCCTGAAGAACGCGACCGCATCAAGTTTTTATTGCTTCAAAATGGCGATGATCCAATTCCGAAGTTTGGAAGCCAGGTGATGTGGCGCAAACCTGACTGGATGGGTCCAGCAAATATCCGTCAAATGGGGGCACCCAAAGGCACCCAGTGGGTGCCGATAACGACGTATCTCATGACATTTTTGGACATGATAAACGCACTTGTTCCAACGCCTGGCACCTTTGCCGAGGGCGGCCATGACTATCGGGCCGTACTGCCAAAAGCGATCAGGGAAACGTGGCGCTTGGAAGCAACCGATGCCCAAATGGTCCGGGTCAACAAGGCCTTGCGTCAGCGTGAACTTGCGTGGGAGTTGTACCGGGACTGGGCCTCCGCGAACGCGAAGCCAGCCCAGGACGTTGACAAATGCCGAGCGAAAGTTCTGTCGAACGCAACGAAATATACGGGCTTTGATGTTGACGAAGCGAAGTTGCAAGAGATCATTGACGCCGGATTGAATCCACTACTTGATTGAAAATATGCGCACCCGACTAGTTTCTGCAGTGGCATTGGCCATGTTCCTCAGCGCTTTCATGCTCGCACCCGATATCTCAGCCGCTCCGCTAGTTGAGGGTTCCGGTAACGCAGTGGCTGATATGGGCTCCATCAAAAAATCTGTGATTATCGATTTCGCATTCACTGGATCGGGCTCGGTAGTTGTGACTCCAGTTTTCACCAAGGACAAAAGACCAACGCCTTGGTTAAAAAGTAGTGCACCACTAACCGGAAGTGTCTTCGCTGAGAAGTATTCGTCTCCACTCATTGGCGCGAAAATCAACGCACCGGATCAATGGTCCCTGGAAGTAGTTCCCCTTGGGAGTGCTCCGAAAGTCACTTCGGGTACGACTCCGAAGGTGATACAGCTTGCGAAGATGACGACGAGTGACTCTTCGCGAACGTTTTTGTACCAGGGGGGTGGCGAGGTTATTGTGTTTCCCATTTCTGCAAAGGGAATGAGTGGATTTTCCGTAGTGAATTCGAGTGGGAGCGTGAAAAAGAAGATCGTTTTGCCCCGTGGAACGAAATACATTTCTGTCTGGGCTGTTGGTCCATGGAAGTTGAAAAAGTAATGACGACTACTTCTCGGGTCGTTCACGTGGTACACGTTCATGCTGAAGGTGAAGTAGGTGACGTTGTTGTTGGTGGCGTTGCCCCACCGCCGGGTGAAACCCTGTGGGAGCAGTCACGATTTATTGCAACGGATGACTCATTGCGTAAGTTCCTTTTGAACGAACCACGTGGTGGGGTCTTTCGTCACTACAACCTGCTGGTCCCACCAACAAATCCAGCGGCCAACATGGGTTTTATCATCATGGAACCCGCGGACACACCTCCCATGTCGGGTTCGAACACCATATGTGTTGCAACCGTTTTGCTGGAAACCGGAATCATCCCAATGAAAGAGCCGGTGACCTCATTGGTTCTTGAAGCACCTGGTGGCCTAGTGAAGGTAAACGCACAATGCACTGGGGGAAAGGTCACCTCGGCCACTCTGGAGAATCTGCCGAGTTTTCTGATGCACGATCAAGCGTTTATTGAAGTGGCGGGCTACGGAAAAATTGAAGTGACCACAGCCTTTGGCGGCGATAGTTTTGTCATGACCCAGGCGAGCACTCTGGGATTTGAGTTGGTTCCCAGAGAAGCAGCGGAGTTAGCGCGATTCGGCATGCTGTTGCGTAGCGCCGCCAATGAGCAACTGGAATTTACGCACCCGCTCCTGCCTGAGTGGAAGCACCACTCATTCGCCTACCTCACGGGTGAACTTGAGCGCACATCAACGGGTGAGTTAACATCGACGAATGTGTGTGTGATCAACCCGGGAAAACTCGATCGCTCGCCAACGGGAACGGGTGTCAGTGCATTGATGGCCGTAATGCATTCGCGGGGATTCATGTCCGTTGGTGACTCGTTTATCGGGCGCAGCATTATTGGGTCGGAATTCATCGGTCGAATCATTTCCGAAACCCATGTTGGAGACATTTCTGCGATCGTTCCAACGATCAGCGGTCAAGGGTTTATCTATGGAACAAGTCAGTTCTATGTCGACCCGGGTGATCCTTGGCCGTTGGGTTATCGCGTTGCGGATACGTGGCCGGAAACTAGCTAGTCGGCATACATTTTAAGAATCGCGTCGGTGCCAAGCGCCAGGGTCCTCGAGCAGGGCAACAATCTCTTGGGGTAGATGCCCTTGTGCGACATCATCTAGACTGATGTGTTCGAGGACATTGCGCATCGAGGCGCGGACCGATATCCAGACTTCGCGCAGGTGCTCAGAAGAACCGTGGTAATCAAGATCCTCTGGCCGGTAGCCGCGGACGGCTGCCAAAGGTCCATCGAGTGCTCGCACCACGTCGGCGATGGTGACGTTCGCTGGGTTTCGATCAAGGCGATAGCCACCCGCAGCACCTCGGTGACTGGCGATGAGACCGGCTTGTCGCAGTTGTCCCAGAATCCCTTCGAGAAACTTTAACGGGATTGCTTGTGCGGTCGCAATAGCTTCACCTTTGACTAAATGAGTCGGGCTCACGTGATAGGCGAGGGTCAACTCCAAAAGCGCGCGCGTGCCGTAGTCGGCTTTTGCAGAGACGTGCATAGCCGCAGTCTGCCGTAAGCCGAAGACCCCGACTCGAAGGGCACACGCTAATTGGCCGTGCTCATCCCTCTAGCCGACGAGACCCCGATTGCGAAGGGTCCGCAGACGAAGTGGTGCGAACACGAGGCGTTCAATGAGGATGCCGACCGCCATGATCATGCCGATTGCGCCAAGAATCAGCGCCATGTCGCCGAGGGTTCTGCCGGTGTCAAGCATTTGACCAAGACCGGGTCCCAAGGCAGGTGATACCGCGATAAGTTCGGCGGCCATGAGTGAGCGCCATGCAAAGGCCCAACCTTGTTCTAGTCCGGCGAGATACCCTGGCCAAGCCGCGGGCAGGATTATCCGCCAGGTTCGACTGAAGCCTGTAGCGCCCATGACCTGCCCGGCGCGAAGGTAGATGGGTGGGATTTGATCCATACCTGCAAGCAGCCCATTTGCGATTGAAGGAACAGCACCAAGGAGCACCACGGCAAAGATTGTCGCGTCGGAGAGACCAAACCAGATAATGGCGGCGGGAACCCACGCGACAGAGGGGAGTACCTGCAGCCCGGAGAGAATCGGACCGAAAATAGCTCGCAATTTTGGGTAAAAACCTAGGGCCAGTCCGATGGGAGTGGCAATAAGAATCGAGATGATGAAGCCTTGGCCCGCGCGTCGAATGCTGTTAAACGCCGATTGCCACAGTAGACCTTGCTCGGCTTGGATTCGTAAAGCTTCAATCACCTGTTGCGGCCCGGGGAGAATGTAGTCCGGTTGTAGTTGCATCCAAGTGACGATTTGCCAGATTATCGCGATGACGGCAATTGCAATCAGTGGCGAAAGCAGCCGTGCGAAGTAGCTCTGTAACCCGGGCTTCTGCTTAGGGGTGGTACCAAGGTTGTCCATACCCGCTTCGAGTCGTTCAAGCTCGGTTGTGGTCGTTGTAGTCGTTGTGGTCGTTATGTCAAGGTTGAGATTAGTGGGCATGGCGAACAATCTCCTTGCGCAGTTCGTCGGTGATTTCACTTGCCAAACCTGCGACATCGGGTGAGTCAAGGCGCCAGGGTTTATGGCCCTCAATTTTCCATTCGCGGATGATTCGACCGGGGCGCGACGACATTAAAAGAACTCTTTCGCTCAAGCGAACTGCCTCGCGAACATTGTGGGTCACAAAAATTATGGCGAGGCCGGTCTCTTGCCAGATGCGCGTCAGTTCCTCGTGGAGTAGGTCGCGAGTGATGGCATCCAGAGCGGCAAAAGGCTCATCCATTAATAGGATTGAGCGACCCTGGGCAAGTGCTCGCGCTATTGCGACGCGCTGTCGCATGCCTCCCGAAAGTTCATGCGGGCGCTGGTTGTAAGAACGACTGAGATGAACAAGATCTAATAACTCTTGCGCCTTTTGTTTGCGCTGGGCCTTCGGGACTTTGGCGAATGTCAATGCCAATTCAACGTTTTTCCCCGCAGTAAGCCAGGGCATTAATGCTGCCTCTTGGAACATGAAAGCTGTCGGCCCTGAGGTCTCAACGGTGCCGGTGGTTTGTTTGTCAAGCCCGCTGATGATGTTGAGCAAGGTTGACTTGCCGCAGCCCGATGCACCTACCAAAGAGACGAACTCGCCAGGATGCACGTCCAAACTTAGATCATCGACAACGATGGGACTGTTTGCCGAAAACTGCTTCGAGACATTGTGCAGGCTCACAGCACATTCTGGTCCGCTATCGAGATATGGCATTGAAAGTGCGCCGCTGGTGAGTGTCATCTATTTCCTTTATTGGGTAGTTTTTTGTCGGATACGAACTGCTCTTTACTGGCGGCCAAGGCCTTCGGCGCTTACCGGCTTCGCACGTGCAACCTTGAGTACTTGATTGAGTAATCGCAGGTCGTAGATTCCTGCGAGCTTGTTACTACCGAGCTTGAGTAGACCCGCGGCAGTCGCGTCGTCGGCACTTTTAGCAAGGGTTTTCGGTAGCGGGCTCCACGTGAACTTGAGCTGGCCCCAGGCGCGGCTAATCACTGCCTCTGGTAGCGGACGTCCGGTCCACTTGGTGATCTGTTCCTGTACGACGTCCTTCGACTTTGTTACATTTGACGCGATGTATCTGATTGCACCGTTGTTTGCATGAATTACAGAGCGCACGGTTCCCGGGTATTTATTGAGAAATGATTGCGCGGCAATAATGTTTGTTGTAACAAATTCTCTATTCGGCCACACATCTTTTTCGTCAACCAGCACCTTCGCGCCGGCTTCAAGGACGAGACGTGAAGCCCAAGGCTCGGGCAACCACGCGCCATCAATGTCACCCTTTTTAAAAAGCGTCAACGTGGTCGCATTGTCAGTCGGGGTGATGGTTACATCGCCCGCACCGGTCGTTGACGTTGCAAACCCTTGTCCCTTCAGCCATGCGCGCAACGCGACGTCTTGGGTGTTACCCAGTTGCGGTGTTGCCAAAGTTTTACCTTTGAGTTGTTTGGCTGAGGTGATATTGGGTTTGACAACAAGTGATGCGCCGCCGGATGCCACCCCGGATACGACGCGCAGCAATGTGCCGCCGGTGGAGGTGTAGCCCGCTATGGCTGGGTTAGGGCCGATATAAGAAATGTCGATTGCCCCGCCCTTCATTGCTTCGATGACGGCCGGTCCCGCGTTGAATGCCGTGTATTCAACTTTCGTGCCATCTTTTCCTAGGAAAGTTTCGAACAGTCGAAGTTGTTGAGCGACCAGTGCGGGTGCATGTGTGACGTTGGCGAAGAAGCCAATCCGGACCACGGGAGCGGTAGGCAACTTGGGCAGGGTGCCCACCACGGACCTAGTTATGGGAACGGCAGAGGGAATTCCAGTGGTAACCGCGGTAACGGGGTTTCCTACTCCAATCATTGCAGCCAGGATGGCACTGCCAATGAGTCCGACGAGTGCTGCTCGACTTCGTGAGCGGGTAACTGACCGGGCAACTGACCGGGTAACAAACATGAAACTCTCCTTAACAATTGTGAGGAAAAACCTGGTTACACCTTTTACTATAATTCCGATGGAAGTACTTCTTTTTAGGTTAACCATACATTGTCCATGGAAGTAGTAGTGAATTGCCCCGATTCGGCGTTTCATCTAACGCCGGCTTATAATTTAATTTTGATAGGCTTACTAGACTAATGGAGGACTCATGTTCCGGAAATTTTTTGTAATCGCGACGGTCGTGGCCGCTGGCCTCACCATCAGCGGTTGCAGTGGTGATGCGACGGCGGGTAATTCAAGCAGTTTTGGCGAAATCACCGGATCCGCCGTGCCGGTAGCCGAGGAAGTCACCGCCCTGTGCGCGCAGATCGTGACCCAAGCCCTTCCCCTGGACGCGGCTACCGCGTTGGCCGAGTCAAGTGGATACGCATCTCGGGTCTCTTCGATCGATGGTGAGCCGCAGGCCGTCACCATGGATTTTCGGCAGGATCGGATGAACTTCGAGGTTGAATCGGAGATTGTCGTTTTCTGCACCACTGGTTAATTGTTTCGACGGTGGTGTGCCGTTATCCCGTGGAGCGACCGGCGTGGGAAGCCCCGAGATAGTTGAGGGCTCAATCTTTTAGTATGCTCTCAAGGCACTCTTCGGGTGTACCCTTTGCTTCAACTCTTTCAAGGAGAACCGCGTGAGCTCTGCTGGGCCCTCACAGTCCAATAATTCTGAGCTTGTCGCACCTGATCCCAACCGTTGGCGCGCTCTCGTTGTCATCGCAATCGCCCAGTTGATGGTTGTTCTCGACGCCTCGATTGTGAATATTGCCCTGCCCAGCATGCAGGCGGATCTGGGGATCAGCGATGCAAACCGTCAATGGGTCGTCACGGCGTACACCTTGGCATTTGGTGGGCTACTGCTCCTGGGCGGACGTATCGCCGACTTCCAGGGTCGTAAGCGCATGTTCATTGTGGGATTGATTGGTTTCGCTGCTGCTTCAGCCCTCGGTGGCCTTTCGGTCAATGCCGGAATGCTTTTTGCCGCCCGTGGATTGCAGGGTGTTTTTGCAGCACTCCTAGCCCCGGCAGCACTGAGTTTGATCTCGGTGACGTTCACCGATTCGAAGGAACGCGCGAAGGCTTTCGGTGTTTACGGTGCTTTGTCTGGTGCCGGCGCTGCCATTGGACTGGTGCTCGGAGGAATCCTCACCGAATACGCGTCATGGCACTGGACTCTGCTGGTTAACGTTCCAATCGCACTCATCGCAGTGTTCTTGGGTGTGGCGTACGTGAAAGAAAGCCGCTCAACGGGTGACACGAAGTACGACATCCCGGGTGCAATCACGGCGACCCTGGGTCTGATTTCTTTGGTATTCGGAATCACCAAGGCCGAGTCAGACGGCTGGACTGGAACAAGCACCCTGTCCTTTATTGGTGCCGCCATTGTCTTATTGGTGCTGTTCTTCATTATTGAAAATCGATCAAGTCACCCATTGCTGCCGTTAGCAATCATTAAAAACCGAAATCGCGGTGGCGCCTACCTAGCCAGCTTCTTTGTCGGTATTGGGCTTTTCTCCATGTTCCTGTTCCTGACCTACTTCTTCCAAATCGTTTTGGGCTACACCCCACTGAAAGCTGGTTTGCTGTTCCTGCCGTTCTCAGCCGGTGTGATTGTTAGTGCTGGCATTGCCAGTCAGTTGCTACCACGATTTGGGCCGCGCTATGTAACCTTCGGTGGCTTCATCTTGGCGACTACGGGAATGCTGTGGTTGACCCAATTAGGTGCGGTAAGTGCCTACTGGCCAAACATCCTGCCGGCACTAATCATTATCAGTCTCGGGATGGGTCTGATCTTCGTGCCACTCTCGGCGACGGCATTGTTTGCCGTTGGAAATCACGATGCAGGCGTGGCGTCCGCCGTGTTGAACACGAGCCAGCAAATCGGCGGATCAATTGGTATCGCCTTTCTGAATACGATCGCAACGAGTGCGACGGCCGCTTACGTCATTGCCAATAACGTGGATCCATTTGATGCGAATGCCCAAGTCGAAGGCTATGTTGACGCATTCATATGGGGTGCGGGAATTCTGGCAATCGGTGGAATCATCTGGGTGAGTTTGGTTCGAGTCTCCAAAAAAGACATGGCAGTGGGAGACACTGCCGCACCCGTCCACATTGATAAGTCATGATCGCGGATTCACCGTGACGCGCTCAGAGGCAAAAAGACACGATTAATTGAAGTGCACGCTCAACCAATGACGGGTTACCGTCCACGTCGCCGTTAACGATTGTTGTTGGTGAATGCAGACTTCTCCGGGCGTTCATCTCTGATCGTGTGGTGACAAGCAAAGTCCCAATGGGCATTTAGACCTGCGGGAATTGCGGTCTGTCTCATTACTGAAGGCACGTGGATTAACACGACTGGTCAATCGAAAAAAGTCAAGAAGACGCGCGGTGAGTAAGCCAATCCGCGTCAAGCGGTGACGCTGCACTAACCTTTTTTGGTCGTCACTATTGATTCGGGAAAGGTAGGTGCGTGTGGCTGCGCTGCTCGCACTCATTTCAAGCCTGTCGTGGGGTGTGGCCGACTTCCTTGGTGGGCTAGCCGCCAGGCGCGCAGGAGCCACCCAGGTTTTAGCAGTCTCCTATCCCGCAGGCGCCGTCGTTAT
>Ga0105049_10011213_pt1 | contig 10264 bp, 6 predicted proteins | sample MAT06_FD_78087 | JGI IMG/M metagenome (GOLD analysis project Ga0105049, IMG submission 78087) | Freshwater microbial communities from Lake Fryxell liftoff mats and glacier meltwater in Antarctica - MAT-06 | ecosystem: Environmental > Aquatic > Freshwater > Ice > Liftoff microbial mat | place... | reverse complement strand
TGGGGGTGTCGAGCTATCCGGGCAAGAGCATGGAGAGCAAGGGGGCCTCGATCAGGTCGGAAATTCCCAAGGGGATCGCGGGCAAGCACGTGCTGGTGATTGACGACATCCTGGATTCGGGTCAGACGCTTGAGGTCGTGACGAGATTGATCCGCGAGCAGCGTCCCACGAGCGTGCGATCGTGCGTGCTGCTGCGCAAACCCGGCAAGGCCAAGGTGGGCGTCGATGCGACGTACGTCGGCTTTGACATCCCCGATGAGTTCGTTGTTGGGTATGGGCTGGACTATGACGGTTACTACCGCAACTACCCGGCGGTGGCGACGCTGCGGCCAGAGGCGCGCTGAGGCTCAAAGTCCACTTCGTGATGCGAAAGCTCGATGGTGGCAACCGGAGTGCGTGAACAGTTGAACATCGCACCCGACAACCTGCGCCGCGGCGGTTCGCGTAACGCGCCGCGCTCGGCGTTGCACACGGCGTCGACGCCGCACATCGCGTCCAACGAGACGCTGCTGCTCTCTCTCAAGCCTTCGCCCCTGAGCGTGGCGCTGCGCTCGTGGCGGTCGGCGGCGTGGGCGATGGTGCTCGTGCTGTTGGGGTGGGCTGGGGCCCGATTTCTCGGGCCGCTTGTTGCGGGATTTGGGCTTGACCTGCGGTGGTTCTGGGCGGTGCCGGGGCTGATCGGCGCGGCCATCTTGTGCGTGCGTCTGGTTCGCGAGGTCCTGCTCTGGCAGTCGCGCCGGTACACGCTGACGGACGTTCGGATGGCGGCGACCAGCGGCGTGGTGCGCCGGACACGTGTGGAGGTGCCGCTGCGGAACATTCAGCAGATCGCGCTGGACCGGACCGGTGGCGAGCGTGCGCTTGGGCTTGGGACGATCGTGGTGACGAGCGCGGGGTCACAGACGATCGATCTCGCGTGGGTCTCGATTGCGCGGAGCGAGGAGCGGCTGGCGATGGTGCGCGGTGCGATGGGTGCAGCGGTTCCGATGCCGGTGTGGCTTGAGGAGAGGCCGGAGGTGGGGAAGGCGAAGGGGCTGCCCCTGGGGCGAGTGATCGGGCTTGTGGGTGGTATCGGCGCGGGCAAGAGCCAGGTGGCGCGGGCGATGGAGGAGCTGGGCTTTGTGGCGATCGATTCGGACAAGGAGGCCAAGGCCGCGCTGGACCGACCGGAGGTGCGCGAGCGGCTGGTGAAGTGGTGGGGCGAGGGGGTGCTGGGTCCGACGGGGCGCGTGGATCGCAAGCGCGTGGCGGAGATCGTCTTTGGTGATCCTGCGCAGCGCACGCGGCTGGAGGAGCTGGTCCATCCGCTGGTGAAGGTACGGCGTTCGGAGCTGGTAGCGCGGGCGATGGCGGATGGGGCCGCGGGCGTGGTGGTTGATGCGCCGCTGCTGCTGGAGGCGGGGGTTGACCGCGAGTGTGACTATGTGGTGTTTGTGGATGCGCCGCTCGCGGTTCGGGAGGCTCGGGTGCGGGGGCGCGGGTGGGAGGCGAGCGAGCTGGGGCGACGCGAGAAGGCGCAGCTGCCGCTGGAGGAGAAGCGGCGGCGTGCGGACATCACGCTGGCCAATGATGGGTCGATGGAAGTTCTTACCGAGCGAGTGCGTGCGATGCTGCTGACGCTCTCGACACAACCGACACGCGCGACGGGCCCGGCACGCGAGGGAAACCAGACCACGTAACTCCGGACGTTGGAGTGGGTATACTTCCGCGTGGGACGAGGAGTGCCTGAAGGGTGCTCCGTCCCGCCCTCCCGAACCTTTAACTTGATGATCGAGTGGACTGCCGAGTTGTCGGCCTCTAGATGTGCGTTGGGGTTGGTGCGTTGAGTTGGCGTGTTGTGTTCTGCCTTCTCCTGCCTTCTGGCGAATCTTGTGGTTGCACGTACCCGGCGGCAACCAGCGGGATCGGGGACTGGACTTTGTTGCGATTGGTAGCCCCATGTGCGGCACCTCGCGGCTTCGCAGATAAGTAGGTACCGGTCCCGCGATCCAGTTCTGGATCGACGGCTGGATCGGTCGCTGCGGCGTAGCGGGTTGGCCCAGGCTGGGCCTGCCCCTTGTGTTCAAAAGAACACGGACCCGGATCTCATTCATATGGCGAAGATGACGCAGGGCGTGGCCGAAGACTCCAAGAACGACTCCAAGGACAGCAAGAAGGACGCGCCGAAGGCTCGCGCCACCCGCGCCACCCGAACGACGCGCGAGCCCGACGGCGCATCCGAAGGCGGCAAGACCGAGGCCGCCTCTCGCGCGCCGGCTGCGGCACGCCCGCCCGCGCCCGCGCCGATGCTGGCACCCAGCGAACCCAGGCTCGTGCCCGCCCGCGAGCCGCGCCCCGTGGAGACGCGCGAGCCGCGTGAGACGCGCGACACGGCACCAGTTGTTGCGCCTCGCTTGCCGCGGCCGACGGAGGGCTCAAGTGATCGTGCGGATCGTGCGGATCGCGGCGACCGAATGGACAGGACGGACAGGACGGACAGGATGGACCGGGGCGATCGTCCGCCCCAAGACCGTTCGCAGGGTGAGCGTTCCGGCGGTGATCGCGGGACGCAGAACGGCGGAGCTTCGTCCGGGTCTTCTTCTGGAACTCAGCCGGGATCTTCGTTCGGCTCCTCGTCTGGCGGCTCGTCTGGCAACTCCTCAGGCAATAGTGGCGTGCAGGAGCGGCCACAGTCGGATCGGCCGCCGCAGGAGCGGCCCGCGGCGTCGGATCGTCCTCAGGGTGAGCGTCCTCCGAATGATTGGAGTCAGCGCCAGCAGAATGGCGGCCAGTCGACCAATGGTGGTGGTGGCACCGGCACCGGTGGCGGGAACGGTGGCGGCAGCAATGGAGGCAGCAGTAATGGAGGCGGCGGCCAGGGCGGCGCCGGCCAGTCGTTCCAGTCTGGTGGCGGCGGAGGGGGAGGCGGATACCCGTACCAGCAGCAGGGCATGGGCTTTGGCCGCCGCAAGAAGAAGCGCCGCAAGGGGGGCATGGGGCAGGGCTCGATGGGTGGCGGCGGTGGTGGCGGGAGTGGAGGTAGCGGCGGCGGTGGTGGTGGTGGTGGCGGCGGCGGTCCGTCGTACTCCAGCCAGCGACTTGACGCCGTGCTTCCAACCGACGAAGAGATCGAGCGCGAGGCCGCAGAGATCGAGCGGGTCATCAAGTCGACGGACCCCAAGACACTGGGCGATCCGATCAGCCTGAACGACCTTCAGGCGATGCCCGTGGACGAGGTCTGGAAGGTCGCCGGGACCGAGGGCTTCACGGATGTGCAGCAGATTCCCAAGCAGGACCTGATCTTCAAGATCCTCAAGGCCCGCGCGGCGCGCCAGGGACTCATGTTCGGCGAGGGCTCGCTTGAGGTGATGCAGGACGGCTTCGGATTTCTGCGCAGCACCGAGCAGAGCTATCTGCCCGGGCCGGATGACATCTACATCTCGCCTACTCAGGTTCGCCGGTGGGGCCTCCGGCGCGGCATGATCATCAAGGGGCTGATCCGTCCGCCCAAGGAGAACGAGAAGTACTTCGCGATGCTGCGCGTGGACCGTGTGAACTCGCGCGACCCGCAGGTGGCCCACAAGCTGCGCAACTTCGAGGATCTGACGCCTCTGCACCCCGAGAAGCGGTACGTGCTGGAGACCACGCCCGACGAGATCGAGTGCAGGACAATCGACCTTGTGACGCCCATCGGCAAGGGCCAGCGCATGCTGATCGTCGCGCCGCCTCGCACGGGCAAGACCGTGCTGATGCAGAAGATCGCCAAGGCGATCTCGCGCAACTACAAGGACGTCAACATCATCGTGCTGCTCGTCGACGAGCGGCCCGAAGAGGTGACAGACTTCAAGCGCAACTGCGCCGGGCCCAAGGTCGAGGTCGTCGCGAGCACGTTTGATGAGCAGAGCCACCGGCACGTGCAGGTGGCGGAGATGGTGATCGAGAAGGCCAAGCGCATGGTCGAGTTTGGCGAGGATGTCGTGATCCTGCTGGACTCCATCACGAGGCTGGCCCGCGCCTACAACGCCGACATGCCCCACTCGGGCAAGATCATGACCGGCGGCCTGGACAGCAACGCGCTCCAGCGCCCCAAGAAGTTCTTCGGTGCAGCGCGCGCCATCGAGAACGGTGGCTCGCTCACCATCATCGGCACCGCGCTGGTGGACACCGGCTCCAAGATGGACGAGGTCATCTTCGAGGAGTTCAAGGGCACCGGCAACGCCGAGCTGCACCTTGATCGCAAGCTCGTCGAGAAGCGCATCTGGCCCGCGATCGACGTCGCGGCTTCGGGCACGCGTCGCGAGGAGCTGCTCCTTGATCCCAAGGAGCTCGAGCTGGTCTATCGCCTGCGCAAGGTGCTGAGCGACATGAACGTCGTGGAGGCCATGGAGCTTCTCAAGGGCCGCCTTAAGAAGGTCAAGACCAACGCGGAGTTCCTGGTCACGATGGCGCTGGGCTAAAGCGGCCAGTTGCGATGTGCCTGGTCACGCCTGGTCACGCCCGGTCATGTCGGATCATGTCCGGTCATGTCCGGTCATGCTCTGGGCCCATGGGCCAGCGCCGCGGCCGCTTTGGACGGTCGCAGCGCGGTCACGGGGCAAGATTGCAGGGCAGTCCGGCCCCGGGTCCGATATCATGAGCATCATGACGACCTCGTCGCACGGGAGCGTCGTACTCATGCTTGCGAGTCTCGCGTGGGCGATGCTCATGTTGCTGCTCGGGCTTGGGTCGATGGTCTTTGGCGTCGGGATCGTTCCGATCCCGGTTTCGGCCGCGTGGTTTCTTGGCCTGAGCGGGGTCGCTGGCGGGCAGTTTGTGTTCATGGTGCTCGTGGCAGATCGGATCGTGCCTCGCGCGCCGCGTTCGTTGGTTGGAACGGCCGAGCTTGGCGCGTTTGTTGTCTTTGTGCTTGGCATCGCGACGGTGGGGTATCTCTGGGCGATGATTTGAAGATGATCAGAGCTTGACCAGAGCGTGACCAGAGCGTGATCTGAGGATGTGATCAGAGGCGGGTGCGTAGTGCCTGACGGTGCGGCAGGGCTGGAGAACTCAGCGTGCGGATGACTTGGACGCGGCGTTTGGAAAGCGAACTCGCCCTTGCTGGCGCGGCTCGACTGTGCGCGGTGGCAGCAATATTGGCCAGCTGCGGTGCCGCGATGTGGTCAACTCCCGCGATGGGGCAGTCCACGCCAAATCCGAAGTGGATGACCGACACCTCCCGCGCGAGCAAGGCGACGACAGTGGCCGATGTTCGTCGCTTCACGGCTGGGGCTGTTTTGAGGCTTGCGGTCTTGGACCTTCGCGTGCTGGCCGAGCCGGGCGCGGGGGACTTTGCGATTGCCGATGAGCTGCTTCGCCTGGCGCAGGGCCTGTCACCCGGTGACGTAGACATTGTTCGTCGCCGTGCGGAGGCGGCGTGGAACGCTGGCGACAGCGCCTCGGTCATGGACGCGACGCAGCGCATCGTGGAGCTCGACCCGGCCGACACGGTGGCGCAGCTGCGATTCATCAGTGCGCGGCTCTCTTCGCTCCAGAGTGTTGAGGATCGTCTCAAGGCGCTGAACTCATTTGTCTCCGAGCGCGGCGCGCGGCTGGATCCCTCGGTGCGCAGCCGCCTGGCGCTCGACGCCGCGCTGCTCCACCGTGAACGCGGGGAGTCCAAGGAGTTCGTCGAGCGCCTCAAGCAGGCGACGACGCTCGACAGCACCAACAAGGATGCGGCGCTGCTCGCGCTCCAGTACTTCGTCCAGCGCGGCGGGGCCGAGCGTGATCGCGTCGGGCACCTTGAGCTCATGGTCAACCTGCTCCTGGCCGACCCGCTGGATCCCAAGGCGCACCTGCTGATCCGCGATGAGCTTGCCCGGGGCGGCGCGTACGAAGAGGCGCGCCGGTTCCACACCATCGCGCAGGGGATCCTGACCGCCGCGGGCGATGCCGACGATCCGAACCTCGTGGCCCAGGGCCAGGTGCTGATCTGGTACGCGCAGGGGCCCGATGGTGTGCTCAAGGAGCTCGCGCAGCAGCTTGCGGTCGAGCGCGATCGCGTAATGCGCATGTCGAGGCGAGACGGCGACGGGCTCTCTGCGGTCGCACTCGAGGACGTTCGCCTCTCGCCGCAGTTCGAGCAGTTGCGTGCGCTGCTCTTGCTTTCAAAGGGCGAGGCTGAGGTGCCCGCGCTCACGCTCTGCGTCGGAGAGATGGCCCTGACTGCCGGGTCACGCATCGAGACACTGCTCGATCCGGCGCGTCGTCCGCAGGGCATGTCGGACGCGGCTGCGGGAGACGCAATCAACGGTGTGCGCGTCGAGCTGGCAGCCTTTCAGGCGCTCTGCGGCATCGACACTGGCGAGGCACAGAAGACCCTCTCAGAGATTGCGCTCCTGCTCGCAGAGGGTGATGATCGGCGGCTGCGGACCGAGTCATGGGCCTCCCTCGCGGGGGGTGATGCTCCCGCGGCGCTCGAGCGCTCGCGCCAGATCGCCGATCCGCTCTTGTGGGATCGCTTGTGCGAGGCCCGCGCGCTGGAACTGATGGGACGCAACGAGGACGCGGTCAACGCGTACGACGCGGCACGAATCCTTGATCCGCTTGCGCCGCTGGGCGCCTGGGCCTGGACGCGCGCTTTGGCGCTGCGTGGAGTCGCACCGACGCGCGATGGTGGCGCGAGCGAGCTTGCCTCGGTGGCGCGGGGCGTGCCGGCCTGGGTTGATTCAATGATCCAGTCGCCGCGCCGATTCCAGCTCGTCAAGGTCGAGATCGATTCGCCCTCGGCCAGCGCTCTCGACCGCGTGATGATGACGGTGACGCTGCGCAACCTCTCGCCGATTGCGCTGAGCCTTGGCTCGGGGCGGCCGATCAACACGCGGCTCTTTCTCGCGCCCAGCATCGAGCTGGGCTCGCGATCGGTGCAGTCGGCCTCGACGGGTGAGGTCGTGGACCTTGATCAGCGACTGAGGCTGAAGCCGCAGGAAAGTGTTGCGATCCGCGTCTGGCCGGAGATGGGCCTCGCGGGGCACCTGATTGATCGCGGGCTTGGTGAGCCTTCGCGACTGCGCTGGCGTGTGCTGCAGGGCTTTGAGATCAAGTCCGACTCGCGGCGCGAGGCTGGGCCGGGCTCGCTCGAGGCAATGTCGAACACGCTCGCGCGTGAGAGTCTGCCCGAGGTTCGCCTGACGGGCAGCGAGCTTGCGGCACGACTATCGAACCAGAACGCGAGCGAGGGCGAGCTCGCGGCGTTGATCGCCGCGGCGCGGGTGCTCGTGTCGGACGTGACCGAGCCCGAGGCCGCGCCTGCCGGGGGTGCCGCGGGCGCCGCGCAAGCGGGGACAAGCCTGTTTACGCCGAACGCGTTTGCCGATCCGGCCGCTGCGCCGCAGCACTCGTTTGTTTCGCAAGGTCCCAAGCCCACAGCCAACGCGGAGGCGCGGGCGATCGTGGCTGCGTTGATCGCGGCGTATCCCGCATGGACACCGACGGTGCGACAGCTCGCGATCGCGACACTCCCGCCCGCCGGGCAGGTGCCGGCCCTCGCGTCGCTGAAGGATCTTGATGCGGTGATGGTTGCCGACGCCGATCCCGCGTGCCGCATCATTGCGATCGTGTCGCGCGTGGTGGCTAAGGACGACGCGGCCCTTGCCGCGGCAATGACAGACGCTGATCCGCGCGTCGCGCGCGTTGCCGCCCTGCATGCGGGGCGATTGGACGCTGGCGTGGACGTCTACGCCAAGATCGGGATCCCGATCTTCGTCGGCGGCCCCGTTCGATGAACGGGCCGCCGGAGGCTGCTGATGCGGCGCGCCGTCGGCCGGCATGGGCGCGGTGGATCGCGTGCGCGATCGGGTGCGTGCTGCTCATCGGCGCACTGGCGGTGGCGCTCCAGCACGGAGCCGCCGCAGATTCCGATGAGACGATTGGTTCGCTCTGGGATCGTGGCATTCTTCGCGAACGCTGGTGGATGGTGGCGGGGCTGCTCGTGCTGCCGCTGCTGAACTATGCGTGCAGCGTAACGCTGATAATGGTGATGACGCGGCCACACGTGGCACCGGGTCGTTCGCTGCGGTTGCGTGAGATGGCGGCGCTGGTGGGCGGGGCGTGGCTTCTCAACTACTTGCCGCTGGCGCCAGGTTTGATTGGCCGCGCGGCGTATCACGCGCGAGTGCAGGGCATTCCTGTCACGACCACCGCAAAGGTGCTGGTCCAGACGATGGGCGTGAGCGCGGCGGCCCTCGCGCTGGTGGCGATGATTGCGATCGTCTTCGCGGCGGTGGGGGCCGGGGCCGAGCACGTGATCGTCGCGGTCTTGTTCGCCGCGATGCTGCTCGCGACGATCCCGACGCGCGTACTGATCGGCGCCGGAGCGAGCGCTTCGGCAAAGTGGCGATTCCCGAGCGCGATCCTGGTCCGGGTGTGCGACATCGGTGTCTGGGCGACGCGGTACGCGCTGGCCTTCGGCCTGCTGGGAGTGGGGCTCTCGCCGGCGGAGTCTCTGACCTTTGCTGTGGTGAGCCAGGTCGCGGTGCTTGTGCCTTTGCTGGGCAACGGTCTTGGGCTGCGCGAGTGGGCGGTTGGGGTTGGTGCGAGGATCGTGCCCGCGACTGCCGACTCGGGGCGCGGGCTGGTCTCGCCCGTCGGTCTCGCGGCAGATCTCATCAATCGCGCCGCCGAGGTCCTGGTTGCGATTCCGGTGGGCTTGATCTCGCTGGCGTGGCTCGCGCGGGCGGGTGGGCGTGAGAAGCGGCCGATTGCGAGCCTTGATTCCGGCCGCGCGGATGCGAATGGGTAAAACCGCGGCGGTCGCGCACTCGTAAGGGATATTGACGGTGCCCGGTTCTGACCGATGAAGGAGGGGTTGGGAACGTGTGGTGTTGAGCCTGTGGGAGGTTGTGCGGACAACGTGCGGGGTCGACTCGCGGGGTCACATGGTCAACAAGATTGAACAAGACCACCAACGCTTCCGGCAGATCGTCCGAGGGACGATCCGCAAGGACCTTCGACGCTTCTTGTCGCGCGGCGAGCTGATCGGCCGCGAGGGCAAGCGCAGCGTTTCCATTCCAGTGCACGACATCGACACCCCGACCTTTCGCTACGGCGACAATTCTGGCGGCGTCGGAATGGGCGAAGGACAGGAGGGCCAGTCCGTCGGCCAGCAGGGCAAGGGGCAGGGCGGCGAGCAAGAAGGGCGGCACATTCTTGAAGTCGATGTCTCGCTCGAGGAGCTCGCGGACATCCTGGCCGAGGAGCTGAGCCTGCCGCGCATCAAGCCGCGCGGGCAGCACAAGATCACGACCATCCGCGACAAGTTCACGGGCATCAGGCCCGTCGGACCCGCGAGCCTGCGGAGCTTCAAGCGCACGTACCGCGAGGCGCTCAAGCGACAGCTCGCGGTGGGGACATACGACCCGAAGAACCCGGTCATCATTCCGATCAAGAACGACCTGCGGTTCAGAACGTGGAACGAGGTCAAGAAGCCCCAGAGCAACGCCGTGATCGTCTACATGATGGACGTCTCGGGCTCGATGGGCGATGAGCAGAAAGAGCTCGTGCGGCTCGAGGCCTTCTGGATCGACACGTGGCTGCGCCGCAACTACGAGGGGATCGAGAGCCGCTACATCGTCCACGACGTTCGCGCGGCTGAGGTCGACAAGAAGACCTTCTTCAGCGTGAAGGAAGATGGCGGCACGCGAATCTCCTCCGCCTTCACGTGCTGCGAAGAACTGCTGCGCCAACATTACGACCCCACCGACTGGAACATCTACCTCTTCCACTTCAGCGACGGCGACAACTCTTCCGACGCCGACAACAAGGTGTGCGTCAAGCTCATCGATGAAAAGCTGCTGCCGATGTCCAACATGTTCGGCTACTGCCAGGTCGCGAGTGCCTACGGCAGCGGAAGCTTCATCAACGTGCTCAACGAGGCCTTCCCCGGCGGCGCGGCCGACGAGCTCGGCCCGAGACTGATCACGAGCAAGGTCGGCGGGCGCGATGATCTGCTGGAATCGCTGCGAACATTCTTCAAGGCTGGCCGCTGAGGTTGCCCATCGCGAGGCTTGGGGCGCAGGCCGGGGTTCATGCGTGGAACTTGGGCGACCCGCGGGCCGATCTGGCCAGAATCGCGAGGAAAAGTCATTCGTGCTCTGCGCCCTGTTGCTGGCGCGGCTCGAAACAACTGTAGACTTTCGCTCCCGAGGCAACCCCCATGCTGCTCCTCGCGGCGTACGCCGCACTTTGCTGGTTCGCGATCTTCCGCAAGCGCCGGACGTGGGCCGGTGCTGCGCTGCTGATTCTGAGC
>Ga0105049_10011212_pt1 | contig 10265 bp, 15 predicted proteins | sample MAT06_FD_78087 | JGI IMG/M metagenome (GOLD analysis project Ga0105049, IMG submission 78087) | Freshwater microbial communities from Lake Fryxell liftoff mats and glacier meltwater in Antarctica - MAT-06 | ecosystem: Environmental > Aquatic > Freshwater > Ice > Liftoff microbial mat | place... | reverse complement strand
ATGCTGTATTGCAGACAAAAAAACATGTGATACAATTCCCTGTTGACGGCAGAACATGCCACGGCCTGTTCCTACAGGACAAGATCCTTTATCACAAAACAAATTGAATCCCATTCTATTAATGACCAATGCTGTATTGCAGGCAAAAAAACATGCGATACAATTCCCTGGTGCAGGCAGAACAGGCCATGGCCTGTTCCTATAAATCCGCCATACGGGTTATGAAAAAAAAAGACGCCACCATTCGGCAACGTCTCCCGTTTAACACGATCCTCAAAAACAACTATTTTTTTGGCATACCCCGGTAGTCAAAAAAACAACATTGAACGAATGATTTATGACTTAGCTTTTTTATTGGCTTTAAATCTTAAATCAGCGGTACCATCTTTTTTCAACGGGCCTTTTTCTGTGGATGCTGCATTCTTATAACGATTGTCCGGTGTACCATCTTTTTTCAATACCACAACCTGTGTATTGGTTGTTTTAACAGTAACTGCTTCCTTCGCTTTTACCGGTGCAGTAGCAACCACTGCTGAAGTAGCAGGCTTCTTTTGCTGCGGAGTTGCCGCAACTTCTTTTACAAGTTTTGCCTTTACCACCGGCTTTGCAGGTACTGCCTGTTGTGCATTTGAAAAATGGCTGAACCCAATCAACATTGCTGCACCGAGAATTAATTTTTTCATTGTTGTGAAGTTTTTAAAATTTTAGATATTGTTTACTTTTTGTAGTACAAATGTATTGCCCGTTTTAAATCAGACAACAAGCTTAACCATCGCTTAACCGTGCAACAAACCTATCAAGACCAACTCAAACTGACTATCATCACTTTGGTATTACCAACGGACTAAAGAAACCTGATTAACCACCATTTAACTGAACGCTTCCGTTACATGCAATGTTTTGTTTGCATCTTTGCATTAACATTCGTTAATAAGCCACCCAATATGCGCTCAACAACTCTTAAATGGATCATTTTGATAACCACAATACTGATTGGCTTATTGGTATCGGCACAGCTATTCTGGCTCAATAAAATTTACAAATATGACCAGAAGGAATTTTCTACAAGTGTAATAAAAAGTATCAAAGGTGTTTATGAAGACCTGGACTTAAGCGATTCCTCGGGAGCTGAGTTGCAACAATTAATTGAACAAACCAATATCAGCACTTTTCGTTTCCGGGTAAATAATGTTCCGCCAAAAGACAGTTTAGTAAATGCCGTCTTAAATAACCTCGAAGATTTTGGTGTTTTTACAGATTGCAGGCTCAGCCTCTACGAGCCTAAAACAACCCGTTATCTTTATGAAGCGTACATACCGTCGGCTACCTCTAAATACAGCAACAGCAATGACATGGATGCTCCTATTTACAAAAATAACTACCCTTATGTGCAGCTCTATTTTCCACACCGCAGTCAGTACATTTTAAGTTCGATGTCGTGGTGGATTATATCAAGTTTGCTATTGCTATTTATTTTAATTGCGCTTGGGTTCAGCATGTTTCATTTGTACCGTCAAAAATTTTTAAATGAAGTGCAAAATGATTTCATCCGAAATGTAACCCACGAATTTCAAACCCCACTTACTACATTAATGGTAGGGCTGGATGCCATTGCCAAACCATCTATTCTTGATAATCCTGAAAAACTGGAAAAGTACACCCGGCTGATGCAGGGACAAACGGCTTATCTAAAACAACACATCGAAAACCTGATGAAGGTATTAAAAGCGGAAACACATGGACTGGCACCCGAAAGAGAATTGATTGTACCCAACGAATTAATTAAGCAGGTGATTGAGCAATTGCGTGTAACTATTGAAGAAAAGAATGCGCAGGTACAACTGCTGCTGGAAGAAAACAACAGTAAAATAACCGCCAATAAAAGTGGCTTATTTACCGCCATTTTAAACCTGATTTCGAATGCCATCAAATATGCTCCTCATCCTGTGGTAATCGTTAAAACAACGGTGATCAATGGCATGTTTCAAATTTCAATAAAAGACAATGGAATCGGGATCGAAGAACAATATCAAAAAAAATTATTTCATAAATTTTACAGGGTACCCACCGGTGATATACACAATGTAAAAGGACTTGGGCTTGGATTGTACTTTGTAAAAAAAGTAATAGACGAAAACAAAGGAAACATTCATGTAAAAAGTATTGCAGGTATTGGATCTGAGTTTGTAATTGAATTACCTACCCATTAAAATTAAATTGTTATGCAACCAATTAAAGCAACCATATTATTTGCAGAAGACGACAGCAGTCTTGCATTTATTGTAAAAGACACATTGGAAGAGGAGGGATACAAAGTAGTGCATTGTGCAGATGGACAAACTGCAATCGACACTTTTGACAAATCGAAATTCGACATCTGCATACTGGATATCATGATGCCCAATAAAGATGGCTATACGGTCGCAAAAAAAATAAGAAAGCAAACAGACGTGTTACCTATACTTTTTTTAAGTACAAAAAACCAGGAGGAAGACCGGCTCAAAGGATACGAAACAGGTGCAGATGATTACATTTCAAAACCTTTTAGCATGCCGGAATTGTTGAAAAAGATAGAAGTCTTTTTGCGCCGCAGTAAAAAACTATATGCAGATACCATTGCAGATTATACCATTGGTCAAATCCTTTTTTCTTTCATCAATTTAAAAATAACCACCCCAATCGAAACTTTCAATATTACCCAGCGAGAGGCCGACCTGCTAAAGTTTTTTTGCGAGCATCAAAACAAAGTGGTTAAGCGGGAAGAAGTATTGATCAATGTATGGGGCAAAGATGATTTTTTTCTTGGACGAAGCATGGATGTTTTTATTAGCAAAATTCGCAAATACCTGAAGACCGAACCGGGTGTTGCGATAGAAACGATTCATGGGATTGGGTTTAGGTTTACAGTACCTGAAGCGTAATGAATGGTTGGATAGCTGTATTGTTGAATGGATGAATGGTTGTATTGTTGAATGGCCGTGATTGCATGATCTCTTTTATATAAATGGTGCAATCGCACAATCTAATATCAAAGTGCTCTCGACAATTGATGTACTGAATTGATTATACGTAAAGATTGGTCCAAATAATTTGTGCAGGTAATCATTGCCCTCAGAAACACCATCACAATCTAACAATCCAACAATCCAATAATCCAATAATCTAACAATCCGAAAGCTATCGGATCAACACCCCAACAATACAACCATGAAAATAAAGCCTTCCACCATTTTAAAAAAACTTCACCTTAAAGAAGTATTGGCGATCGTATTTATCCTGGTGGGCATTTACTTTTTCAGACAGCAGCGAAACGAATTAAAATCTATCATACCGGCCATTGAAAAATCAAACTGGCATTGGATTACAGCCGGGTTCATCCTCACCATGGTGTATGTGTTGCTGCAAGCGGCCATGTATGTTATTAGCTTTGCAACAGTAAAATTAAAATTACCGTGGCTGCTGGCAGCAGAGCTATTTTTAAAAAGAAATTTCCTCAGTGTTTTTCTTCCAGCAGGTGGCATGACCTCGCTGGCTTATATGCCTGGCAGCTTGCGCCGTTCAGATATCCATAAAAAGTAAGTACACCAATCATCCGGCATTTATGCATTCACCGGAATCTTATCTCTTTTTATAGTTGGGTTGCCGGTAATCATTTACACATTCATACAATCGAAGCGTATCAACAATTCGGTTATTGGCATTATTAGCCTCGCCTTCCTGCTTTCGATATTTATTTCCCTGCTTTATTCCATTCGCAAAAAAGGTTGGGTGCATGCTTTGCTGGCAAGATTTTTTCCATCAATAGAAAAAAACATGAACGAAATAATTGCCTTCGACTGGTCGGTTTACCATTTCTCGCTCACTACTTTTTCATCCGTATTGATCAATTTTTCGGGTATGTTTCACCTGCTGATTGCCATGTTTGCTGTTGGTGTTCATCCCTCGGTTGAAGCGGCTTGTATTGGCTATATTGTATCTGTTATTTTATTGGCCACTTCACCATTTCTTCGTGGCCTCGGTGCCATTGAATTATCGCTTACCTATATTCTAACCTTGTATGGATATTCCTCCGCCCAGGCATTCGAGATTACCATTCTTTATCGCATATTCGAATTTTGGTTACCACTCGCTTTCGGATTATTAGCCTTTGCAGCTAAGGGAAGACAAATCTTTTTAAGACTGGCACCTGTTGTACTCATCTTCATATTGGGAGTCATCAATATTTTGTCAGCCATCACCCCTCCTATTGCTTCGAGGATTTGTTTGCTGAAAGAGTATTTGCCCACTCACATCATCCATGCATCCAACTTATTGGTGTTAATGATGGGATTACTCCTGTTGGTTACGGCCACCTTTCTGGTTCGTGGCCTTCGCAATGCATGGATCATTGCCATGGTTGTTTCGTTAGTTTCCTTCATCACCCATCTTACCAAGGCATTGGATTGGGAAGAATCAACCATCGCATTTTTAGTAATTCTTATCCTTTTAATTACCTATAAACAATACCGGTTAAAAAGTAATGCCAAACTAATGCAGGTTGGTGTAATTACTGCTGCCAGTGTTTTTGCCGGTGTGGTAATTTTTGAAACCGTTGGTTTTTACTTTTTAGATATGCGGCATTGTGGTATTGATTTTAACTGGAAGCAATCCATCGGATTTTCAATTAAAAGTTTTTTCTTACTTGCCAACGATGAGCTGGTACCTGTAACAAAATTTGGAACAGAATATATTGCCACAGTAAATGTGTTGAGTGCTGCTACCTGGATATTTTTCTTCTATACCATCATCCGGCCTTATATCAACAATACCAACACCAACACCAATAATTTGCAGGAGGTGCAATCGCTGCTTACACGATTCGGCTCCACTGCTGTGGACTACTTTAAAATAATTGAGGACAAATTACTTTTCTTTGATGAAGATAAAGACGGCTTTATTGCTTATCGCATTGCAAATGGATTTGCCATTGTACTGGACGAACCGGTATGTGCTGAAGAAAATAAAACCATCATGTTAAAGGCCTTTGATAAACAATGTAAACGCATGGGACTGAAGGCTGCATTTTATAGAGTTGATGAAGACAACATTTAATATTTTGAGCAAGTGAAGAAAAAGAAATTATTGATTGGGCAGGAAGCGGTATTGGACATCAACCAATTTACGATGGAAGGAAAAGACAAAAAAGCGCTGCGCAATTCACTAAACAGTCTTGCTAAAAAAGGGTACACCATCGAAACACAACTGGCACCCTTAACGAATGAATTGGTGAAGGAATTAAGATTGGTATCGGATGAATGGCTGGAGGCTTTTGACAAAAAGGAAACCACTTTTTCGCAGGGAATGTTCATTGAAGAAATTATACAGGAACAGGATGTAATTTTAATACGGGATGCAGAAAAAAAAGTAGTCAGTTTTTTAAATATGATACCCGACTATACACCGGAAGGATTTACCTACGACATGATCAGAAAAACAGCCGAAGCCCCAGGCGGATGCATGGATGCATTGATCATTACCGCCGTTCAGTATGGCAAAGATAAAAGCATGCAATGGCTGAACCTTGGGCTTGTTCCTACGTCGGGCATTGCAGAGCCGGACAATACCGCAGAAAGAGTGGTGAAATTTGCGTACGAAAAAGTAAAGCACTTTCAAAACTACCACGGGCTTCGGGATTTTAAGGAAAAATATGCGACCGAATGGCTCAACAAATACCTGGTGTACGACAATGATTTTGACCTCATTCAACTACCGGCTGCACTCAATAAAGTAATGCAGCCAATGCCTAAAATAAAAACAATTTAAAATGAGTTTTAGTAAAATAATCATCCTGCTTGTTGCATTGGGAATTACAAAACTTACCGAGGCTCAAAATGCAACAAATACAGCCATTACCAAACTTCCGCTTAATACCGTACCTGCTGCAAATGATACCAGCAAGGCATTGGTACTTTACATAACCGGTGATGGAGGCTGGAATAAATTTTCGAAAAATTTCGCAACGGCTTTGGCTGCAAACGGATACCCGGTAGTGTCCCTCAATTCAAATGACTATTTCTGGAAAAAGAAAACAGCGGCACAAACTGCTGCTGATTTAACAGTGGTATTAAGAACCTATCAAAAAAGCCGGAAGCGAAAAAAAGTAATTCTAATAGGATATTCATTTGGTGCGGATGTTGTTCCCTTTGTTTTCAATCTCCTGCCTGCTGATCTAAATGCAGCCATCACTAATATCTGTCTGTTATCCGTTTCACCTACAACTGATTTTGAAATACATTTATCTGTAATGTTTGGCAGCAAATTAAAAAGTGGTCATAGTGTGATTGCAGAACTTAATAAAATTAATACCAAACCAATTGCACTTATTTTTGGTGAAGATGAAACTGATTTTTCGTGGAACCAGTTAAAGATCAAAAAACTACACCCATATTACACTTCTTGGCGGCCATCATTATGATGACAATGAAGCCAGTGTGAGTAAAACCATTATTCAACAAATTTCCAAAAAATAATAAGATAAATTTATTTCAGAGACTATCGATCCCGAGGTAAAACCAATATACAAAGTAAGTTCAACAGAAAACAAAATACCAATGATATCCTATTTCTTCATCCAGAAAAAGCAGATTCAAAATAACCGATTACTGTAAGACATCGGGCAGTTAAAACAAAGCATCAATTATTTTTCGCACCACTGTCAATCCAGCAGAGAATGGCGCTTTTATCTTTTGCTGAGAGCGTTTTGTTTTTAGGCATTCTTCCGGTAACGACGGAGCTTTTTTTCTGCAAAGCACCATCATGCATTTGCTGGTAATTAGCAAGAGAGACATTGTTAATACCATCATGACAGCCCGATGTATTATAGTTTGTGGCCAGCATTGGCTTAATTATATTAGAGAAACTAATGTTTGGATCGCAGGAAGGAGCGATGTCGCTGCTGGCAGATTTTCACATCCTGCTTCGGATACCAGCAGAAAAACCAAAATAGCTGGAAATAGGATTTTAAGCATGGATGAAATTATGCAGTTTCGCTGGCGGAACTGTTATTTCATCATTACTAAATGGTTAATTGATAGCCGGTGGCATAAGGCAAAAAAAGAGTCAGCTTCTGAAATAGAAGCCGACTCAACGATATTGGATTGGGTTTTTATTTTAGATATTGTGCTACAATTAAAAACTTCTGTTGATGGTAAATCCGAAAGCAAAATTGCCCTCTTTAATTACACTGTTATTTTTAGCCATCTGTTCAATATTGGATGACTCTACTGTGTTGCCAATATAAAACTGAAACAAGTGACCGCCTGTATTGATTTCTAAACCTACCGCCAACAAATCGGGTTGGTAATTTAAAATTGCTCCATTTTTAGCAATGATATTTTTATACATGTTCAGTTGACGGGCATACTCAAAAGTAAGGTTAAGTGTGCTGGTCATTTTATACTTACCACCCAGACCCAATGAGAATACATCATTGCTGTTGTTGATACCATAAGGAACCACATTAAAATGTATCCAGGTTGGCATTAATTGTAGCGATACTTTATCAGAGAACTTACGTGCAATCAGCAACTGGTGCAGAAAAGAAAACTTGTTGGCAGTAAGTTGTACGCTTGCATCTTTTGCGGTATTAACATTTGCCAGTGAATAAAAAGCCACTGAAACCGGAATGTTTTTTAACCCTGTTTGCTGACGTAGTAATTTAAACTTCGTCCATGCTTCGTATTTAGATCCACCAGCCATTGCTACGCCAACATTTAAAAAAGAAATGGGTGAATAATCAAATGAAACATACGTATGTGCAACACCTGAATTCAAACCAAAAAACTGGGCTAAATTTTGTGAGCCTGCATCTTTATTCCACAAATAACTAAAATGGTGAGAAACCATAAACTGCTTTACGCCTTTGCCAACGATCTCGGTGGTTTGCATATTGATGAGCTTGGTGGCGTTAAAGGTTGCCCTTGCAAATTTTTGTTTAGGAGCTTGTTTGGTTTCTGCAACAGCGGAATCCTGCGCAATGGAATGGGCAAAAAAGCCAAGGCAGCAAACGAGCAGTGATAATATTTTTTTCATAAAATCTATTTTTATTTTTAATGACATACTTAATTTTTGTTGACTGAAATACTACCAGCTATTTCTTTTGGCCCTGTGCAACCCACTCGTTAAAAATCTTTACAGTGCATGAACTTAAACTCAATGCGCCACCTGGGTGACCTGCATTACCACTGCTGGCCATCATCGCATTCAATGCAGTTTTATTAGCCACGAACTTGTCGTAATCAAGTCCAATAGCAATACCGCCATGGCAGGTTGCACCTTTACAACTGGTTGTGTAAATTGGTGCAATATTAGCCGTATAAGTTATGGGTCCTGTAACTGTGCATCCACCGCCATCGTCTTTGGCACCTTCAGCTATCCACTTAGCAACGGTCAATTTTTCATTCGCTTTAAAATCAATATCTCCACCGCCCGGATGGGTTCCGCCTTTTATCCATTTATCAAATAAGCCTACCCTGCCTAGGATAGCATCAAAGAATATGGTGTCGGCATGAGAAAACTGTATTGCATTTTTCGTTACACCGTTATTATGACAACCACAACCCCCGGCTACCATAATAGGAACTACTTCACCCCTGAAGGACACTTTTGGTAGTTCAAGAATATCTTCTTTATTTTTATAACAAGATGGCAAAACATACGTCAGCATGGAGACCATCAAAGCTGTTAATATTATTCCCTTTTTCATATCTATAAATTTTAGATTGATTGTATCAGATTATTTTTTTGTAATGACATTGCCTGTTTTGATGTATTTGAAAATACCAGCATTGGTCATACCATATTTCCAGAAGTCAGGAATATTGGGATCGGCAAAATACCAGGCTTTAATCAACGCAACTTCTGAAGGTTTACAACCGCCATCATCAAAAGCCATATTACCACTTTTACTGGCAGCAACGCCTGTGTAAATGTTGGAATAAATCAATGTGGAATCCATACGACGTATCAAACAATCTGTACTATTAAGGAAGTTATTTTTTACAGTGGTACTTCTTACATTTTTTGGATATTTAACATCCATTAAAATATCATCATAGTCATTCAAAGGACCACGTGTGCTGAAAGTTTTGTAAGGTTTAAAAGACAGATTACCGATTGTATCCGCATAAAACTTTTTAACGCTGTCTTTATAGCCACCCCAAACTTCGCCTAGCCTGGCCTTGTTGGTAAGCAGGCAATAATTGGTAACTGCACCAGAAGCACTGGTATAAATATAATTGGTAGTATCGGAAGCAGCTAACGTTGGAACCCAACCCTTTCTTGCCCATGCTCCGGTAGCAGTTGACTGAGCATGACAGTTAACAGATCCGCAACCTGTGGCCATTAAAGAAATCGCAGCCGGTCTAAAATCAGCCAAATTCGGTCTTTCTTTAGCCCCATTCTTTATCCAGTTATACAACAATGATTTATCAGTAGCATTCATTTCATGATTTGAATTTACCGGCGGCATTGCTTTGTTAAAATCATTGGTAGTCAAAAACTCCCATAATTTACTTCCCTCCGGATTCCCTGCAGTTACAAATTTCATAATGTCAGTATAAGAATCAAGTTTTGGCGCAATGGGGCCGTTGTGACAATTGGAGGTTGCACAGTACTCATGAACAATGGTCTGCACTCCCCTAAACTTCATCACGTCATTCACATCGGGTGTGGCATCGGCAGTTGAAATGGGATTGCTTTCGTAAAACGCAGCGTATAAAGTGGAATCCGACGTTCCGCTAAATGACCTGTTAAGTCCTTTTATCAGGTCACCTTCTTTTCTGCACTGGAACACCGATGCAGATAAAAGCATCACAACGAGGAAAAGTGTTGTGGCATCTAATAATGACATTTTTTTCATAGCAATTAATTTACTTTTTGAAAATTTATTCAGTGGGCGAATCGTTATACTAAATTTCAAAAACAAAACTATTCAAGGTTTTGTGACAAACTCATGACAAATGTTTTACATAAGTATGACATTTATCATAACACTGTTTTAACACGAACGAAACTTGCTGGCAATCGCCGGTTATTTCCTTCATACAGCTTATTTTGAAAGTCTTCATTTCGCTATATTTCTTATTGAAAAATATGCAACCAATTAATATCTTTATGGCATCTCAAAAACTCATTTTTTTATTTTACCTCACCTTTAATTCCTCTCCCCCGAAAAATTCGGGGTCTTCGACAAAAGAGAGGAAAAGGTAAGTTTTTAGAGATGCCCT
>Ga0105049_10011211_pt1 | contig 10265 bp, 12 predicted proteins | sample MAT06_FD_78087 | JGI IMG/M metagenome (GOLD analysis project Ga0105049, IMG submission 78087) | Freshwater microbial communities from Lake Fryxell liftoff mats and glacier meltwater in Antarctica - MAT-06 | ecosystem: Environmental > Aquatic > Freshwater > Ice > Liftoff microbial mat | place... | reverse complement strand
GTTCATGAGCAGGAGCGACGGCTCATGATTCGGCACGTCGGCGTGCATGGAGCGGATGACGCAGATGTCGTCGATGCACTCGGCCGTCCGGGCAAAGATCTCGCTTACTTCGATGCCGCTCTGCCCGTACTTCTGAAACTTGTAGGGCGAGCGAAAGGCGGCCCCGGTCTTGCGCTCGGTCGGCAGCCGATTCGGGATCTCCTTGCCGTGCCACTGATCGAGGGCGGGCTTGGGATCGAAGGTGTCGAGGTGCGAAGGGCCGCCATTCGCGAAGATGTGGATGACGTGCTTGGCCTTGACGGGGAAATGCGGTGGGCGCACCCCGAGCGGGTTGAGATTGGCCGCCGGAGCCCCAGCCTCCAGGCCGAGGGCCTGCTGGATCACGCTGCCAAAGGCCAGCGCACCCATGCCCATGCCGCAGCGCTGGAGGAAGTCGCGGCGGGTCAGAAAGTGGTGGTCGAGGCTCGGCAGATGGTGGGACATGGTGGTTCGGGCGGGGTAATCCCCCCGTTCGGGCGGACCTTAGCCCGCCCTGCGGTTGGGCGCGGGTTTCGGCGGGGGAAGTCTTTTCCCCGAGCATGGAATAGGCACTGCTTAAATCTCTGAACACCATGTCCCGCAAGGACGGCTACAGCGTCATCGAACTCCTTATTGTGGTCGTCATCATCGCCGACCTCGCGCTGATTGCCGTGCCCTACATCTTCCGGGCGCGGCAGATGGCCCAAAACTCGCAGTACATCAACGACTTGCGGGTCTGTGTTGCGGCCGTGGAGATGTTTGCCGCGGAGAATACCCGCTACCCGGATGAAGCGGCGCCCCGGGTCATGCCCACGGGCCTCGCCATCTACCTCCACAAGCTGAAGTGGGAGCAGGCCAATAGCCTCAACGGAAGCTGGGACTGGGACTTTCAAGCCAATGGCCTGCGCGCGGCGGTCTCCACGGTGCTCTCGTCGGACGACGACGTCCGGCTCTCGGACATCGACGAGCGCATCGACAATGGCGCGCTGGTGACCGGCTCCTTTCGCAAGACCGGCGCGCAGCGCTACTCCTACATCATCGAGTAGCCGCGACCGGCGCGAGGTGCGCGGCCGGAGCGAGGGCCGCCTTTTCACCACCGACGGGCGTGGGCGGAAACCAGACGTAGAGCATGAGGTACACGAGGACGCCGGTGACGGAGACGTAGAGCCACACGGGGACGGTGATTTTCGCCCAGCGCCGATGCCGATCGTAGCGCGCCCGCAGCGCCGGGATGACGGTGAGGAAGACCAGCGGCAGAGTGAGCGCGGCGAGGGGGATGTGGGTGGAGAGAATGAAAAAGTACAGCGCCTTCGGCCAGCCCGGCTCGGTGAATTTGGTGACGAGTCCCTCCTTTAGAAAGTGATACGTGAGGTAGCTCGCGAGGAAGGCGGTGGAGGTGACGAGGGCTGTGACCATCGCGGTGATGTGCAGCGTTTTCCGGTCGGACTTGATGGCCACGAGGCCGACGAGGATGAAGAAAGTGCTCAGCGCATTGAGGCTGGCATTTAAGGCGGGCAGGTCTTGGACGGTCATGGGTGTTCGGAGCGCAAACGCCGGAGGTCGCCGAGGAGCTTTGCGACGCCCTCGGAGGTGGTGCCATCGTAGTAGCCGCGGATGGCGGCCTGCCGGTCCACGAGCACGAGGCGGGTGGCATGGGTGATGGGCTCGGTGGCATTGGCGGGATCCTCGGTCAGGCTGAGGAGGAAGCCCCGGTTGGCGAGGTCGTAGATCGCGGCTTTGCCTCCGGTGAGGAAAAACCAGCGCGGCCCGGCCCGGAAGGTCTCAGCGTAACCGCGGAGCACCTCCGGGGTGTCTTTTTCCGGGTCGCTCGAGATGGAGACGAGGGCCACGTCTTCCAGGCCGGCCACGGCGGTCTGCACCTCGCCCATCCGCGCACTGAGGGCCGCGCAGGGGCCGGGGCAGGTGGTGTAAAAGAAGTTTGCGACCCAGATCTGGCCGCGCAGCGAGGTGCGGCCGAAGGGCTGGCCAGTGCGCTCGGTGAGGGAAAATTCCGGCACTTCCTTGATCCGCGGCAGCGGGGCGGCCGGCTTCCCGCAGCCGGCGAGAGCGAGCCCCAGGGCGAGCAACGTGCGCCGGATCACACCCGGGTGCCGACCATGAGGCCGAGGATCAGGGGGAGGAAAAGGATGGAGGCGAAGAAGAGCCGGCGCGCGGCGGGCCGATTGCGCTGGATGAGGAACTGGATGGCGCAGGCGAGCAGCAGGCCATCGAGGAGCACGGCCCCACCCGCGTAAAGGGCCGAGTTTTTCCCAAGGAAAAAGGGCACGAGGGTGATGCCGGTGAGCGCGATGGTGTAGAGCAGGCTCTGCATGGCGGTGGCGCAACCGCTGAGGTCGTCGCGGCGCAGCATCACGAAGCCGGCCTGCGCGTACTCGTCGCGATACATCCAGGCGATGGCCAGAAAGTGGGGCATCTGCCAGGTGAAAAGGATCCCGAAGAGAATCCACGCACCGGCCTCGAGCGTGGGATTCACCGCCGTCCAGCCGATGACCGGAGGGATGGCGCCAGCCACCGCGCCGACGATGGTGCAGAGCGAGGTCTTCCGCTTCAGCGGCGTGTAGAGCGCGATGTAAATGAGGATGGTCGCGGCGGCGAGGAGCGCGCTCGTGGCATTCGTGGTCAGCCAGAGCCAAGCCACCCCGCCCAGGGCGAGCGCGAGGCCGAGCATCAGCGCCGTGGCGGGGCGCATGCGTCCCGCCGGCAGCGGGCGGTAGCGGGTGCGCTCCATGAGGCGATCGACCGGGGCTTCCACATACTGGTTCAGCACCGCCGCGGCCGCCGCGGCGAGGGTTGTCCCGAACACGGCGTGGAGGAGCACCACCCAATCGAGCCGCGGCCCGGAGGCCATGCAGAAGCCGACAAAAGTGGTGATGACGACGAGGAAGGAGAGGCGCGCCTTGGTGAGCACCATGAGGTCGCTCACGAGCCCCTGGTCCGCTTCCGCCCGGGGCATTTCCAGCGCGACGGCGGCGTCTTGGAGGGGCCGGCTCATGCGTGCGCCCCCGCGAATTGAGGCCGGATCATCCGGGCCACGGCGACGGGGCCCGTGCTCCGGCTCGCGCGTGCCGTGAGCAGCACCACCGTCGCGAGCAGGGCTGCTCCGTTCACGACGTGCAGGGTGGTGAGAATTGGCGGACGCATTTTCCATATTACGAGCAGGCCGAGGGTAAACTGAACGGCGACCAGCGCAAGCAGCAGCATGGCCGGACGGGTGAGCCGGGTCTCCCCGCGGGCGTGCGCCAGGGCGCGCCACGCGAGCGCCAGCACCAGCACTGTGGCGAGGATCGACCCGAGCCGGGTGTGCGCGAAGTTCAGGTGGATGAGGCTGCTCGACACCGCGGGCAGCCAGCCTCCGTCGGGCATCAGCGGGTAGGTGGGAATCGCCAGCCCAGCTCCCAGGTGGCGCATCGTCGCGCCGATCGCGAGCTGCAGGAAGAGAACGCCCGCCGTGATCCAGCCCAGGCTCGCGACCCCGCGCCATGCCGTCGTGGCGTGCAGGCGCGGCCAGACCGGAGAAAGGAGCGCGGCGAGGGCGACGAGCACGCACAATTCAAACTGGGCGAAACACCCGTGGACCACCCGCAGCACGGTGGCCGTGCCAGCCGCACCGGCCAGCGTGCCTGCCGGATCGTGAATCACCCGCATGCCGCCCAACACCGCCTGCACGCAGACGCCGAGGAAAGCCAGGATCGCCAGCCCGCGCACCATCCCCGGGCGCGGACAGGGATCGAGCCGGGCGCGCCGCCAGAGCAGGAAGAGAAAGAAGATCACCGACGACCACAGCCCTGCATGCACGACGGTCGGCTTGTCCAACTGGGCCAAAACCGCCGCCCCCGCGACCGCGGCGCCTCCGAGAAAGGCGAGAGGCACGGCTCTGCCCGCGCGCCAGATCCACGCGCAGAGGATGCCAATCGCCAACCCGGTGGCCTCGGCCATGTAGCGATGACCATGCTCGAGCCGCTGCATCCCATCGGTCCACCAGCCGTCGGGATTGAACTGGCCATGGCTCATCGGCCAGTCGGGGAAAGCCATGCCCGCGCCCGACGTGGTGGTGTGTCCGCCGATGAAGATCAGCACGAAGGTCAGGGCGACGACCAATTTTGCATAGTTCGCCAGCCAGGAGTTCTCCGCCGGGGATGGGCTTGGGTTATTCACGCGCAGGACCGATCACGACGCCGCGCGCCCGTGACCGAGCGAAGCTCCACTCAGTTGGCTGCGACCTTGGCGGCCGGAGCGGGTGCGTCGGGATGCTGCAGCTTGAACTGTTCGGCGAACCACTCATCGAAGGCTGCCTGGCTATCCACCATCATCATCGACTTCATCGCGTAGTGTCCGGCACCACAGAGCTGCGCACAGACGATCTCGTATTTGCCTTCCTTGATCGGACGGAACCACACCGGAATCTTCGTGCCGGGGATGGCGTCCTGACACATCCGCATGTGCTGCAGCGAGAAGCTATGAATCACGTCCTTGGACGAGAGTTCCACCACCACCGGCTTGTGGTTCACGAGGTGCAACTCGTTTTTGGAAATCACGTCGTCCTTACCCTTCGGATCGTTCGGATCGAGCCCGAGCGGATTACTGGAAGTAACGAGATCGGTCCTCTTGTCGCCGAATTCACCGTCCGGCCCGGGGTAATGGAAATTCCAGGCAAACTGCTCGCCCACCGCATGCACCCGGATGGCGGATCCTTTGTCCGGCCATTGATCGGGGCCGACGCGTTTGCCCCAGAGCGGGAGCGCAAAGCCCAGGAGGATGACCGCTTCGATCAGCACCACGGAGAATTCCAGGTGCGCCGAGGCTTTGCTCTGCACGCCATAGTAATTGGCCTTGGGATTCCGCGACCGGTGGAAGCGGTAGATGGTGTAGAGTAAGAAGGCGATCCAGCCGACGAACAGCGCGAGCATGAACCAGTGACAGAACTCGAGCAAGTGATCGATCGAGGTGCCGTGTTCGGAGGCGTTCGGTACAATGCCGAGGAGTTTATTAATCATGGCGAGCGGGTCAGGATTCTTGAAAATAGGCCTCTGGAGGGAGTGAGGCATTGGCGCGCTTCATGAGCGTCACCGCGAAGGCCACGAGGAGCCCGAGCACGCCGCCGATGCACCCCATCAGGAGGAAAATGGCGCCGTTCATGGCCGGCCCGATCTGGGTGTCGTCCCCACCCATGCACACCGTGCAGGCCCGCCCGACTTCGGACCAGGACATGGCCAGGAGAACGACCAGGGTCGGGAGAAGCCGGCTCTTCATACGATGATGTCGCGACTCTTCTTCACGAAACGGAAGCCGTAGATGACGAGAGCCACCGCCACCGCCACCGAACCAATGCCGAAGGCGATGGCCACTTGATTCAAAAACGACCAGGCCGCGCAACCCACGGCGAGCAGGGCGGCCAGGCTGATGAAGAGGACGTGGAAAACTTTTAGGGACATGGCTCAGAAAGGTAATCTAACAGTGAACAACGCGCGCTGCTGACTTCGTTCCGGAACACCCGAAGCGACCAGCCGATTGAGGAGCGATGTTCGCAGTTGGAGACTCGTGGCGCATCGCAGATCCGTCAATGGGTGTTGTAACTCGTGCCGAAGATCGGGTCGGCATAGTGCAGCAGCGTCAAAAGAAACAAGCCGGCCACGAAAAACGCCGTGAAGTAGAGGAAACGCCAGATCGTCTTCTTCTCTCCCTTCAAGTGCATGAAGATCGCCCCGACGAGGCACACCTTAAAGGAGGCCACGACCAGCGCGATGATGATGTTCCACCCATGCCCGCCGAGCATTTTGTCGAAATCCACATAAGCCAGTCCCACGGTGATCAGGGTGAAGACCAGCAGCGTGATGCCGATCCCCAGGTAGAGACCGAGATGCATGTCGTGCGCCGAGCCGTGCTCCCCATGTCCGTCGTGGGTCGCCGCCGCGTGCGCGGAGTCGGTGCTGGGTGCGTGGGAATCGGCCATGGCTTGCTTTTTAGAGGAGATAGAAGATCGGGAAGACGAAGATCCAGACGAGATCGACAAAGTGCCAGAAGAGGCCCACCACCTCCACCCGATTGGCCAGGTGCTCGGGGTTCTTCTTGTAAAGCAGCGCGCCGCCTTTGATCGGCAGCCAGAGGTAAATCATCACCAGCACCCCGGCGAGCACGTGCAACCCATGCAGGCCGGTGATGGTGAAGTACACTGCGAAGTAGGGACTGTGCTTGGGCGCAAACGAACTTACCGTTTCCACGTCGGCTGCATCGATCCGGGCCAGCTTTTCCGTGTGGTTCTGGTACCAGAAATGCGGGCGCTCGTTGAATGGATTCGTGGGATCGGCGTTCACCGGATCCAATGCCACTTCGTAGCCAGTGATCCTTACCCCGGAGATGCGCGGGTCGGCGGCATTCGGGATCATCACCAGTTTCTCAGCGACACCCGGAGTCAAGTGTTCGCCTTTCACCATCGTCAACGCAGGGTCATGGTGGTCGGGCTCGGCCGTGAGGTGGTGCTTCTTCAGGTAGGCGTCGAGTTTGCCTTTGTCCGCCTTGCTGGCGTCGATCACGACCTCGTGCAGATGGCCGGAGATTTCGACCCGTGGATCGAGGTTCTTTTCCTTCAGGTGCTCATTGCCGAGATACGGCTCATACTTCTCGAGCGAGGTCTGCTTGATGAAGGCACCGAAGTGATGAAACTTTTGCGGCCACTCATAGGCGAGTTTCACGATCAAAAAGAGCAACCCGCACGCGATCGTGACGCCCATCCAGAGCTTGTATTGCTGAAACTTCCGCATCTTCAGCGCCGCCCAGGAAAGCACCACCGTCACGGAAGAGGCAATCAGCACCGCGGTATTGAAGGTGCCGACCGGCACATTCAGCAGTCCGTGCGGCCAATAGCCCGGCTGCGCACCCATGCGCAGGAAGATGTAGGCGGAGAACAGTCCGCCGAAGAGCATGACTTCGGAAGCGAGGAAAAGCCAGATGCCAAGCTTGGCGTTATACAGTCCGGTATCGGGCCGGGCCTGGACTTCGTAGGGAATTTGCATGTCGGAAAAAGATGAGGTGCGCGCGCGGCTTAGTGATGGGCATCCGCCGGCGGCTTATTCTTGTCGCTCGGGAGTTCGGTCTGCGGCGTAAAGTCCTTGTCGGCACCGGGGATCGAATACTCGTAGGGGCCGCGATAGACCTTGATTTCCTTGGTGAAGTTGCCGTGCCCGGGAGGCGTCGGCGTATCCCATTCCACGGTGGTGGCATCCCAGGGATTGTCGTTCGGCACTTTCTTTCCAAATTTCATGCTCCAGAAGAAATTGAAGATGAAGGGCAACTGGGCTGCGCAGAGCAGAAAGGCAGAGGTGGAGATGACGGAATTCCACTCGATCCCCGTCCGGCCCATCACGACCTGGTTGGAGAGCTGCTCATAGGTCGCCCCTCCGTCATACCAGCGGCGGTGCATGCCCGCCATGCCCTGGAGGAACATTGGCGCAAAGAGGCCATTGATGAAGATCAACGAACCCCAGAAGTGAACCTTGCCCAGGAATTCATTGAGCATTCGCCCCGCGGCTTTCGGGTACCAGTGATAGATGCCCGCAAAGATCGCGAAGATGGTGCCCGGCGCGACCACGTAGTGGAAATGCGCGATGATGTAATAGGTGTCGTGGAGGTAAAGGCCCACGGCATTGAAAGCGAGCGGAATGCCGGTCAGTCCGCCGATGCCGAACATCGGAAGGAACGCCGTGGCAAAAAGCATCGGCGTCGTGAAGCGAATGGAACCGCCCCAGAGGGAAAGGAGCAGGGCGGTGAGGAGAATCACCGACGGAATCGAAATGATGATCGTCGTCGTCTGGAAGAAGGCCGCCACCTTGGCGCCCATGCCCGTCATGTACATGTGATGCGCCCAGACGACGAAGCTCAGGAAGCCGAGCACGAAAATCGCCCCGACCATGGCCTTGTAGCCATAGAGCGGCTTGCGGGTGCCACAGGCGATGATCTCCGCGACCATGCCGATGCCCGGGAGGATCAAGACGTACACTTCCGGATGTGCGAGGAACCAGAAAAGATGCTGCCAGAGCACCGGACTGCCGCCGCCGCTCCACTGGGTGATCTGCTGGCCGACGATGAGACCGGTCGGCATGAAGAAGCTGGTGTCGAACGCCCGGTCCATGAGTTGCATGACGCCGGCGGCTTCGAGCGGTGGGAAGGCGAGCAGCAGCAGAAACGCGGTGACGAACTGCGACCAGACAAAGAATGGCAGCCGCATCCAGGTCATGCCGGGAGCGCGGAGTTGGATGATCGTGGCGATGAAGTTGACCGAGCCGAGGAGCGACGCGGTGATGTTGAAAACCATGCCGGTGACCCACAAGGTCTGGCCGTTGAAGAAGTGATGAATGTGGGGCTCGAAACCAGAGGGATAAATGCCCTGGCCGAGGTCCGCGATGTTCGAGAGCGGAGGATACGAGGTCCAACCCGACTTGGCCGCTCCGCCCGGGACAAAGAACGAGACGAGCATGAAGATGCAACTGATGACGAAGCACCAGTAACTCGCCATATTGATCCGCGGGAAGGTCATGTCCGGCGCGCCGATCTGGAGCGGCACGACGAAGTTACCGAACGAGGCAAAGGCGATCGGCACGATGCCGAAGAAAACCATGATCGTGCCGTGCATGGCGCCGAACGAGTTGTAACCGTCGGCCGAAAGCTTCCCGCCCGGGAAGATGTCGGTCACCGCTCGCAGCCAAAACCAGGAGTCGAAGGAACCCGTCTTGGCGAGAGTGGAGAGGGCCCGCGGATCCTGATTGAGCCACGCGCCGAGGTCGCCCATGATTTTGCCGAAGATCGGCACGACGGTGTCGGGATGAGCCAACTGCCAGCGCATGACGAGCATGAGGCAGAACCCGAAGAAGAGGAACAAGAGGCCGGTGATGCCGTACTGGATGCCGATCGTCTTGTGATCGGTGGAGAAGACGTACTTCCAGATCCAATGCTGCTCGTGGTGGTCGTCGTGCTCATGCAGGGTGGTGGTGGCAGCCATACGTCGGGTGGAGAGTTCGGATTTAGAGGGTGTGGCGGTGGAAGATCGCTGACGGGAGGCGCGGCGAAAGCGGTGTCGTCAGTCGGAGCATGGCGTTACCTGGCGGCTGGTGCCTCGTCCTTCCACGCGTCCAAGTCCGCCTGCGTCCACGGAGTCTTGCGATCGAGAAACTTCTTGCGGGTTGCCGCCACCAGGTCCACCGATACGGGCCCCGCGGTGTTGCCGAAGCTGCCACGCACAAACGTCACGACCGCAGCGATCTTGGTGTCATCGAGCATGGCTTCCTGCGGGATCATGATGTTGTTGTAGGGCTTGCCCTCGACGGTGAAGGGACCGGCGTTGCCCTTGAGAATGATCGCAGCCAGCCGCTCGGGAGAACCCGCAATGTATGGCGAGTTGGTGATCGGCGGGAATACCATCGGCAGCCCCGCACCCGTTGGCTGGTGACAGGCGACGCAGGTCATCATGTACAAGGACTTGCCAAGCGTCATCTGGTCGGCCTGCTGCGCCAGGAGCGGAGTGGTGAAGGCCGCCAGTGCGGAAAGGGTGAGGAGCGATTTCATCATGGACAAAAGGTAAAGGAGGAGGTCCGGGAGTTAGTTCGCTGGCGGTGGCGGATTGGTTGCAGGGGCCGGGGGTGCCGGGGTGGGGGCGGGGGTGGCCGGCGCAGCCGCCGGAGCGGCGCCACTGCCTCCCCACGCATCGAGTTCTGCCTGGGACCAAGGGGTTTTCCGATCGATAAACTTCGCGCGCGCCGCCGCGACCTCTTCGACCGTGACCGGCGGGGCGCTGTTGCCAAAGTTGGATCGCACAAAGCTCATCACGGCGGCGATTTTCGTATCGTCGAGCATCGCCTCCTGCGGGACCATGATGTTGTTGTAAGGCTTGCCTTCCACGGTGAACGGACCGGCATTGCCCTTGAGGATGATCGCCGCCAGGCGTTCGGCAGAACCGCTGACGTAGGGTTGTTTGGCAAGCGGCGGGAAGACCATGGGCAGGCCCGCGCCCGTCGGTTGATGGCACGCGACGCAGACGGTCATGTACACCGTCTTGCCCATCGCGAGCTGTTCCGGAGAAGCCGCAGCGCTCGTTGCCGAAGCCGCTGGCGCAGGGATTGCCGCGGCGGCGGGAGCCGCAGACGCCAAGGTGGAGGCTGGCTTTGCGGCGGCGGCTGGGGAAGGCGCTCCGCCACCTCCCGGGCCGTCGAAGTTTTCGTCCGGGATCTGGAGGAGTT
>Ga0105049_10011210_pt1 | contig 10265 bp, 8 predicted proteins | sample MAT06_FD_78087 | JGI IMG/M metagenome (GOLD analysis project Ga0105049, IMG submission 78087) | Freshwater microbial communities from Lake Fryxell liftoff mats and glacier meltwater in Antarctica - MAT-06 | ecosystem: Environmental > Aquatic > Freshwater > Ice > Liftoff microbial mat | place... | reverse complement strand
TCACCAGCGCCGTGTCGGCCATCCGCGTGGCGAAGCCCCATTCGTTGTCGTACCAGGTCAGCACCCTAGCCAGCTTGCCGTCGACGACCTGGGTCTGGGGCAGGGCGGCGGTGCTCGAGGCGGCGATGTGGTTGAGGTCGGTCGAGACCAGCGGCTCGATCGTGGTGGCCAGGACGCCCTTCATCGGGCCGTCGGCGGCGGCCTGGAGGGCGGCGTTGATCTCTTCCACCGTGACCTCCCGGCCGGTGACGACCTTCAGGTCCACGACCGAGACGTTCGGCGTAGGCACCCGGATCGACGAGCCGTCCAGCTTGCCCTTCAGTTCCGGCAGGACCAGCCCCAGCGCCTTGGCGGCGCCGGTCGAGGTCGGGATCATCGACAGGGCGGCGGCACGGCCGCGGTATAGATCCTTGTGCATCGTATCCAGCGTCGGCTGGTCGCCGGTGTAGGAGTGGATCGTGGTCATATAGCCGCGCTCGATGCCGAACAGCTCGTGCAGCACCTTGGCGACAGGGGCCAGGGCGTTGGTCGTGCACGAGCCGTTGGAGACGATGACGTCGTCGGCGGTCAGGACGTCGTGGTTGACCTTGTAGACGATGGTCTTGTCGGCACCGTCGCAGGGGGCCGAGACCAGCACCCGCTTGGCGCCCGCGGTCAGGTGGGCCGAGGCCTTTTCCCTGGTCGTGAACAGGCCGGTGCATTCGAAGGCGATGTCGACGTTGAGGTCCCTATGGGGGAGCTTCGAAGGGTCGCGCTCGGCCGTGACTCTGATCCTGCCCAGGCCGACGTCGATCCAGCTTTCGCCATCGGCGTCGCCAAACTCAACCGTGCCGGGGAAGCGGCCGTGGACCGAGTCGTATTTCAGCAGGTGAGCGTTGGTGGCCACCGGGCCCAGATCGTTGATCGCCACCACCTCGATGTCGCGACGGCCGTGCTCGACGATCGAGCGCAGGACGAGGCGGCCGATGCGGCCAAAGCCGTTGATGGCGACGCGAACGGTCATGGGGCGGTCTCCGAAGAAGCGATGCTTAAAGGTCGGCGCTTCAATGAAGCCGGCGGAGGCGAGGATCAACCCCGCGCCCGTAACAAGGCGTGATGAACTGTAACGTCCAGCTTGAGATCGGCAGGGATAGTTTGGCGACGTCCGCGTCTTGACCCACGGCGTCGAAACGCGTCGGGACGGTAAAGATTGATCCGTACCGGCGTCTTCGTGAGTTGATGCGCGAGCGGTTCGCGGCCTAACTTGGTCGCCATGACAATCCGGTGCCTCCTGTTCCGACTGACCACGTCAGCTGCGATGAGCCTTGCGCTCGTCGCGGCACCGGCGTTTGCGGGCGATCCCGCCGTGGCGACCGCCGCACCGTCGACTGTCGCTCTGTCCGCCGAGCCCAACCGCGACCGAATGCGGATGAACCAGAGGGTCTTTGACCAGGTCTGGAACGAGGTGCGGCGCGAATATTACGACCCGCATCTGCATGGGGTCGACTGGAACGCGGCGCAGCGGACCTGGCGACCGGTGGCGCTGGCCGCCCACGACGACCGGACGCTGTACCGGTCGCTGCGCGAGATGCTGAATCTGCTCGACGACGACCACGCGAGGGCGGCCCCGCCGGCCGTGGCGCGCCGGCAGGATCGGTTGCGCGAACGTCGGGCCGCCATCGGATTGACCCTGCGCGCCGACGCAAACAATCGAGACAGCTATACCGTCGAACAGGTCCGCGATGGCTCGCCGGCGGCCGAGGCGGGCGTTGATGTCGGCTGGCGTCTGATCACCGGCGGCGCGGCCGACTGGACCCCCGAACAGGATGTGATCGAGGGTCGGCCGGTGACGCTGTCGTTCATCGACGCCGAGGGCGCATCCCGTCTGTCGGTGCTCAATCCCCGCATGATGGAACCGCGCCCGCCCTTCGTCGCCGATCGCAGCCGCCCGGGTTTGCTGGTGCTGAAGGTCGAGGGCTTCGAACAGGGTCTGGGCCGCTGGATGGGCGAACAGCTGACCGGTCTGGCAGCGGGCACCGACGTGGTCCTGGACCTGCGTGGCAATCCCGGCGGGCGGCTGGTTGAGGCCGACGCGGTGCTGAGCTGTTTCCTGCCGGCCAACCGGGCTTGGGCCACCCGCACATCACGCAGCGGGCGCAGGATCGAGATGAAGACGGCGGGCGGCTGCGGTTCGCTGACCGGCCCGGTCGCGAACGATGTGGCGGTGCTGGTCGACGACGAGAGCCGAAGCGCCGCGGAACTGACCCCCGCCGCCCTGCAGGAGGCCCGCCGCGCCGTCATCGTGGGCGCGTCGACGGCGGGTGCCGTCCTGATTTCGCAAGAGACGCGGCTGCCCGACGGCGGACGCCTGACCCTCAGCCGCGCCGATTTCGTGACCTCGGGCGGCGTTCGTCTGGAGAAGCACGGCGTCACGCCTGACGTCGCCGTTCCGGGGACGGCGCGGGATCGGCGAACGGGACGGGATGAGGCGCTTGAGGCGGCTGTCGTCGCCTTGGCCGCGCCACGCCCGGAACAGGCGCGGGCCCTTGTCGCGTCGCCGCTTTAGACGGCGACCGGTCTGACCTTCGACGCCGCCAGCCGGGCCCGGTCCCGGGCCTCGTCCGTCGTTGCGCCGCGTGCCGTGGCCACGCCCATGCGGCGGCGCTCATAGCTTTCGGGCTTGCCGAACAGGCGCAGGTCGGCGGTCGGGACGGACAGGGCCTCGGCCACGCCCTCGAAGGCGATGCCGACCGCGTCCATCCCGCCATAGATCACTGCACTGGCACCGATGTCGCGCTGGCTGACATCGACCGGCAGGCCCAGGATGGCGCGGGCGTGGAGCGCGAACTCGCTCATTGTCTGGGTCGCGAGGGTGACCAGGCCGGTGTCATGCGGGCGCGGCGACACCTCAGAGAACCAGACATGGTCGCCCTTCACGAACAACTCGACCCCGAACACGCCGAGGCCGCCCAGAGAGTCCGTCACCTTGCCGGCGATGTCCTGGGCGGTGGCGAGGGCGGCGGGCGTCATCGCCTGGGGTTGCCAACTCTCGACATAGTCGCCCCTGACCTGGCGGTGGCCGATCGGGGCGCAGAAGTCGGTCCGCACCGCGCCCTCGTCACCCCGGACCTGATCCGGGACGCGCATTGACCGGACTGTCAGCAGGGTGATCTCGAAATCAAAGTCGATGCGGCCCTCGACGATCACGGTCGCCGAATCGACCCGGCCGCCGGACTGGGCGTAGGCCCAGGCGTCGGCGACCTGATCGGGGGAGTCGACGAACGATTGACCCTTGCCAGACGACGACATCACCGGCTTGACGAAGACCGGCAGGCCGATCCGGTCGGCGGCCCCGGCCAGTTCGTCAACCGACGAGGCAAAGGCATAGGGCGAGGTGGGCAGGCCCAGGTCCTCGGCCGCCAGCCTTCGGATGCCTTCGCGGTTCATGGTCAGCCGGGCCGCGCGGGCGGTGGGGATGACGATCGCATGCCCCGCGGCCTCGATCTCGGCCAGGACGTCGGTGGCGATGGCCTCGATTTCCGGCACGATGATGTGAGGCATCTCGGCGGCGATCACGCCCGCGAGGACATGCGGATCGGTCATCGGGATGACGTGGCTGCGATGGGCCACCTGCATGGCCGGGGCATTGGCGTAGCGGTCGACGGCGATGACCTCGACACCCAGCCGCTGCAGCTCGATCGCCACCTCCTTTCCGAGTTCACCCGCGCCCAGCAGCATCACGCGAACGGCGGTGTCGGAGAGGGGGGTGCCTAGGCGCATGGTCAGTCTCCGGTTTGGGCGGTTTCGATTTTACGAGTTCCGAGACGCGGTGCAGTCCTAGAGCCGCGCCTTCACCGCCGCGACGACGGCGTCAGCCGTGATGCCGAACTCGCGGTACAGCACCTCGGCCGGGGCGCTGGCGCCGAAGCCGGTCATGCCGATGAAGGCACCGTCCTCACCGATGAACCGCTCCCAGCCCTGCTGGATGGCGGCCTCGACGGCGACGCGGATCGTGCCGCGGCCGATCACCGAGGCCTGGTAGCCAGCGTCCTGCTGGAAGAACAGTTCGAAACAGGGCACCGAGACCACGCGGGTGGGCGTGCCTTCGGCCTCCAGCACATCGGCGGCGGCGAGCGCCAGAGCCAGTTCCGTGCCGGTGCCGAACAGGGTGACTTTCGCCTCGCCCTCGGCGGCGCGGATCTCATAAGCACCTTTCGCCGACAGGTTTTGGTCCGAAACGACGGTGCGCACCGCCGGGGTCTTCTGGCGCGACAGGGCCATCGCCGACGGTGCAAACTTGTGCTCAAGCGCGACCTGCCAGCATTCCAATGCCTCGACCGTGTCGGCAGGGCGGAAGACCAGTAGATTGGGGATGGCGCGCAGGGCGGCCAGATGCTCGACCGGCTGGTGCGTGGGGCCGTCCTCGCCCAGGCCGATGCTGTCGTGGGTCAGAACATGGATGGCCCGCACGCCCATAAGGGCACCCAGGCGGATCGCCGGACGGCTGTAGTCCGAGAACACCATGAAGGTGCCGCCGTAAGGGATGACCCCGCCATGCAACGCCATGCCGCTCATGGCCGCAGCCATGCCGAACTCGCGGATGCCCCAGTTGACGTAGCGGCCTTCATAGGTGGGTGCGTCGAAGATCGGCGTGCCCTTGACGAAGGTGTTATTCGAACCCGTCAAATCGGCCGAGCCGCCGATCAGTTCGGGGATGGCGGCGAACAGTTGGTCCAGCGCCGCGCCCGACGCCTGGCGGGTGGCCTGGGCCGGTCGGGTCTCGACCAGTTCGGCGATCTTCGCATTCAGGGCGTCGAAGGCACCGGCGGGCAGGTCGCCCTTCATGGCGCGGGTGAAGTCAGCAGCCTGGGAAGAGGCGTTCAGCCGGGCTTCCCAAGCCTTGCGCTCTTTCGAACCGCGCTTGCCGACCTTCTTCCAGGCCTTGTCGATCGCTTCGGGCAATTCGAACGGCTCATGCGTCCATGACAGGCCCAGGCGGGTGGCGGCGATCTCGGCCGCGCCGAGCGCCGCGCCGTGGGTCTTGTGGCTGCCTTCCATGGTGGCGGCACCGCGACCGATCCTGGTCTTGCACGCAATCAGGGTCGGCCTGTCCTGTTTGACCGCCCACTGAAGCGCCGATTTGATGGTCTGCATATCGTGGCCGTCGATGGCCTTTACGGCCCAGCCGGCGGCCTTGAAACGGGCCTTCTGGTCGGTGGCGTCCGACAGGGACACCGCGCCGTCGATGGTGATGCTGTTGTCATCCCACAGCACTGTCAGCCTGTTGAGTTTGTAACGTCCGGCGAGGGCGATCGCTTCCTGCGAAACCCCCTCCATCAGACAACCGTCGCCGGCGATCACCCAGGTGCGGTGGTCGACCAGATCACTGCCGAACCGCGCCGCCAGATGGCGCTCGGCCATGGCGAACCCAACCGAGTTGGCCAGGCCCTGACCCAGGGGTCCGGTCGTGGTCTCGACGCCCGGCATATGACCGTATTCGGGGTGACCCGCGGTCTTTGAGCCCCATTGCCGAAAGTTCGACAGCTGGTCCTTCGTCGCCGCCTTGTAGCCGGTCAGGTGGAGCAGGCTGTAGATCAGCATCGATCCATGCCCGGCTGACAGGATGAAGCGGTCCCGGTCGGCCCAGTCGGGGTGGCTGGCGTCGAACTTCAGAAATTTCGAGAACAGCACCGTGGCAACGTCGGCCATGCCCATCGGCATGCCCGGATGGCCGCTCTTGGCCTTCTCGACCGCGTCCATCGACAGCACCCGGATGGCGTCGGCCATCTGCTGCGCGGTGGCTTCTTCGGTTGCAGTTTTGCTGTCGGCCACGGGCGTCACTTTCGTCGGGAGGCGGAAAAAAGGAAGCGCGCCGCTTTACCCCGGCGTGCGCGCGGGTTCTATACGTATTCTGGAGGATGTGACCCGAATGGATGCTGCCTCGGCCGCCAAGGACCGTGTCGACCGCGCGCTGGCGCTGCTGGAACGCCGGCTGCTGGACCTCAAGGGCCGCGCGGCCGGATCCAGCCGCGTGCCCGACGACGATCTGTTCGCGCCGGAGCCCTCGACCGAGACGGACCGGGCGCGCATCCACGAGCTCGAAGCCGCCGGCCGCGACGCCGCCGAGGCCCTGTCCCACGCCGCCGACGCCATCCGTGACAGTCTGGCCAAACAGGAGACCCGCTGATGGCGACAGTGACGGTCGAGATCAACGGCCGCCCCTATGCCGTCGGCTGCGCCGACGGCCAGGAGGAGCGCGTTCACACTCTGGCCAACCAGTTCGACGGCCATGTGCGCCAGGTGGCGGGCGAGGTCGGCCATGTCGGCGACATCCGCCTGTTCCTGATGGCCGGGCTGATGCTGGCGGACGAGCTGCATGAGGCGCGCGCCAACGGCGGGGCCGCGCCCACATCGGCGGCCGCCGCGGCCGCCAATACCGACGGCGTGGCCGAGGCCCTGAACGCCGTCGCCGCCCGGCTCGAAAAGATCGCCCAGGGCCTTTGATCCCGTCTTCTCCCCAATCGCGACGCTCATGGGGAGGAGATTGTCAGTCGCCATTGTTCCGCCGCGGCGGAAGGACTATCTTGCTCAACGGCGGGTCTTGCTGCGGCCCTCGTCGAAGGCAACATTTCCTTGCGACCTTAATTCACTCGAAGGGAACTGTCCCTGACCAGGCTCGTGGGCCTGGGCACACGGTGCCCACCTGGCTACCCAGGTCGAGAGGATTTAAACGTCCTTCACGGTTCTTGCGGCGCCGCCACCTTTTCTCTCTTTTTTGGTCGCTACCGCTCGCCGCGCGGCGGCTCGCTGCTTGAGCGCGAGCCGGGCCTATCGTCACCCTCCGGCTTGACCGGAGGGTCACCGCGCGGCAGCCCGCGGCTTGAGCGCGGTGGGCGCGCGGGGTATGGGTGCGTGGCGTGTTCGACGCGGCTCGGGCGTCTCCCATGATCGACAAGCGCGCACTCCGGGCGACCATGCGATCCACGCGCAAGCGTCTGGCTGGTCTCGACACCGGAGCGGCCGGCCGAGCGGCCGAACAGGCCGGTGCCCTGCCGCCCGGGCGGGTCGTTGCCGTCTATCGCGCCATCGGTTCGGAACTGGACGTCGACGCCCTGTCACTGGCCCTGAGCCGCGCGGGCCGCGAGCTGTGCCTGCCCGTGGTGATCGAGCGGGACGCGCCGATGGTCTTCCGCCGCTGGTCGCCCGGCGAGCCGCTTGAACTGGACGAGGCGGGCGTGCCCGCGCCGTTCCCGCTGGCCGAGGTCGTTGAGCCCGACGTCATCCTGGCACCCCTTCTGGCCTTCGATGCAGACGGCGGGCGGCTGGGGCAGGGCGGGGGCTATTATGACCGGACCTTCGCGGCGCGGCCGAACGTCACGCGGATCGGCTTCGCCTACGCCGGGCAGGAGGTCGGGCATCTGCCGGTCGAGGCACATGACGTCCGACTGCATGGCGTTCTGACCGAGACCGGCTATAGACCCTTCGCATGAGACTGGCTTTTTTCGGTGATGTCGTCGGCAAGTCCGGACGCGACGGCCTGAGTGACCACCTGCCCGGCCTGAAGCGCGACCTGAAACTCGATTTTGTGGTGGTCAACGCCGAGAACGCCGCCGGCGGTTTCGGCATCACCGAGAACACCGCGCGCGAACTGTTCATGGCCGGGGCCGACTGCCTGACGCTCGGCAACCACAGCTGGGACCAGCGCGAGGCCCTGACTTACATCGTGCGCGAGCCCCGGCTGATCCGCCCGGCCAACTATCCCCGCCTGATGGATGCGCCGGGTGCCGGTGCCAATCTGTTCGAGACCCAGAGCGGCAAGACGGTGCTGGTCATGAATGTGCTGGGCCGCATCCACATGGACGCCGTCGACGATCCGTTCGGCGCGGTCGAAAAGGAACTGGCCGCCTGTCCGCTGGGCATGGCCGCCGACGCCATCATCGTCGACATGCATTGCGAAGCCACGTCCGAGAAGATGGCCATGGGCCATTTTTGCGACGGTCGAGCCAGCCTCGTCGTCGGCACCCATACCCATGTGCCGACCGCCGACTGCCAGATACTGCCCGGCGGCACGGCCTATCAGACCGACGCCGGCGGCTGCTGCGATTATGACAGTGTCATCGGCAACGAGAAGGAAGAACCGCTGCGGCGCTTCACTACCCGCTTGTCGGGCGGGCGTTACGTCCCGGCCCACGGCCCGGCCACCATCTGTGGCGTCTATGTCGAGACCGACGACAAGACCGGCCTGGCCACGCGGGTTGAGCCGATCCGGGTGGGTGGGCGGTTGAGCCAGGCGGTGCCCGTCATCGGCTGACCCGCGTAACGGTCGCATCGCGCCCGATGGCTGAGGATCAGGCTGCCACCACCCGTGCGTCGCCACTGGCCACCGCAAATTTCGCGCGCGTGGTCAGCGTGCCGCCGCGCTCCGAGACCTTGTCCAGCACCTTGAACTCGGTCTGCCAGCGTTCCGGCGTCACGTCGCAGACGACATAGCCGCGCTGGGCGTTATTGAATTTCAGGAAACTGTTGTCGGCCTGAATGCGGCGGCCGTCGGCGCGCTGGTCCTGACCGTCGCCGGATGAACTGATCGAGGTGGTTACAAACTCCGACGCGATGGGTGCGCCCTCGGGATTGCGGCCGTCGAGGTGCAGCTCACCGGCATAGTTCTGATGCTCGTCGCCGGTCAGGACGATGGTGTTGCCGATCCGGCGATCCTTCAGCCGGCGCAGCAGACGCGCGCGGGGGATGCTGTATCCGGCCCAGGTGTCCAGGTTGTAGCCCGGCTCCGGTCCCTCCTTGCGGTCCAGATCCATGACCATGACCTGCTGGGCCAGCACCTTCCAGTGGGCGCGGCTGCGGTCCAGGTTCTGGTACAGCCAGGCCTCCTGCGCCTGACCCAGGACCTGGGCGTCGGCGGCCGAGACGCCGGCGCAGGTCGAGGCCCAGGCGTCGTCGCATGGCTGGTTCGTGCGGTACTGGCGCGTATCCAGCAGGTTCAGGTCCAGCAAGTCGCCCCAGGCGGCGTGGCGATACAGCTGGGTCGCCGAGCCGCGCGGGAAGGCGGAGCGGCGCATGGGCATGTGCTCGTAGAAGGCCTGCATCGCCGCCTGCTGGCGCAGCATGAAGATCTCGGGCGGCGTGCCGTCCTGATCCAGGGCGGAGACCCAGTTGTTGTCGATCTCGTGGTCGTCCCAGGTCACGTACCAGGCGGTCGAGGCGTGGCTGGCCTGAAGGTCGGTATCCATCTTGTACTGGGCGTAGCGGCGGCGGTATTCGTCCAGCGCATAAATCTCGCCACCAATGTGCTGGCGTGCATTCTCCGACGTCCCGGCCGGACCGTTGAAGGTGCGATTACCGCGCCCCTCGTAGATATAGTCGCCATAGCAGTAGATGAAGTCGAGCCGTTCCTCGGCCGCCTTGCGGTGGGCGGTGTAGAAGCCCTGCTCATAGGCTTGGCAGCCCACCACGCCGAAGCGGGCCTGTGCCGTGGCCGCGCCGGCCTCCGGGGCGGTCTTCGCCCGGCCCGTGGCGGTGCGCTCGCGACCGGCGATGAAGCGATAGAAATATTCGCGGTTCGGCTCCAGCCCCTCCACCTCGACGTGGACGGCATGGGCCAGTTCGGGCCGGGCGATCACCTCGCCGGAGCGGGCGATGGTCCCGAAGCCCGGACTGGTCGCGACTTCCCATTTCACCGGCATCGGCACCGACGGCATGCCGTTGCCAATCTCGAGCGGCCGGGGGGCCAGACGAGTCCAGATCACGAAGCCGTCGGACGAAGGGTCCCCGGCGGCGATTCCAAGCTGGAAAGGGTATTCGGCGAAGACCGGATCGGCCAAGGCTGCCCTTCCGGCACCCATGGCGGCGGTTCCCGTTCCAAGACCCAACAACAGTCCACGACGGGACAGGATATCAAGGCTGCGCATGGGGGGCTCCTCCGGCTAGGCCTTCCGATCTAGCCCGGAACTGTGACAGTCGTCATGCGGTCTCGCGCCCGCAGACGAAGCCGGATCGGCACGCGGCTGCGCAGGGTAATCTGGTGGGTCGGAACCGGCTCTGGCCCGAAGGTTTCGACGATGTCGGCCTGGCCCATAATGGTCGCCAGCGCGATCATCGCTTCCTGCAGCGCAAAGGCCGCGCCGATGCAGTTGCGGGGCCCGGCGCTGAAAGGCAGATAGACATACCGGTCGATGGATTTTCGGTTTTCGGGCAGGAAGCGCTCGGGCCGGAAGGCCTCCGGATCGTCCCACAGCAGTGTGTGCCGATGCAGGATCCACGGCGACACCACCACC
>Ga0105049_10011209_pt1 | contig 10266 bp, 5 predicted proteins | sample MAT06_FD_78087 | JGI IMG/M metagenome (GOLD analysis project Ga0105049, IMG submission 78087) | Freshwater microbial communities from Lake Fryxell liftoff mats and glacier meltwater in Antarctica - MAT-06 | ecosystem: Environmental > Aquatic > Freshwater > Ice > Liftoff microbial mat | place... | reverse complement strand
TTGAACTCGCTCGACATGCTGACTCTACAGAACAACTGCACCAAACCCGAAAACGACTATTCGCTCGATTCGACGCTGCGTTGGATCTGGAAAAATACGGACATGATTATCTGCGCGAACCCAGGCTGGCGCAAATTGTATCAGATGCATTAAAGCACCTGGATGGCTCAATGTACGATCTGCTGGCTTACTCCATTATGCCCAATCATGTACATCTGCTAATCAATTTGCGTCCTACGCTTACGGTGGAACCAACCTTGGATGATCTCGAAAGTTTGCTCTACAGACCTCTCCGCGACATTATATCGGAAATTCAAAACGCTACTGAAGCACCCTTAAAAAAAGTGCTGCGACTTTTGGGAGAGCATATAGACCCAGGCATTTTCCAAAAGCACAGCCTAAATGGCGAAGTTAAATCAGCCGGAAAATTTTGGCACGAACGCAGTTTTGATTTTAGGGTGCTGGATGTCGAAGAGTTTGAAAAAATTGGCCATTTCCTGCTGCAAAACCCTGTGAAGGCAGGCTTGGTAAGCAATTGGGAGGATTGGCCGTTCAGGTCGGAAGTAAGAATTCAAAGTAATTCTCTGGCGTAACAACCTTAAAGCTTGCCTCCGGGTAAGCCTGCAAGAATGTTTTGGGTGCGCGGGCCGATTTGACAGGATTCCACTTGAATTCATACGATTCGAGCTTGCCATCGTACTCTTCGAGATAATCAATTTCCTGCTGTTGTTGGGTTCTCCAAAAATAGAGGTTGCGCCCTAATCGGTTGTGCCGGAGGAACTTGATCCTTTCGCTGACCATGAAATTCTCCCAGAGAGCGCCTGTGTCTTGCCGGACGGCGAGTGGCTGGAAAGCACTCAACAGGGCGTTTCGGATGCCATTGTCATAGAAATAAATCTTACGGCTTTTTTTAAGCTCGGTACGCAGATTTCGGGAAAACGAACTCAGACGGAACACGATGAATGTTTTTTCCAACAGGTCAATATACCGTTGCACGGTGGCATGGTCACTTTCAACGAGTTGTGCAAGATAATGATACGTCACTTCGGAGCCGATTGTGGTAGCCAAAGCTTTCAGCAATTTTGGGAGCAAATCAGGCTTCCTCACGTCCTGAAATGTAAAGATGTCTTTATAGAGATAACTGGTAGCCAACTCATTCAACAGGTTTTGTTCGTTTCCAGGGTTGTTGACCACATCGGGGTACATCCCAAAAATCAAACGGGCATGCAGGCTGCCCTTTTCGGCCAAAAAATGTGTGTGCGCCACCATTTCCTGGGTTGAAAAAGGCAAGAGCATACATTCCCATTTTCGACCTGTTAGCGGCTCGTTTATGATGTTGGAAAGTTCAAAGGCCGAGGAACCACTGACGATCAATTTGACACCTGGGAAATTGTCCGTGATGAGTTTCAATACAATGCCGATGTCACGTACCCGCTGAGCTTCGTCAATCAGCACCAAATTGGCATCGCCCAACAAAAGCCGCATTTCGGCCACGCTCCTCACGTTTTGCAGCGCCTCCCGGCTGAGCGCTTCGTCGCAATTCAGGAACAATTGCTTGCCACCTGTCCTCCGGGCAATTTCTTTCAGGAGCGTTGACTTCCCAGTCTGCCGGGGGCCGAGAATCAAAAGAGCCTTTTTATCGGAAATATGCGATTCCATAAAATGGAGGGTGGTGCGATCAATAAACATTTTTCAATTTTTTACGATTGTAATCGCAAATTTATATATTTTTTTGAGATTATATTCTGAGAAATGGATAAAAAATGTCACGATCAATCCGGCTGCTAAAGCAGCCGGTACACAAACGCCCGCCCGGAATCTCCGAGCGGGCGCTTGTATCCTTTGACTATTAACTTTGACTTTTGACTAACGGTTTACTACCAACTTCCGCACCCCCACTTCCTGACCGGTACGGAAACGGATCGAATACACGCCGCCCGGCAGGTTCGTGCAATCAATCCTGACCACACTTTCCTGTTCGCTGATGTCGCGGAGAAGGATTCGACCCGTTGCGTCAATCACCGTGATTTCCAGGCTGGAAGCCACCGGGAGACTGAATACAATGTTCGTGAAACTGCTCGTTGGGTTGGGTTGCAGGCTTATGCCCGTGAGCCAGGCGGGTTCTTTCGCGCTGCTGGCATTTTGCACTTTGATGTCTCCCTGGGTGTAAATGCATTCATTCGCGTCGGTGATCTGGACGCTGTAAATGCCTTCGCCGAGGTTTTCCACATCTTCCGAAGTGCCGACTACGTTGCCATTTTCATCGGTCCATTCGAAGAGGTAAGGCCCTGTGCCGCCGTCCACCGTGATGTCAATGGAGCCAACTTGTTGACTGTTGAGGTCGTTGTTTATATTCACATCGGTGAAAACAACTGCACTGGTTACCGTCACATCAAAAGAGCAGGAACCGGCATTGCCACTGGCATCCGTGTAGGTATAACTTACCTTGGTTACACCTTCTGGGAAGATCGAGCCGCTAGCAGGGCCGTCCAAATCCCAATGGCCATTGCCCGCGAGCAAGCAATTGTCTTCGGCTACCGGCGCACCATAGTTCACTACGTTGTTGTAGGAACATGCCACGATATTAGCGGGGCAGCTCAGCACAGGAACGATATTGTCCACTATGTTCACCAGAGCCGTTGCACTGGCTGTATTGCCTGAAAGGTCAGTCACGGTTACCGTCACGGTTTGCTCGCCAAGCTGTTGGCAATCAAAGTTTTGCGGACTGATGCTTGTGCTGGCAATACCGCAGTTGTCGCCAAATTGAGCCGCGAGATTTGCAAGGGTTACTTGCACCGAGCCGTTGTTTGTGAGCGCGAGAGTGGCATTTTGAGCCGAAATCGTAGGAGACTCGTTGTCTGATGCCGTGAGTGAAACTGAAGTGCTGGATTTACAGCCATTTGCGTCCGTCACTTCTACGCTATAATTGCCTGATGGGACGTTTGAAAGTGTATTGCCCGTTGAGCCATTGCTCCAAATGAAGCTGTATGGCTGGGTGCCTCCCGAGATGGAAGCGGTGGCCGATCCCGTTGCGTCGTTCGGACAAAGTGGGTTGACGGTTTGAACATCCCAAGGCGTGTAGGGTGCTGGCTCAGCCACCAAAGCGAGGGTGCTGAAGTCACAACCATTTGCATCCGATACATTCACCGTGTAGGTGCCGCCCGGAAGGCTAGAGATGGTCGGTGTATTGCCGCCATTGCTCCAAGCGTATGTAAATGGTGCGGTGCCCCCTGTGAGCGATACCGTAACCGAACCATTGGCTGCACCTGAGCAAGTCACGTTTGCGATCGTATTTTGCGAAGAAATGGCGCAGAGGAAGGAGGATACTTCCAAGCTTTGCGATGAAGTACATCCGCTCTCATCCGTTACGACCACGGTATAGGCGCCGGGTGTTAGGCCCGTGATGGTTTGTGTTGCACCACCATTGCTCCATGCATAAGCATAGCTTCCTGTTCCGCCCGTTGGGTTGGCTGTAGCCGTGCCGTCGTTCGCGCCAAGTGCAGATTCAGCACTGGAAGTCGCATTGGTGCTCAGGAGTGCTGGTTGGCTGATATTAATACTAAGTACCGCGGGGCAGTTGTTGCCGTCCGTGATGTTGACGGTGTAGGTACCTGCTGCGAGATTGCTGACAGAGGCTGTGGTTTCGCCATTGCTCCAGGCATAAGTGGCAGGGTCGGCGGCGCCTGAGACGAGCGCTTGGGCCGAACCGTTACTGGCACCGTGACAAGCCACGTTGACCCCAGAAATGTCGGCGGAAAGGGTGCAGTTGAAAGAATTGACGGTTACGGTTTGAGCGGCTGTACAACCATTGGCATCTGTCACAACCACCGTGTAATTCCCGGGAGCAAGGCCAGTAATAGTTGGCGTGATGCCTCCATTGTCCCAAACGTAGGTGTACCCTGCGGTGCCGCCCATTGGGGTGGCCGTAGCCGTACCGTCATTTTGGCCAAATGCAGATTGTGCGGTAGCATTCGCGTTGGTAGTTAACACATTAGGTTGTGTGATGGCAACAGAAATCGAAGCCGTGCAATTTTCGCCATCGGTTACTACCACCACATAGGTGCCAGCTACCAAGCCAGCAATGGTAGCCGTGCTGCCGCCATTGCTCCAGACATACGCGTAATTGCCGTTGCCGCCTCCACCTGCTGCGGTGGCTTGACCGTTGGTGGCGCCATGACAAAGCACATTGGTTTGGGCAGCAATGGCAGCCGAAACCGTTGGACTTTGAGCAATGTTGGCCGAAGCGGTTTGAGTACAGCCATTGTCGGCATTTGAAACCAAAATGGAATAGGTGCCAACGGAATCCACCAGCGGGGTCTGGGTATTTTCACCCGAAACGATATGACCGCCATTGGAGGCCGTCCAAGCATAGCTGATGTTTGCGCCTTGCGAGGAACCCGTGCCGTTGAGTTGGATCTGGGCGGTGTTGCAATTCAAATTGCCGGGTGCAACCGCCGATGCAATGGGCGGCGTATTGTTCAGCGCAACGATTGCCGAAGCGGTAGACGTACACCCATTCAAAGTATCGGTAACCACGAGCTGGTAGGTACCCGCCTCGCCCACGGTTGGGCTTTGCAGGCTGGAACTGAAATTATTGGGCCCGGTCCAGGCGAAGGAGGCGGAGGTATCGGGGGTTTCGCCCTGGATCATCGCGCTATCAACGACGCAAGTCAAAGTATTGCCCGTGGCGGAAGCGCCTGGGGCATTGGTGTTAGACGTTATGTTGGCGGTAGCCGTGCTGGTGCAAGTTGTAATGCTGTCCGTTACAACAACATTGTACGAACCGGACACATTCACCGAAGGACTTTGCTCCGAAGAGGAATACCCGTTGGGGCCCGTCCAGACAAAGGTGGGGCTGGCGGCATTGGTCGTGGTGCTAAGTTTGATAACCGACAGGATACAGTTGAGTGTACCACTGGTAGTGGCAAGCTTGGGTTTAGGAGTACCGGTCACATTGGTAGCGGAAGTTTGAGTGCAACCGTTGGTGCTGTTGGTAATTTTCAGGGTGTAATCACCCACCCCATTTACTACTGGGTTGAATGTCGTGCCGCCACTGACGATGTTACCGCCATTAGAAGCCGTCCAGAGATAGCTAAAGTTGGCGCCAGAAGAGCCTGATCCTTGCAGGGTGGCTTCTGGTACCGTGCAGGTAATGTTTTGCGTGGGACCAGCATTGGCCGTCGGCAGATCCAGATCGGCGCTTACGGGTTTGCTGGCAAAAGAAGCGCAAGTAGTTACAATGTTCTTGACTTGTATGGTGTAGCTAGCTGCTGCATCCACAATCGGAGTGGTAGTAGTTGCGCCCGAAACGATATTGCCACCCGTACCGGCAAACCATTGATAAGTAATATCAGGGTCGGAACTGGAACCGGTAGCGTTGAGTTGTACCGTGGGCTGACTACAAGTAATGGTGCCAGGCGTGGCTATGGAAGCCGTAGGATACACAGCGGGCGCCAAGTTTATGGTAATGCTCACTTTGCAATTGTTGTCGTCGGTTACGCTGACGACGTGGTTGCCTGCATTGAGGTTGAAGGCGGTTTCGCCATTTTGGCCGTTTTGCCAATTGTAGGTGTAGTTGTCGCTCCAACCTGCGCTAGCAGTCACTGTAGCGCTGCCTAAAATCCCGTTGCATCCCACAAGAGTAGATGATTCCAGCACAAGTGAAAGCGGGGCAGCAGGACCCTCCACTTCGAAGGTAGAAATCCCTTGAGTGCCGATACGTCCATTGACCGTGACGGTATACGTTCCGGCAGGGATGTTGTTGATGTCTTGAGTTGTAGCACCATTGCTCCAACTATAAGTATAGGGCGGCACACCTCCGCTGGGCGTAATGTCAATCGCCCCAGTGTTAGATCCGTAGCATTTTATTTTGCTGATACTGGTGGCGTCTACCAACAAATCCGGTGGTCCGCAATTCGATAGATGGAAGTCGTAAAGTCCCGAGGCGGGCAATTGCCCTGTCTCGTACACCTTTCTGTCCCAGGGGCAAATGGCAAAAATGGTTGGGAAATAGCTGACTTGATAAGCATTGGCAATGGTAGGGCCTTGGGTATGTACAATCGGGTAAGGCGTCCCTGCCACCCAGTTCCCTTGTGTGCCTCCGACACAACCAACGGGACCATAAAGGCAAGCCTGATTGGTACTTGCGTCGCCCTCAATAAAAAACACCCGCACTTCGTTGGTGCCATTGGGGCCGTAATCATTGTACAAATTTTCAAGGGCGCCAGAATTGTGATAATTCCAGCAGGGGCCGCACCAGGTGGCGGAAACGTCTAAAAAGACGGTATACCCTGAATCCAGCAGGCTGTAAAGTTTGTGAGAGCCGCCGTTCAGGTCGGTAGCGGTGAAATCTGGTGCGATACTCCCGTCAGGGATTTGCGCGTACGCCGAAGTCCAACCCATCATGACAAACAGGAGGAGTAAAAGTTGCTTTTTCATAGGCAGTAAAACAGGAAAGGTAGTGGTGAATGAAAAATCGAGGGCTAAATATACAATTCCTTGGCGGATTTCCATTTCTGTAATAATTTATTTTGCAAAAATGGAAGATGGGCGACTGTTTGGGGGCTGATTTGGATATTGGGATATCTCAAAACCCTACAATATCTCAATCACATCGGCACATCCTTCCTGTAATCCTTCAATTCCTCCTCCGTCAGCGGCGGGGCTACCTCATATTCACTGCGCCAATCACGCACCGGCATTCGCCCGAGCGGGTACCAATTGCCCCACCAGTCAAAATACTCCAAATTATTGAAATTCAACTTGTAATCAAACTCGCTGGGCACGTCGTACACAAAACCGGGGTAGTAAAACGGGCGTTTGTGCTCCATCGCAAACTCGATTTCTTTCAACATCGTGAAGGTGCCGAGGCCCCGTTTCCATTCGTCGGGTTCGTGGATACAATAATTGGCCGCCATGCTCTTGCGCCCCATGTGAAAATAACTTGTGGCCACCAGCCTTTCCCCACTAAACACATCGAATTGTATGCCGTAGCAAGGCATTAAACTGCTAAAAGCACTGAAAAAACCATAGATGCTTTCCGGGCGATTGTGCCTGAATCGCAGAGCATGGCGCTCAAATAAAATCTCGTGCATCGGCTCAATACGGATTGGACGGCGCAGGATGACCAAATCCTCGTTGCGGCGTAGGCACTTGCGTTGGCTTTTGCTGAACTCAAAATTGCGCAAATCAATGCGAAGTAGAATCACCCGGCATGGCTGCCCACGCCATTCCCAATAATTGCGGCGGAAAATCTGGTCCGACCAATACGTCCACCCATCCTCGCAAAAACGATCGAACACCATCGTATGCAAAGGCTGCATCGGGATGTATTCCTCGATGTAGTTTGGGTTGAACGAGATGTTCTGAAAGATAGGGAGTGTTGGCCGGTTCATTGCTATTGGTCATTAGGTCATTGGTCATTGGGGTCATTGGTCATTGGTCATTGGTCATTGGGGTCATTGGTCATTGGTCATTGGGGTCATTGGTCATTGGGGTCATTGGTCATTGGGGTCATTGGTCATTGGGGTCATTTTACCCGCCCCCGCCTGCCAAGCCTTGGCGGGCAGGGTAGCCAAAGCGTAGGAGGGGGTCATTTTTTTCGTTTCTTCTTACCTTTTACCAGCTTCATTTCTTTCAACAAATACCCCGCTCCACCAAATTTGTCTACGAGAAAAAGCACATATCGGGCATCCACCATAATGTTGCGGCAAATGGCGGGGTCGTAATTCAGGTCGCTCATGGTGCCTTCCCAAACCCGATCGAAATTGAGGCCAATGAGGTTGCCATTTGCGTCGAGCGCTGGTGACCCGGAGTTGCCACCCGTGGTGTGGTTGGTACCGATACAGGCCACGGGCAATCGCCCGTCTGCCGTTGCGTATTGGCCATAATCCTTTGCTTTCCAAAGATCTATGAGTTTTTTTGGCACATCAAACTCATAGTCGCCAGGTATATATTTTTCCATCACGCCGTCCAGATCGGTCTGGAATTCGTATTGGAGTGCATCCCGGGGCGAGAAGCCGCGTACCTTGCCATAAGTGACGCGAAGGGTACTGTTTGCGTCCGGGAAAAAACGTTTTTCTTTAAAAACTTCGATTTGCGCGGCCATGTACTGGCGTTGCAGAAGGTTGATTTGCGGTTGCAACTCTTGAAGCTTAGGCTGTACCTCTGCCGCGTATTTGGTCTGTAGACGAACCCAAAGATCGTAAGCAATGTCTTTTTTCAGGGTCTCCGTGATTTCTAAGGGTGTTTTGGTATCCAAAAGAGATCTAAACTTTTCGCGGTTGGAAAGGATGCTCGTTTCGACTATCTTTTTTGCCAGGGCCGAATACCCCCCAGCCTCTTCTGCCATAACCTTAACGTATTGCCCCCCCCATTCGGGTTTGGTATTTTCAGCATACATTTCAAGCATTGCAGCCAACACCGCCTTGTCCACTTTCGGGTGGTAGTTTTTGTAAAAGCCATCCATGCCTGCTTTTACATTTTCGATTTTGCTTGTAAATACGGTCTTGTTCCTTTCGTCATAAGAATCAATCCAGATGTTCAAATTGGCTGCTGTTGATAAGATTTCGTTGTTGCGAACACAGGTTTCTGAAAAATAATCACGCGCCAGAGCATAAGGTTCAATGTCCTGATACAGTTGGCGGAGCCGGGGCAGCAGATTTTTCCAACGGATGTTCCATTCAGGATTCTGCTGAATACGGCGCGCAAATTCAGCTTCGTATTCGCGCTTTTTGTCGAGTGCCTTGTAGGTTTTCAAACCTTGCATTTCGCCGAGCCACTTTTTCCATGCATTGGCGATGCTTGCATAACGGGAAATATAGGCAATTTTTACCGCCGAGTCTTGGCGCATAAATCCGTCCATGATCTTGAGCGCACGGTCACGGATGGCGATTTTTGCCGGATTGAGCACTTCGCCTATTTGCCGCACGGCTGCTTCGGTCAAGTACTCGTTGGTTACACCAGGGAATCCGTACACCATAGTGAAATCGCCCTCATCGGCCCCATCGAGTGAGATGGGCAGAAAGTGTCGCGGACGGTAAGGCTGGTTGTCTTTTGAATAGGCTGCGGGGTGGTTGTCCTTGTCGGCATACACCCGGAACATAGAGAAATCGCCGGTGTGCCTTGGCCACACCCAGTTGTCGGTGTCTGCGCCGAATTTGCCAATACTGCTCGGCGGCGCACCCACAAAACGTACATCGCTGAAAGTCTGTGTCACATACAAATAGTACTGGTTGCCATTGTAAAACGGGCGCACCGAAACTTCCTCCCACTTCTCTTTTTTGGTTGTGGCTTTTAGGCTGGCGATGTTTTTGTCTATCTGAGATTGGCGGTCACGCTCGCCCATATTTTCTGTCACGCCCTGCAACGCGACGATGGTTATATCTTCCATCCGCGTCACAAACATTGCGGTCACACCCGCTGCCGGAAGCTCAGAAGCTCGGTCTTTGGCCCAATGGCCATTTTCGGCAAGGTTGTTTTCCAGGGTGCTGAGCTGCTGAATGGCATCCAAACCGCAATGGTGGTTGGTAAGGAGCAAACCTTCTGGAGAAATCATTTCACCCGTACAGCCGCCGTCGAACAGGCAGATGGCATCTTTAATACTTGGATTGACAGGCGAATAAATATCGTCGGCAGAGAGCTTGAGGCCGAGCGCTTTCATTTCCTTTTCGTTCTGTTTTTCGAGCAAGGAGGGCAGCCACATCCCTTGAGCGGAGAGGTTCGTGACGAAATAAAAGGCGGGGAGTAGGAAAAGTAGTTTTTTCATGTGCTGTTTGTTTGTTGGTGAAGCCCATATTTTAATTTTAAACACATAGGAGCATAGGACACATAGTTTTGGGAGCATCAAAAATTTAAAACTATGTGCCCTATATGCCTATATGTTAAAAAAAAGCAACTGGTTATTTTGAACCTCCTTCGCAGAACGCTTCGGCGGTTTAACCGCCATAGCGGAAGGTCTCGGCGGTTTAACCGCCATAACGGAACGCTTCGGCGGTTAAATGCGCGAATGTACGTCGGAATGAGATTTCTGCACAAGCTTTGCAGTGGACGGGAAACCAACCGCCCCCCAAGCTTTGAACTTTCGGAAAGTTCGTGCCATCTCCTAGTTCTACTTTGTCACATCAGCCCAATAGGGGCCAAACATCGGTAGAATATGTCAAAAAGCGTGAATCAAGGTGCAGAGCATCGGAACATTCGGCGCAAAGTTCAGGTGCGCTGCACCTCTGGACAAGCGGTTGATTGCGATTGCTACCGACGTTAAGCCCC
>Ga0105049_10011208_pt1 | contig 10266 bp, 6 predicted proteins | sample MAT06_FD_78087 | JGI IMG/M metagenome (GOLD analysis project Ga0105049, IMG submission 78087) | Freshwater microbial communities from Lake Fryxell liftoff mats and glacier meltwater in Antarctica - MAT-06 | ecosystem: Environmental > Aquatic > Freshwater > Ice > Liftoff microbial mat | place... | reverse complement strand
TACTAATATCAATGCTGCCGAGGATGATGAAACTCCTGCTCTGATTGAATCTTCTCCGAGTGATGGTCCAATTGATCTTTCTTCAATTATCTTTACAGGTGCAGGTAATGCTCCGGCTTTTAAAACTATCTCAAGTAATTTAGCTTCCTGTACATTTTCCATTCCCTCTATCTGTGAGTTTCCTCCCGAGATTTTTGCATTAACTACCGGTGCTGAGTAAACTACATTATCCAGCACAATTGCTATTCTCTTCTTTATATTTGCCCCGGTTATTCTTGCCCAGTCTGATGATCCTTCAGCATCCATCTCCATCGTAACTACAGGTGTATTATTATTAGGGTCAATATTTGATGTTGCATCGACAATAACCTTTCCTGTTAATTCTGCATCTCTTTTGACTGCATAAAGTATATGAATCTTTTCTCCCTGCGATTCGAAAGATTTTTTTCCCCATGCAAACTGAATATCAGATGGCAAAATTGCTTTTACATCTTCTCTTTTTAAAATTCTTTCTATCTTTTCTTTGTCAGCATCTTTTACATAACCGTCTGCTGTTCCACTCTCCTGATTCAATGTTACTAGTGAAAAGAATGGATATTTCTTTTTAAATTCTTCATCGGATAATTGTTTCGAACTGTCAACTTCTGAATTATTATTAGTGTCTGTAGTCGTTATTGCTGTATCAGTTTTCTTTGAAGTGTCTTTTCCTTTTTCTTTAAGTGAATCTTTCTTCAGATTTTTTGTCTCTGCAATTTTCTTATCTTTTAAAGAATCTTTTGTAGAAGCAGTTCCCGTAGATTTATCTTTAACTGCTGATTTATCTTTTTCACTTGCCGCAGTATTTTTAGTAGTGTCATTTGAAGTTAAAGTTTCTGTCTTAGTATTAGTCTCTAATGAATCTGTGTTTAAGGAAGTATTTGATGTCTGATCAGTTTGATTTGTATCACCGACAAGAACTTTGTTAATTGCTTCCATTACTTTCACTACTTTCGCCGGCTCATATAAAAGCTTAAACTCAAGTAAAGCAGTACCTTCCAGAAGACTTCTTACTTCCTGAGGATTACTTACTCCGGGCAGCTCAACTATAATTCTGCTGTTTCCTATTTTTTGAATCTGCGGCTCTGCCACTCCATATTGATCAATTCTGTTTCTTACAATTTCTACCGCTCTGTCGAGTGCATTGTCAATTTCTTTCTTAAGTTTTGCCTCAACATCCGCATCAGAATCTCTTAATTCTCCGTAATAGGATTTAAGATTCTGTCCTTTTTCTGTCAGTTTAATTTTAAAAGTTTCAAGAATAAGCTCGTCACTTTTCTTTGACGTTTCTTTTACTTCTGCCAGAATTGCAGTCAACTGTTCGTCTTTTTTCTTTGCCATATCTTCGAGGAGTTTTACAACGTCCACATCAAGTACAACGTACATTCCTCCTTTTAAATCAAGACCAAGCTTTAGTCTCTTGTTTCTGTTATTTATCAGCTCCTGACTGTGTTTTTCGATAAAATTAATACTGTCCACACCCGTTAGATTTTTCAGCTCCTTGTTCAGCTGATAATCCTGAAAAGTAGGGTAAAGGAAATATAATGAGATCCCGATAAGAAAAACAGTTATGACAATCCGAGAAAGATTTTTCTTCAAATTTCCGCTCCGTAATCGTTAATTATTTATTAAAATTTGTTTGTAAAAAGTTTAAAAATTGTAAATTTTTATATATTTATTGCAAAAATATGGATTAAATGCATAGCCAATAATATACTTTTAATGCTTAGAAATGTCAATGTAATTTACAGCTGTTGTGTGAAGAATTTTGGATTTCCAACATTAATCTAAGTGTAGAAAGTGTAAAAAACAACCATATACTTTTAAATTATAAAAATTTAAAAAAATCACTACTCCACCGTTGCGGATTCACAGATATTCTCAATTTTAATTGTAAAAATTGATGAATATTTAAATTCTGCCCGCCTTTCCAAAGCAAAGCGAGGCAGGTGAATCTGCCCGCTCTCACAAGTGTAGCGAGGCGAATGGTAAAAAAAATGCTTTTAATATTAAACTCTTGGGAGAGTTCTGATGCGATCTAATAACTGATTTAATAATTACACAAATTTAATTACTCATTTTCTTTATATTCTATAATTATGGATACGACTAAAGAATCATTTGAATCTGATAAATTTTCAGCCAAAAAAAGAATTAAAACCGGAATTTTAATCGGTATTCTACTTTTTTTTCTGGCAGTTGGAGTTTATGCTGCTGCAATGCTGATGGTTTCCGTAATGGTTATGGGATGTCAAAAAAGTCCGCCGGAATGGGTTTTTGAAATTGTATTTATCGGATTTCCATTACCTCTGATATTTTCTTCTATACTAACACCATATTTGTACATTAAAAAACTGCATAAGTTCTGGATATTCCTAAGTATTACTTTGGGAATTTTCCTGAGCTGTATGATATTTTTTATATGGTTTTTGATACTTACAAGATATTGCTGAGATAATTTAAATTGAATTCTTTTATCAGGAATAAATACTAATTATTTCAATAAATGACATAAGTTTTGAAAAATTATTACTTCACTCCCGCATAGAACCCCGAGCCAATTTTCGAACACTCTTTTGTAATATTCAGGAAAAATAGTGAAGTATATTCTCAAGATCAAATATTCTTTATACATTTCAAAATAAAACTAATAAATATATTTTGAAATAAAAATAAACTAAAATCAAATTACATTAAATTAAATGCTTTATATCACACGCAAGGAACACTTTTCATCTTCTCATAAATTAGATAATCCAAATCTTTCAGTGGAAAAAAATGAAGAAGTTTTCGGGAAATGTAATAACTTTCACGGACATAATTATTACATCGAAGTTACATTAGCCGGTACGCCTGAATCTGATAGCAATTATGTAATGGATCTGAAATTACTGAAAAAAATTATTAACGAAGAAATTCTTGATAAAGTCGATCACAGATTTTTGAATGAAGTGGAAATGTTTAAAGGAATAATTCCGACGACAGAAAATATGGTATTGAAATTCTGGGAGATTCTTGAGCCTGTTGTCAAAAGAGAAAATGTAAAATTGTATTCAATAAAACTTTATGAAACTGATAAAAACTATGTCGAATATAAAGGGGAATAAATGTCAATTGCCGATATAAAACTTATAGAAAAGTTAAAGCAAAAAAAATATCGTGATACAGAAAATAAATTTTTAATTGAGGGAATTCATTTAATAGAAGAATGTCTGAAGTCGGATTTGTATAAAAAAAATCTTGAAAAGATAATAGTACGGAATGATTTTGAAAATGAAACTGCGATAGAAAACATAAAAAAAGCAAACCATTTTGCGGATATAGAGTTTCTCGATGAATCAAAATTCAGCAAACTCACTGAAACAGTGACTTCACAGGGAATTATAGGAATTGTCTCAAAGCCGGTAACAGACTTTGTCACAGGTAAAAATAATGAAAATTCAATAACAGTTGCATTGGAAAATATAAATGATCCGGGTAATCTCGGAACAATCTTAAGAAGCTGTCACTGGTTTGGTGTCGATGAAGTTATTGTTAGTAAAAATTCAGCTGACATTTATAATTCAAAAGTTATAAGAGCATCTCAGGGATCGATTTTTTTTATTAACATAAAAACTGAAACTGATATTGAAAATGAATTAGAAAATTATAAGAAGAAAGATTACGAAATTATGATTTCAGATTTAAAAGCCGATAAATATTTATCTGAAACTGAATTTGAAAAAACAAAAAATTATGTGATTGTATTCGGCAGTGAATCTAATGGAGTTTCAGAAAAGATTTCAAATAATAAATCTTATGAGAAATTTAAAATAAAAGGAAATTCTGAATGTGAATCGCTGAATGTAGGAGTTGCAGTCGGGATTGTATTAAATGAGTTCAGGAAATAAAAAAATGTCCGTTAATATAAAAATTAATATCAACGGACACTTAATGTATAAATAAACAATTTTAAGGCAGGACAGTCATGACCGAACCAAGTACATTATTGTCAACCAAAGTAATATCTTCTGCATCAACTATTTCATCACCTGTAACATCTGAAATTATATAACCTGTGGCTGAAATTGCAGCTGCATTATCTACAATATTAATATCAGTTGCATCTATAGTTGCATCCAAATCCACATCACCATTATAAATACAATACACTGTGCCTTTTTTAATTTGATTATTTCCGTATGCTTTCGAACTGTCGTTTGTGAAATCATAATTTGCAACATTCCCTTTTACTAAACTATCACCGCCATTTTTACTCCATGTCTCAATAGAATTTCTGTGTTTAAGAGCAAGATAGTATTTCCCTGTCGGTGCAGTATTAAAAAAGTAAAGACCTGTAAGAGTAGAATTATTAATTACAGCTTTTCCGGAATCAATAACATTATACGGAGAAACAATTGAGCGTACATAAACCCTTACTGTGTCAGACATATTCATTGAATTAGTACCTGTATTATAAAATCCCTGAACAGAAGTTTTCAAAGATAAAGTAGATACAGAAGTGTTAACAAGTTTATAAATCTGACCGAGTGAAGAAGACAATCTGCAGACATATAATTCGTTATTTGCATCTACACCAAAAGAAGAAATTAAAAGATTTGAATCTAAAAGTTGCACATTAGTAGTAGGATTTATTCCGTCATATGTCAAAGCCCAGACAGTACCGGCACTGTAATCTGCATAAATATATTTCCCGACAAGACCCGGAAGCAAAGAACCTCTGTAAACATATCCACCGGTAATCGAGGCACCTAAACTGTGCGAATATTCATAGACAGGTCTTGCAAAACCTTTTCCTGTAGTATCGCATGTTCCATAACAATGAAATCCTTCCATTTTATTCCAGCCGTAATTTTTTCCTTTTTCAATAATATCAATTTCTTCATAAGCATTTTGTCCGACATCTCCAGCCCACAGGCGATTGGTAGGAACATCAAAACTAAATTTCCATGCATTCCTCATTCCGTAAGCATAAATTTCTTTTTTAATTCCTACTGTTAATGAATCATAAAAAGGATTTGTCGGAGGAATTTTGTAGCTCAATCCTGCCTGAGTTGAGTCAACATTTATTCTTAGAATTTTTCCAAGTAAAGTTGTAACCTTTTGTCCGTTACCGGCAGGATCACCGCCGCTGCCGCCGTCACCAAAAGAGATATACAAATAACCATCAGGACCAAATGCGACTTTTCCGCCATTATGATTTGAATACGGCTGTGAAATTGTCATCAGAATTAACTGGGTGCTGAACAGGACTGTATCAGGATTGGATGAACTTGCAGTGAATCTGGAGATTCTGGACCAATAACCGCTGGGACTGCCTGCACTGTCGAAAGTATAATTAACATATAAATATTTATTAGTAGAGTAATTCGGATGAAAAGCCAGACCTAATAAACCGAGTTCACTACCGGAGGGAGATACTTTTGTGCTTAGATTCAAAAAAGTTTTTCTGGTGCTGACTGTAGAAGAATTATTAAAAACATAAACAAGACCTCTTTGCTGTGCAACGAATAATCTGTTTGTTCCGTCATTTGAATGAACCATTTCAATCGGATTAGAAAACATTGGCAGATTCGGAAAAGCCGGTTTCATTTTGTATTGAGAAAATGAATTTGAAGCAAGTAAAACTGTGAAAATGAAAATAAACAGGAATTTTGTTTTTGTCATAATTTTTTTCGTTTAATTTATTGGAATTTTGAAATTGTAATTCAGAAGAAATTTAATCTTAATTAATGTTTGAAATTCAGACGTTATGATAAACGTTTCAATTAAACATGCTGATTAAACTGAAAGGTTTATAAATATATTTTGGGGAATTGTAAATATAAATATTGACCTGACCGGAAATTAATTAAAAGAGAAATTAATTTTTAAATTCAAATATTAAATCAGGGTCTTAACAGAAAAACCGAATTACTAGCATTATTATCAGCAATGGAAGCGTCAGAGGCATCAACAAAAAAATCACCATTTAAATCAGTTGAAATATAACCTTCAGTTCCATTCGATACATCATTATCAATAAAGCTCAGATCAGCAGCGTCAATAGTACCGTCATCATTTATTTCACCGCTGTAGATGCAATATTTAGTTCCATGTAAAATCATATTATCTCCATAAGCTTTGCCGAGAGAATCAGTAAAATTATAATTAAAAGTTACACCGGGAGTAACGCTTTGCGGAAGTTTACTCCATGTCTCAATAGAATTCCTGTGTTTTAATTCTATATAATAATTACCTGCTGAAATATTATTGAAAACATAAACACCTGAGAAAGTAATAGAATCCAAAACTGATTTAGAAGAATCAACTATCTCGTAAGGAGCAATAGAATTCCTCAGAAAAACACGTACAGTATCTTTAAGACTTAATTTATTTATAAAAGAATTATAAAAACCTTCAACAATTGCAGTGAGATTTAAAGTAGTTGAAGTATTTGCAGGAATTACTACATCATCAAAAACCGCAGAATCAGACGAACTTGTTGCATGACTCCACATTGTTCCCAAGTATCTCAGAGAAGATGAAGTATATGTATTATCAGATGCAGTGCCTAATTGTGTCAATGTATTAAAAGGATTTGTCTGCGGGAAAGCTGTGGAGCTGCTGTCAACAAACAGAGACCAGCTGTTACCGGTAGGATTATATGTAATCTTAATACTTAAATACTGATTTGCATAATCTCCGGATGAAATAATATTTGTAAATTTTGCATTTGTATTTGTGCCGCCTGTAAACTTCGCAAGGCGAATCGCATCTGCACTTCCACTCTGACCTAATACAACAGCATAACCATTTCCTGTGGTTATATCTGTAGTTGTTTTTCCAAGAATGAATGCAACACCGTAATTACTTGCATCAAAACCTGAGGGATCAAGTCTTGATTGTTTTAAATTTATTGCCCAGACTAACTGAGATGCGGATGAATTAAATACAGATGGATAATTTGCCAGACTACCTGCATCAACATAAGCAAACTCTTTTCCCGAAGTTGTACTTGCAGATTTAATTCTGTTACTGCTAAGTGAAATAGAAGTTGGATTTACAGTTTCAGATTCCTGCCATGTTAAAAGATTCGGAGAAATGGTATTACCTAAAGTATTACTGTTAGCTCTTGTAAAATTATCTAAAAGTATTGATGAGAAATTATTTGACGAACCTGAAGTAGTAGCATTTGTATTCGGAATTGTTCCGTCCACTTTATAATTAATCAGAGTTCCACTGCCGTTATAAGAATAAAGTCTGAAATAATAATTTGCATTTGAGTATAAACCGGAAAAAGTATAATTATTAGCTGCAGCAAAACTTATATTAACAATTGCATAACCATCTGTCAGATTTATATCATCAGTATAAGTAGTGCCGTCAGAAGGATTTGTAAATGAATTCGTATTATTTGCAATTAGTAAATATCCCGAAGGTACCTGTGCACCCGGAACTGCATCATTCCATGTAGTCTGAACAGAGTTTGAAGTTATAGTTCCGTTAACAAAATTTGTAACATGATTAGTCGGCTCTAATGCTAAAGTACCGGGAACATGAGCATTGGTCTGAGGAAATGTACCGTCAATTTTATAATTAGTTAATGTGCCTGTACCGTTATAAGAAAAAACACTGAAATAATAATCAGTATTCGGACTAAGATTTGCAAAAGTATAATTATTAACATTCACATAAGGAACATTCATAATAGCTGAACCATCAGACAAAATAGTATCATTTGCATAAACTGAGCCGTCAATCGGAAGAAAATAATTATTCGCAGAATACGCAATTATCAGATAACCTGATGGAAGCTGTGCGCCTGTGGCATCATTCCATTGCAATTGAATACTGCTTCCTGCAACTGTAGATGAAAGTGCTGTGACATAATTTGTAGGCTCTGCAGAATAAGTAGGATTTATTTTTGTCAGTGAATTAAAATCTATGTAATTAATATATTCGGGATGATCAATAAAAGGGTTTCTGTTAAGTTGAATTGACTGCACATAATTTGTTCTGTCGATTTCATATTTATCGGGCGGATCCTGCTTGCACCATGCGAGAAGAAGATTTACATCCTGCGGATCTTCAGAAAGAGAAGGAAGTTTTACATTGTTCAGCCAGTTAAAATCCCATGAATATCCACCTATTCCGTCATATCTTACACTCATATAAAGCAGTGCTCTTGCTGCATCGCCTTTATGTTTATCTCTTGGTTCATAAACAATCTGCCCTAAAGAATTTGTACCGAGTTTACCATCGAGATATTGATAAGTTATATTCTGAACTATTCCTAAAGGACGATTACTTCTTCTGCCGTTGGCATTATTCTGATGAGCAGGAAATAAATGATATAGATCGGAATACTGATCTGAACTTGTAGAAGAAACCGGCATCCAGCTCTGGCAATAAGTATGTTCACGACTCATAATTCCCCAGGTAAAAGTTCCTGTGTAAATATAATCATGCCCTGTATAAACACAAAAAACCGATCGCGTTCCATTTCCGTTATTAACGGAAGCAAAGTTGGCTATCATAGTTTCATCATAATTATCATATGTAATCCTGTTATACGGACTTCGGATTCTTCCTTCGAGGTCAGTAATAAATGTCGGACTTGAAGTGGAAATAGAATTATAATATGTTCCTGCCTGGGGAAAAACAGCATTTATAAAACATAGGGTTAATAAAATATTGAGTAGAATAACTTTTTTTGTAATGTTTGCTTTCAAGAATTTATGATTGTTTAAAAATCTGAAGTGTAAAATCCTGTCTCAGATTGAAAATGGTCTTGTTTGTGAAGAGTTAAACAAAAATATACTAATCAAATTCCAATATCAACTTAATATAAATCATTTATCCGTATACATTAATTTAGAAATGGTAATAAGATTTTCTTGAATATTAAGATTTTCAAAAACCTAAATTTTCACAATTTTGAACTTTAAAATTTAATTTAAAACAACTATTTTTATTCTATCACAAATCAAACAAAAAAATCTATGAAAAACCAACCTACAGTTTTAACCGTGTCATTTGCATTATGTATTTTTATGCTTTTTGGATTAAGCAATATATCTAATGCAAAATATTACACATTTGAAAATGTTATAAACGGGGCTCAGGAAGTTCCGGCAGTTGTAACAGGTGGTTCAGGAACTATAAAGGGAACATACAATGATGTAACTAATTTAATCAGTTACAATATTATATTCTTCGGATTAACAGGTACTACTTCAGCGGGACATTTCCATGGACCTGCATTAGCGGGAGTCAATGCCGGAGTTCAGATAGGATATGCAGGATTTCCTTTAAGTGTAACTAACGGAACTTATACCAGTACATCAACTCTTACAGCTGCTCAGGAAACGCAGTTAATCGGAGGAATGTGGTATGCAAATATTCATACCAGTTTTAAACCGGGCGGTGAAATAAGAGGTCAGATAAATATGTTGCCTGTCTCACTAAATCTCGCAACTCTTATTGAAGGTTTGCTTGTCACAATTGATAATAATAATGGAGGACATTTTACACTTAGAGATACTTTAAAAGTGTATCTCAGAAATTCTACATCTCCATACGCAGTTGCAGATTCAGCAAAAGTTTATTTTAGTAATTCAGGAAATTCAAATCCGGTTTTTGATAATGTAAATCCATCTTTATCTTATTACATTCAGATAAATCACAGAAATTCAATTGATACATGGAGTAAATCACCTGTTTCATTATTATATGGTTCAATTCTTTATAATTTTATTTTAGCAGCAAATAAAGCATTTGGAGATAATTTAAAAAATGTTTATGGGTGTTATTGTCTTTACAGCGGAGACACGAATAAAGACGCAATTATAGATGCATCTGATTTAAGCGACATTGATAATAATCTTGATGTAACCGGATATGTAAAGCAGGATCTCAACGGTGATGATTATGTAGATGCTTCTGATTTAAATATTTGTGATAATAACCAGAGTGTACAGTCAGCTACACCATAATTTAATAAAAATAGTATTTTAAGAAAGCTTCCTGGGAATAATTCTTCGGAAGCTTTTTTAATTTAATAAATTCTGGTTGGGATTTAATTTAAATTTTAATTTTAATTTTAATTTTAATTTTAATTTAATAATGTTTAATTCTTTGACTTATAAAAAAATTTTCTTTTTGTTAAATTGTTAAAACAAATAATTATGAAGCACACACACATTTTAAAAAATGCACCTGAGAAGGATAAGACATACAGAGTTGAAT
>Ga0105049_10011207_pt1 | contig 10266 bp, 5 predicted proteins | sample MAT06_FD_78087 | JGI IMG/M metagenome (GOLD analysis project Ga0105049, IMG submission 78087) | Freshwater microbial communities from Lake Fryxell liftoff mats and glacier meltwater in Antarctica - MAT-06 | ecosystem: Environmental > Aquatic > Freshwater > Ice > Liftoff microbial mat | place... | reverse complement strand
CAGACACCCTCTATGGGGCTCACAACTCCCAGGCTCTACAAACCTTTCAAGATCACGCAACCTTGATCGCTCAAGCGGTCCGGGCTTATGGCACAATCGAAAAAGGCTTCGCTAAAAATAAAATTCAGTTCGAAGGTTTTCCTCAGAATCTGCCCGTACAAGACTTTAACCTCCCCGAATTCATTAAGGGGGGCATCGATGAAGAACTTAAAAGTCGCTCTTCCACTGTCGCCACAAAACCGCCTACAAAAAACAATCGCAACAACAACAAAAAATAGTTGATTGCACCGACCCTCGAAATCTCGAAAATTCCACTCGTTTCAATACTTTATAGATCCGAAACTTTTTCTGCTATAGAGCTAGCGGGGGAAATGAGACATGAAAAACTTGAGAAATGTAACCTTTAGAAAAGTAAACTTTAGAAAAATAAACTTTAAAAACGCAGCCTGCGTTAGAAGTTCTTTTAAATATTTAACGGCCTTGCTCTTCCTCACTTCGCTGAATATTGAGGCTTCTGTTTTGGAGCTTACCAAAATTGATTTTGCACGGATTGTGCAATTCTCTACTAAAGAGGGCAGTGTCGAATTGCCACTTTCGCAAGTTTACTCTGTGTTTTTGAGACATCGACTTTACGCAGCTACCGGAATCGAAGTTGAAAGCGCAACGATGGAAAACGACAATCAAGTGAGACTCGTTCGTCCAACTCTCAGTCATCGCGGATCGATGTATCCTCTGCACTCCGCTATAAATACTCTCGATAGAATCTGCGGTAGGATCGGAATGAAGATGGTCGCCGAAAGCATGCTTAGCGAGGCCAACTATGACTCAGGCAGTCGATTTACGCAGGGCAAGTCAGACTTCTATCGCTCACAAAGAGCTCAGGTAAACCTAAACGCTAAACTAGAAGTAGAAAGTCTCGACGAAATGGGAGCTACAGTTAGCTCTAACTCTGGTAGAACTCTGCAATCTTTGTCGTGCAAATTCTAGTTCTGATTCTGACGATCTTTTTGGGTTACACCCACACGATAGAGGCCTGCGCTCGTTCATTGACGGCTGCCACGAGTATCTACCGAAGTCCTCAAGAAGAATGGCTTCGAAACAATCTGTTTTTTGGGCCTTAGGTGCGACTAAGGTTAGATCCCAAACTATTAGCCAGCTTAATACTCGTTCCTGTTCTGTATCCGGGCTGGGTATACTTTTTAAAAGAGGCTTCGGATTTTAATGTCGACTCTCCCGCCGCCCATCCCTTTGACCTTCAAGTAGATAGCAAGCGCCTATATCAGCTCCGTCTTCAGGCGCTATCAGAAGAGCTGCAATACCTCAGAAAACTTTTGACTTCAAAAGAATCACAGCTCTGGCTATCTCACCTCTACACTTTGAGCCGTCACGAATCCTACATTTCGACGAAGAATTTTTGGAACAAAAAAAACCCGACTTTAGAATTTAGATTTCCGAGAGCTTTTAATTCGTTTGCCGATCTCGAAGCTCATCTTCACTTTCTATTTCGTCTGGTTCTCCAATATCACGGACGCCCTCTTGCACCTCCAAGCTACAACGAACTTCGAGCTCGCCTAAAAACCGGATTTAACCAAGTCAGCGAAAATATGCGAGACGACTGGGCAAGGCTAATGAGCGAAGTTGGTCTTTCGCGCCAGCATCGACATCAACTTATGAATTTCGGGGGAGAACCTTCGGCTTTCATCAAGTCTGTAAAAGGAGGTGAAGATATTCGCCTCCGTGCTGAATATCGACTCAACCCTTTAAAGAGTAATCCAAGAGAATTTTACGAGTTTTCATTTGATACCACGAAAATTCAGAACTCCGAAAAATGGCCTTTTATTTTTGTAAATGGGCGACGGTATAAACTTTTCTCGTACGGTAAGCGAAAGTATTTTATCTTAGGCTTTGATATCGAAGCGCATACTCACAATCTTATCTCTTTTCTAGACGAGTCAGGTAAAATCGTTCGTAGCATGGTTCTCGAAGGCGAGTACGATTCAGAAGAAGAAGACCGCCGCTTTCGTTGGAGGGCACCGAGCGAAGAAATTCTTCGCGATCGCCAGTTTTTAAATTTGCTTCCGTCTAGACTTCTAAAAATGGGAAGTTTGAATACAAAAGAATTCGAGCGCCAAATCAAAAGTATTTTTGGAGACTCCAAAACGACGCGCGATATCCTTTTTATTGCTAACCTTGCAAAACCTCCCGAGTTCGATTTTCCCTGGCCCGAACCCCTTTAATGAGATTTTAGAAGCGAATCCAGGCCAAAAAATCCGCGTCATTATCTACGGAAAGAACGAGCCTAAAGAAAAAGCAGTGCTGGGTGAAATTATCTATCTTTATAAACCCGTGCTGATTCGAGCCGCTATGCAAACACAACCAGAGTATCCAGTAAACTTGGAGATTGGGGTCATTGAGACCAAAGACTGAGATCGGTCTTTTTTTTCTTCGATGGCCTAAAGAATCAACATCGCATCGCCATAAGAGAAAAGTCGAAATTCTTCTGCCACAGCAAATTCATAAACTTGCCGCCAATGGTGCTGAATGCTTTCGGCCTCTGGCTCCATAAATCGAGCGATGAGAAGCAGTAAACTCGATTCGGGTTGATGAAAATTAGTAAAAAGCCCGTCTACCATCTGAAAGTTAAATTCGCGATCGGGATGAATAAAAATATCGGTTTCAAATGATCCTAATTGAAGGCCGGACCGTCTTCGAATGGCTGCCGATTCTAAAGCCCGAACTGGCGTCGTCCCCACCGCGATGACTTTCTTGCCCTTCTTCTTTAAATCGCAAAGCTCGCTAAACAAATCGTCACTCATCTCGACTCGCTCGACATGCAATCGATTCTGAAGAAGCATTTTTTCTTCTAAAGGCGCAAAGGTTCCAGCCCCAACATCCAATTTTAAGAATCTTCGTTGGACTCCTTTCGCTGCTAAGCTCGATAGAAGATCTTGATCAAAGTGGAGAGACGCTGTGGGCGCAGCCACCGAATAGCCAGTCGAAGAAGAGGTGTCGGAGCCGAAGGTCTTCTTTGCCAAAATACTTTGGTAGCGCTCCGAATCAGAAGCCCACTCTTCACTTCCCCACATCTTCTTACGAACTTTTCGAATGTAGGGCGGGACTCCAGGAAGCCCAAATTTTTGAAGATAGATCTGAAACTCTAAAAGTCCAATCTCGAGCGTCACTTCTCTATCTTCTTTCTCTAAAATTTTAATCCATTCTTCAGAGCCTGCCAGCTGAATAGAATCTCCGGGCTGCACTTTACCCTGCAGCCAAACTCTCACTGAAACCGCTTCTAATGAATGCAGCAAGAGCCCTTCTAAATCGCCGCCCGACTTCTTCTTCGCTTTAAAGCGAGAGGGAATCACGGGACTCTCATTAAAAACTAAAACGAAATCTTCATTCAAAATCTCAGAAAGGTCTTTGACGAAGCTTTTGCGAAAAGACAAGGGCTGACGCTTCACCAACATCATTCGCGAATCGGCCCGCCGCTCGAGAGGCTTCAGGGCAATCAAAGATTCTGGATAGGAGTAATTAAAGTTGGCTAGCTTCACCAGCGCATCCTGCCATTTTAAACCAAGGACGCAAGTCTGTTAGCTCTGATTCTACGCTCACCATGATATTTTGAGACGGAGCATGAAAAACCTTCATCCCCCATTCGGTCCAGGCCATCGGAATTCTCCAGCGGGCGTGAATATATTCTGGAAATCGCGTGTGATAAGCGGTGCTGAACGATAAGTTCATTTGCAAACAAATTCTTCGCGCTACCATTCCTAATGGTCCTTCGGTCGCGATATGAATCGCTACAGACTTTGAATCAATTTATCCATGACGCTATTATCGCTAAAAGAGTCGGGGTTTTCTATTCTCCCAATCATGACCTAACAAATCTTAATCTAGCGATAACTAATCTCTGAAAGCCGCTCGATAGGAACTCGGTCCCAAACAAAATTTGGTGAATCGGTGCGCTCCAGATAATGCAAAAAGTCTTCTCGGTTCAGTCGATTAAAATCAACCTCAGTGCCACCATCAGAAATTTTTATCAACTTTGGAGCGCTCAATCGAGCTACCAAATCAGCGCCTTTATCATCATGCTCCAAAAGCGTGCTGACTTTGTAGACTAATTGATAATTTTTCTTAGGCAAACTGACACTGCTGCTCTCTGCAACCGACACATTCACATGGTACTCCAACTCTCCATTTGCACTTTCTCGGAGCGCCGGTCGGCCATCTTCTGGATCTTGAAACTGAAGGTTTTGGCTTCGGTACTTTTCGGGAAGTCTAGAAAGAACAGCCCTAGCGCTACGATCAAAAAGTGTCGTCTCAGGTTGAGCCAGCAAATAAGGGACTAACTTCTCCATGGGCCGAACGATAATCTCTTGATCCAATTGCTTGGGCAGCTGCTGCCCCTCTTCGGTAATAATAATCGAGAACGGAATCACCGCAAAACCTCGACCATTTTCTGAAGGCAGCATCACCGGCGGCCGTAATTCTACTTGCGTGTACTTTTCAAGCGTAGGAATTCCAATCGAACGATCAATGGGCAAACTGATTTTGAAATCTCTGAGAGCATCGGCCAATGGCCCTTTCAGCAAGATCCATGACTCCAAGCTTCGAGAAGCTCGAGGCCCGTCAACTTTGATCGGAAAGTCAGATGCCAAATGCAAATCGTATCCAGGCTTTATTATCTGACCATCCGTCTCAGGCCTTTCGTTGGCTCGATTCGAAAGAGAAAGTTGGAGCGGCCAAGTAATATGCAAAGGTTTGGGATCTCCCTCGCCACTAAACCAAGGTTTGGAGCCAGTCGTATTGATTTCGAATAAGCCCAGACCGCTTAAAATTTTAAGCACCCCATCTTTTCCAATCCCCTTCTGTTTCACCTCTAAGTCAAAATCGACCACGAATCCTTGTTCGCCGGTTTCTGGCTTCGGACCAACTTTGATATTCAAATTAGAAACTCTAATATGAAGTGAATCGTTTGCGAGTCCTTGATCTTTAACAATCTTAGCCTCTAGGTCTCGAAGAATGCCGTCCATGTTTGGCTTCACCACGGTTTCTAACAAACTATTCAATTCAAAGATGGCGGCGCCTCTGGGAGTACGATGGCTTGGCTCGTTGCCAAAAATTTGATTGCGAAGAACTTGCCCAGCCTCCGAAAGATCTTTATCGGCCTTCACGTTAGGATCCCAAAGTGCCGAATCCCAATATAAAATTGCTTCAATGCGCTTTTGGATTTCAGCTTGGGGATTCACTGTCATTAAACCTGCCGGCAAAGATCCCCGATCAGCGCCTCTATACAAATTCAAAAGTACGAGCGAATCATTGGTATTTCCATCAGGGTCAAGAGGCAACCCTCTACAAACCACCGTGGGAAGATCGAGTTTAAACTTCGGGCCCGGCTCTGCAATCGGAGGCGACTTTTGATCGCTGTTCGTCCCCGTCATCTCCCCTCTTAAAGCTTTCTCAATCAAAGCATTCACGGCCTCATTGGTTTTTGCTCCGAGGATTTTGTCTGGTTGAATCACTCCCTCTACCACGGGCTGATTATCTTTGGGCAAGTTTTCAACCTGACGTCGAATGGCTGGAATCAGATCATTCTCCGAAGCTCTTATCATTCGCCGGTTAGTTAGTTCTTCTGGCCAAAAATCAGAACGCTCTCCATTTACGGCCTCTTGCAGAACGCCTTCGATCCGATTTTCTATAGCCCCTAAAAGTGGCTCTCCCTTGTTTTTCCAATCTCCCAATGGATTTCGGACTGGGGCAAATTCCTCCAAGTTACCAAAAGCTCCTTCGAAGGTTTTTTGCAAAACCGGCATGGGAGCTTCTTTATCGCGAGGCGGGGGTTCTGGTTTCGAAAACCTTAACAGCCACTCTTGTTCAAGTTGATAGCGTCGAAGATCGATGTTTCTTTTTCTTGACGTTTCTTCTTCTTTTTTATTTTCTGCCTCAACATTAGAATTAGAAGGAGTAGAATTGGGAGTATAAAAATTCTTCATCCATATAAGATTCTGCTTCTCTGCAGCGTCTAAAGGATAATCGGGTTTTAACTCCCCATTCACTCCCTTGACCGCTTGTTCGAGTATGGTGTCAATCAAGTCGGGCTTCGCTTTGTAAAAAGCCTCTTTAACCTTCGACTCGATTTCGGTGGTCGCTAATGAATTGTATAAACTTTGAATTCCACCGCCCACTTTTTCATAACCCCAACCAAAAGCACCGGCAGCCTGTCCGCCTAACCATCCGATCCCAACGTTATTGAGCCTTCGGCCCAGCCAAAACCCCGAGAGTCCACCTTCGATAAGTTCAACTCCATTTTGTTTTACCAAGCCTCCCAGAAAACCCACTCCACCTGAGGCGATGGCAGCAGAGCTAGCGGCACCTTCTATTATCCCTTTCGGTTGAAGTCCGTCGTAATCGACTTTGCTCAGATCAAAGTTCTTCAGAACTTCGGGAAGATTCCACACGTAGGGCAAAGTGTGTAGGTCTCCAGCGGCATCCTCGACAATCTTCCATTGAATCGTAACCTCTTGTTCTTCGGTGCTCGTCGCTTGAATGTCTATCATCGAAATCTTCGCCTCTGGGTTATCAAGATTCCGGAGTTTCACACCCAGTTTTTTCGGCAGCTTGAGTACGGTCGTTAGTTCGTGCTTGGCCGCAAGATTAAATAAATAAGGATAAGCCGTAGACAGCATCAAGGGATCAACGGCGACAAGGTTCTTCGCTGGATCCCTTACGCCGTCCCATTTGATCTGAACTGCATCTTCTGGAAGTTGAAAGTCATATATTTCAACATTGAATGACATATCGGGCTGAACGACTTTCTTATTTATTCCCGACACTAATTCTTGCAGCCGATCTTGAATAGAATCCTCAATGGTCTTCATCGTTTTCTTAGGAACCATCGCTCGAACATTTTGCAGCAAAACCGGAACTTGATCGTAGGCTTGACGCGAAAGACTCCGGTCTGATCGAGGAAACAACACCAAAGGCGGAATGCCGGGATTCAAGTGGGCCTCCAACTTAGAAATATAGGCAGTCTTCAGCCCAGAAAAATCGGCAGAGATTTTCGTGTCATCTACTACAAAGGTCGGAAATTCTTTTTTCGTTTCATCCTCGATCAAAGCCATTTGATCGAGGCGTTTCAAGCGCCACTCGCTGGGAGTCATGTAAGTGTAAGGAATCGTCATTCGAATATCGGTTGGAATCGACTTGAAAGGGGGCCCCACAAAATCGGGTGGCGTACCGGCATTCGAAAGCCTGAGCGTCACTTTGGCGTCCGGTCCAAGAAGATTTCCCTTAGGCAAAGAATCTATAATTTTTCGCACCATTGGGTTCTTTAAATCTTTTAACAAAAAATGTGGTACGTTTAGCTCCCGCACCTGAAAGGTAACTTCAGTTTCGGCAGGAAGGTCTAGACCCAGATACATTTCTCGCTTTTTTAAATCAACATCGACAGACGGTCGCGCGGTCAGTGGGATATCTCCGTCAAATAAGGCTATCAGACGACCTTGGGCCCGCAAGTCTGCCAAAGTTTTTTCGAAGGCATCATCGGCTTTCAACGAATAACCGACATCGATTTCGTTCTCCCCCACTCGGTACAAATAAAGAATGAGAGGAAGCTTTCGTTCTGACAGAATATTCTCAGCGTCGCGTACGCTTTGAACGAGAATTTTACGAGAAATCGGTAACTCTTTAAAGGGTCCAGCCAATCCTTCTTTTTCTTCCCACTCATCTGGCGAATAAAACGTTTCGAGAATTTTTTCGTAACGCTCTACTTTCAAAAGTTGATCCATAAAGTAATCCACGTCTGACTTCGCCACTCGAACCCCACCCCAAACCACGTCGCCCTCTGAATTTTTTATCTCTCCTAGGTTGGTCACTAAGGGACCAAAGTTTGCAGAGAAAGGATTTGGCGCACTAATATCGAGACTAGTTGCTAGATCCACCGCTCCAGTCACGTCCGGAAAACTCCAGGTTTGGCCGTATTCCGGAAACAGCGGGAGCTGATAAGTGAAACCGGGCATTTCTACATAACCCCCGATCGAATTCACTTTTACGTTAGGTGCTAGTCGAGCTAGCACTTTGGCCCTCACAATATCTTGATCTCCGCCCACAGCCGTTTTGAGGAGCTTGGGATCTGACAAGAAAACATCGACAGATTTAAAGTTTGGATACACTTCTAAATCATAAGCGACCGACACCGACACCGCTCTAAGATCGCTAAAAATCTGTCGCCAGTTATTCATCGATTCATCCAGCCACTTCGGTCGACCGCGATTGGCTCCCGAAGTTTCTAACAACGATCTTTCAATCTGTTGCAGATAATATTCTTGGCGGGGGACTGTCTTCAGTCCATTAGGCAAAACTTCATTGGGATTTAAAATGGGGTGCCCATTCATGGGGTTCACCATTTGATCAAAAAACTTCTCGAGCGCGCGAATTTTTGCGAAGTCCTTGATCTCGCGAGGCATTCCACTTTCGTCCAACTCTGCTTTTCTAATCTGCTCTGAAATAGTAGCGGCAACCTGAGTCCGAACTTCAAAATAAACCGTTCGGCCTAAACTCGTTTGCAAAAGTTCATCCCAGGCCTTTCGATCGTACTCGACACTGATCGGTGGTGGCGGGATTGACTGGGCAAAAACGGCAGGCAGAATAATCAAAAGGGCGAACGCCCCCAATAGGCTAAACTTTAGTCCATAAGAACCCTGCCGCATTAGAACCCCATAAAATGCAAGGAAGATGCCCTCCTTCTAACCTAAAAGCCGACGCTTCTTCTGGTCTTTTCAATGGCTTACATTGTTGCTGAATAAGCCTGCGACACGGCTTACGCATTTAGCGACAAGTCTGTCGCATTTTTTCGCAGCCCATGATAGTTAAAAGTCAATGTCGTCAATTGGTTTTTACACACGTTTAAAAAGCTTTTTAATTCTTCTCCCTCTGAGTCTTGGAGCAGGACAAATCGCCGCCGAAACTTTTACGGTCCGCATGACTTTCAGTACTCCCGTTAAAGGAGCCGACGCTCTGCAAGCTCTTCCCACTCCAGTAAGAATCATTGCCGAGGCAGATTTTAAAGCGGTTATTAGAACTGGTTTCGGAAATCCGAATCAATTTTCAAATTTTGTACCTTTAGTGTCTGTCATGGAAGGGCAAGAGGACAATTCCCAAGATTTTCAGTCCCTATTTGATGTTCTCCCCAATGAAACCCAAAAGCAAAAGTCAGTTCGGTTTGGCAAGATTCAAGAAAGGCGCACTAGAACGCTTCTCAATAATAAAATCGAAGTGAAAGCTTCTCTAAAGCGCGGTCGAGAATTTTATTTAGAGTTGGGCGGTCTAAATGTTTTGGCCGATGTCAAAGAGACTCGGCTAAGAAAGTTTGATACCCCAGCCAAAGGCAATCTTATTGAAATCGTTGTCCCGGTAGTTCAGTTTCCGAACAGTGATCGCGAAAATGTAGTTCGTTATCGATTTTTTAAATATAACTATCAGTTGGTTGCGAGTGCCGAGTCTGTGCCTTCGGCTCAAGTTAACAATTCGGATGAATATTTTAAGTCGATCCTTTTTCGAAATGAAGGCGACAAAATCGTAGCCGGCTCCGAAAACCCAAAGACTGCGCCTCGTAAGGCATATGTTTTTTCTACTTGCGCCGAGTTTAGAGACTTAGGAGGCCCCAACACGAAAGCAGTTCTCGACAGCAAATCCAGCTGCTGGATCTACGATTTAAAGCAAATGAATGAAGTGTTGCCACTGACCGGTGAAGATCATTCGAAAGCCGGAAGTTATCTGGTCGTTCGCGAAGCCAGCGATAGCCAAGGCAAATCGAAAGCGCCGGTTTACACTTTGATCGATACCTTTAAGAACTCTTTCTCGATCTTACCCAGCCTTTCTTCTTGGACCGCCCTTTAAGAGCTGGGCCCAAAGAAGCTTTTTAGATTCGGGATCTTTCATAAGATCGCCAACCGAAGCGGATGCCATCACTTGAGAATTTTCTCTCGTAAAATCGATACAGAAACTTGATTTTGGCTTTTGCACTCTCTCAAATCCAGAGACCTCAAAGGGGAGGCTCCCCAGAATTTTTTCGATCAAAGCCTGTTCTGGCCCTGCTAAATCATCTGAGAAGACCACTTCTAAAACTGGCAAAGGCAAACGCAAACTCGCTTTAGAATCTTCCCATGCCAGATAACCAGCCGCCTCTGAAAATAAGCTCATTCGTAGGAGCTATCGGAATTCTTACTTCAGTGTCGAGAGCTCGTTTGCTAGGGTCCGAGAAGTGTT
>Ga0105049_10011206_pt1 | contig 10268 bp, 10 predicted proteins | sample MAT06_FD_78087 | JGI IMG/M metagenome (GOLD analysis project Ga0105049, IMG submission 78087) | Freshwater microbial communities from Lake Fryxell liftoff mats and glacier meltwater in Antarctica - MAT-06 | ecosystem: Environmental > Aquatic > Freshwater > Ice > Liftoff microbial mat | place... | reverse complement strand
CTGGGAATGGGGGGCGCCATCGCTAAGCTGGTTCAGCAGGGGAAACGGGTCGGCATTGTGGATCTTACGACCGGCGAGCCTACGCCGTTCGGCACTCCTGAGACCCGTCAGTTTGAAACGACCATTGCTACGAAAGCCCTTGGCGTTACTTGGCGTTACAATCTTGGGATGCGAAATCGATTTCTTGAGCCTACCCTTGAGAACAGGCATCGATTGGCAGGTTTGTTTCGATTGACCCGTCCACGCTGGATTTTTGCCCCTTATTGGTCCGACGCGCATCCCGATCACGTGGCGGCCACCGAGTTGGTCGAAGCAGCTCGATTCTGGAGCAAGCTTTCCAAGAGCGAACTCGCGGGAGAACCCTATCATCCGGAACGCATCTTTTACTACTTTTGCATTCACTTGAAAATGGTGCCGCAACCCGCTTTTATTCTCGATATCACGGACCAATGGTTGGCCAAAGCGGCTTCGGTCGAAGCGTACCAAAGCCAGTTCGTTACCGGCCGACCGACCGACCCGCCAAGCTTTGTGGAAAAACTTCGTGAGGAAGCTGCCTTTTGGGGCAAGGCAATTGGTGTACGCTATGGGGAACCCTTTGCCTCCAAGGAGCCTGTCGGTTTGATGAACTTCGATTCGTTGATTTAGCCGGCAGTCTACCACCCGCGGTTGGCTGCCAACAAAACACAATATGGAAAGATCCCGAAAAGGTTCCAATGCAAAGACATCGCTAGTCGTTCTGTCATTCTTTCTCGTGTTCGTAGCAGGGATCGGATGCCAGACTTCAACGAACACTCCATCGAACCGTGCATCGTCCAAAAACGCGATTCAAGTCGTGGCGACCACCGGTATGATTGCTGATTTGGTGCGACAGATCGGTGGCGAGCTGGTGCAGGTCCAACAATTGATGAGCAGCGGCGTCGATCCGCATCTTTATCGCCCCAACACCGATGATGTGCGAGCCATTCGCTCGGCAGACCTGGTCTTTTACAATGGTTTTAAGCTCGAAGGGAAGATGGGTGATTTGCTTGGGCAGGAAAAATCAGCTTCCAGCAAACATATTGCTGTGGTGGACGCGATACCCAACGATTCGGCTATTGGCGACCCCGAGCACGAAACGGCAGACCCGCATGTTTGGATGGATGTATCGTTATGGATTTTCACAACCAATATCATTGAAAAGAGGCTTATCGAAGCGATGCCTGCACAGTCCGAGCTCTTTTCCCAAAGGGCAAGAGGGTTGCGTGAACGGTTGGAGAGGTTGGACCAACACGGTAAAGACTGGATAGCGACCATCCCGCCAGAGCAACGCATTTTGATTACATCGCACGATGCTTTTCGCTACTTTGGCAGACGCTATGGACTGCAAGTCGAAGGTATCCAAGGTGTATCGACCTCGTCCGAAGCGGGATTGAAACGCATACGTGAATTGGTGGACTTGATCGTCAACAAAAAAGTTCTGGCAGCGTTTGTCGAATCGAGTGTTCCGGAAAAATCGGTGCGTTCCCTGATCGAAGGGGCTGAGGAGCGGGGCGCCAAAGTGAGTATAGGAGGCGAGCTGTTCTCCGACGCGATGGGCCCGAGCGGTAGCGGAACGGATACCTACGAGGGAATGATGGTGCATAATTTTAAAACGATCACGCAATCGCTTGGCGGGAACGCCAAATCTGACGAATGAGCGAACCATCTACGGCCATTGACATTGCAGACCTGACGGTTGCTTATCAGCGCAAGCCGGTTCTTTGGGAAATCAATTTAAAGATTCCTCAAGGGGCGCTTGTTGGATTGGTGGGGCCCAACGGGGCTGGCAAAAGCACATTGATCAAGTCGATCATGGACATGGTACCTCGCATTGCAGGTCGCGTTGAAATTCACGGCCAGCCCCTGAACAAACAACGGCATAACATCGCGTATGTACCTCAGCGTGAATCGGTCGATTGGGATTTTCCCGCTACGGTGTTGGACGTGGTGACCATGGGATTGTACCGTGAGATCGGTTGGTTCATGCCCGTACGAAATGAGCATCGCAAACGCGCGTTGGCCGCTTTAGAGCAAGTTGGGATTGCAGAGTTAGCCGGTCGCCAGATCAGCCAACTTTCGGGCGGACAGCAACAACGCACCTTCCTCGCCCGAGCCTTGGTGCAATCGGCCAATGTGTTCTTGATGGACGAGCCTTTCGCCGCGGTCGACGCTGCGACGGAGCAGTCGATCATCGAAGTGCTACGTCAACAGCAAGTTCGGGGTAAGACGATCGTCGTGGTGCACCACGACTTGCACACAGTACCTGAATATTTTGATCATCTGATCTTGCTCAATGTTCGGGCGGTGGCGTGGGGTGCGATGGCGACCACATTCACACCTGAGAATTTGCGCAAGACTTATGGTGGTAGGCTGACGTTGCTCGAAGAGGTTACGGAAGCCATGCGCCGCCGCAGCGCTGTTAAGTAGTGGATGGCGGGGGCTAGGGGGCCGAGGGCGGTTCGATCATTCCCAGTGCGAAGAGCAGCATGTTGATTCCAATCTTGAATGCATCCTCGCGCACGTAGCCTCGGCACTGCATGGAGTGTTTGCTTTCCATCGCACAACTGAGATCGTTCGGGGAAAAGAGCATGACGATCTTCCCCTTCCATTCCAGGGCCAGGATTTCGGCTGGTCCCTGTCGGGTAGCTTGTTTTAAGTCGGAATTCGGAGACGTCGGATCGATAAGCGAAACGTTGCTCAAATCGAAGCCAAAGGATTCACGGCTTTGAATGATCGGGTGTTTCGGCGGCAAGGTAATCCAGAATGATTCGGGCAGTGCACGGCTAAACTCCTTGCGTACGGCGTCCGCAAACTCAGGATTGGCGCAGACGGCGTCACCTATCACAAACCCTCCGAACTCAAAGTGCTTTTGCAGACCAGCCAACTCCGCTTCGGCCAACTGAAATTTGCTTCTGCCGTGAATGTACAAGACCGGAAACTTTTCCAATTCCTCGCTGATTAAGGAGACCATGGGGGTCTTGCTTTCCACCAAGGTGTTGACCGATAAGCGATAGACCTCTAGCAAGTTGGCAACGGCTTTGGTCGTTTCGTCTGCTCCGCCGGTATGCATAATCTTGGGGAGCGTGAGTGAGCCTCGGGCCAGGGGTTGTTTGTCCTTTTGCACTTGGATGATCTGGACATCTCCCAGTTTCTCTTTGAGTTCACGGCCCGTAGCGTAGGCTGCGACGTTGACTCCTAGTTTGACGGCGTTCTGAATGTCCGTTTCAACGTTGGCGGTTTGCTTGGCTGCTAAGCCGAACGGCCTGGCTATCTCCCAGCGGCATGACAAACTGATGGGAGAATAGACGACGGTGGTCCGGCAGCATGCATCCAGGCCGTAGAGCCAAAAATCTTTGGGCATTGCGTTCGGATCGACCTTGGCTTCAGCGGTCCAAATGGGATGGCTGGGGGGGAGCTTTTGCAATGGCTTGTCGAATATCGCTTCCATTTCGGATCGAAACGACTTGTCGAACGCATCCCCAGAGCAGCCGTTACCATTGCAAGCCTCCGCGAAGATAAAACCACCATTCTCGACATAGTCAAATAGAAGTTTGCGTTGCCCTTCGCTGAGTTTGAACTGTCTGCTACCGCTGATGAACAGGACTGGTGTTTCTAAGAGCGATGGCAACGTGGCTTGTTCCAACCGAATTGCCTGCCACGCTAGCTCACGTTTCCAGACATTTTCGATCTGTCCGGTGAGGTTTTGGACGGCGCGTCGGTGTAGTTGCCAGTCGCCATCATTGCCGAATTGAAGATGTCCAATGACCACTTGGCGCTTCCCCTTGCTTAGGAAGAGCAATGCCATGGCGGTTGAGGTGACGGCATCCGATTCGATATTGCCTCCTTGAAAGGAGCCGCCAATGCTTTGGATTTGGAGTAGATATTCAGCTCCCTCGCGGTACCAATCGTGCTCGCCGAGAAATCTCTGCCCCGTGAGTCGGCCAACGCGTTCGAGAGCGTAGAGGTAGTACAGCGTCCACGTGCTGCTGTTGGGATTTTGATAAACCGAGAAGTTCCTCGCTAGCCAAAGAATGGATTTGTTGACATCAAACTCGTTGTTTTCTCCTCCGCCGCAGCACTGTATCGCGTTCCCCTTCACGCTCGCATCTACGCCGGACGCGGCATCCTGGAGAATGAGCATCGAAGCGATTCCAGCGCAGGTCATACTACCGGTTGCACCCGTGCTGCCTCGATATCCCCATGCATCGCCAACCCGATTGTCGGACCAATACTTGTAGCAATCGGTAAAAATCTCTTTCGGGATGGCGATCCCAATTTTACTGGCTTCCCACAGGGCCAGGACCGCGAACTGCGTATTCGATTCATCGCTGCTACCGAGTGAATCGCCGTAGGCCCAACCGCCGTCCCCGGATTGCTTCTTAGCAAGCCATTCGACCAGGGTTTTGATTTGCGCCATATCCCTGGACGGCTCGGCGGCGCACAAGGCCATAATCTTTAAGGATGCCTCGTAGGTTTTTTCGGGTTTGCTTGCACGAATGAACGTGAGAGCGCGGCTAATTTCTGGGGATTTGGCATCTCGACCGGCGCTAAGAAGAGCTAAGGTAACTAAGGCCGTTTGACCACAACCATAGTTCTCATGACCTGTCCACGAGCCGCTCCGAACCCCTTTAGTATTCTGTTCCTTGCGAAGAAACGAGACCGATTTCTCAATCGCTGCTGTGACGTTGGCCGGCGTTGCTTTCAGTTTGTTTTGAGCCACCACGCTGGCGGTTTGGATGAAAAACCACACAAGAGTCGATGCTAGGAATAGTGCTCGCATGATAGCAAATCCGATGGAAGACTGGACGCACGTTTGTTGGCTGCTGGACCATTTTACTTACTGCACTACTGTAACCACTGGACCACTGTAACCACTGGACCAGTATAAACACTGGACCAGTATAACCACCGGGTCATTTTACTTACTGCAACATGGCGCGGACGTTATCTTCGCAGACGGGTGCAATGATCCCTCGTTCGGTAATGATGGCTGTGATCAGTTCAGCAGGCGTTACGTCGAAGGCGGGGTTGTATGCATCGATACCGGTTGGGGCCGTTTGACGACCGAATCCGTTGGTAATTTCATGGGGTTGGCGTTGTTCGATCGTAATCTCTTCGCCGCGGAGCATGGATAGATCAAAGGTACTTCTGGGTGCCGCCACATAGAAAGGGATATTATGGTGCTTGGCGAGAATAGCGACGCCGTAGGTGCCGATTTTGTTTGCTGTATCGCCCCGCGCGGTTATCCGATCGGCCCCCACGATTACCGCTTGAACGCGTCCCTCGCGCATGACCTGCGCAGCCATCGAATCGCAGATAACGGTACAGGGGATTTGGCGCTGCTGAAGTTCCCATGCGGTCAGCCGAGAGCCTTGGAGCAATGGGCGGGTTTCGTCAGCGTAGACGTGTAGATTCTTACCTTGATCCTGCGCGGTAAAGATGGCGGACAATGCGGTGCCATATTCCGAGGTAGCAAGTCCGCCGGTGTTGCAATGGGTGAGAACGCCCGTATTGTCGTCTAGAAGTTCGGCACCGAATTCGCCGATCGCATGGCACATACGCCGGTCTTCGTCGTGGATGCAGAGCGCTTCTCGCAAGAGAGATTGTGCAAGGTCGGAAGCGGTGGCGACACTCGAGTTCCTAGCGAGCACGGCTCGCATGCGATCTAAAGCCCAAAACAGATTGACGGCGGTTGGTCGACTGGTGGCGAGGAAATCGCATGCATGTACGGCGGCTGCTCGCGCAACGGCTATCGGGGACTGGTTTCGGATCGATGGTTGCAGGCCCAGCACTACTCCATAGGCGGCGGCAATTCCGATGGCAGGCGCTCCCCGGACACGTAACGTCACGATCGCCTCGAACGCGGCTTCGACGTTCGAGATCGTCAGCATCTTCAGTTCCAAGGGGAGGAGGGTTTGGTCGAGCAAATCCAAATGCCCGAGCACATCACCTTCCCATTGCACGGAAAATACATTCTGTTTTGCAGCCACTGGCGCTGTCGATTGGTCGATACTATTCATGGGGTCGTCGGGGCCGGGTCATGGGGTCGTCGGGGCCGGTCATGGGGTTGTTTGGTCAGGCTCGCCGTCGGCGAAGGGTTCGCTCAGGAGTTCCTGGGCTCGAGCGATGAGACGATCCATTGCGAATGGTTTGTGCATGTAGTCATCGGCACCGAGCATCCGCGCGTAGGCTTGATGCCGTTCGCCGTCGTTTCCCGTCACCATAATGACACGGATATCGGACCGTTTGGTCGATCTCAAATGCTCCAAGACGAGAAATCCGCTACGACCGGGCATCATCATATCGAGGACCATCAAGTCCGGGTTGACGGTTGCGATGGCCGCCACGCCTTGATTGCCATCGGGCATGTGTGTCACTGTGTACCCCAAACTCTCCATCGCAAACTTGACCGGTTCGGCGATTTCGAAATCATCGTCAACGATCAAAATTCTGGGCGCACGATTTTCTAACTGCCAACGGGGAGCAACAGGCATGGTTTTCATGTCAAGGTGGGATGATGCGTCTCGAAAGGGGTGCGCAAAGTAGCGGAGACACCGTGTATTGTAGCAGCCTTTGACGTCAGCGAATCCGCATCCACCCGTTCGCCAGAGGTTTTCATGACTTCGTAGCCGAGCAGCTTCGAAGCCGATAAAGACGAGCTATTTGGGCGGAAGGTGGGGGACATCTTTGGGTCCGATAGATTTTTGCGGGTTCGCGAGCGTCCAGCCCTCTGCAGGAGGAGGTAGACTCAGAGATTGGTAATGGTCGCGTTGCCGTTGTTCGATCCAGGAAAGGGTAGGAAACGTGGCATCGCCTGGCCAGAAAGTTTCGGCGTGTTTCAGTCGATCTCGCGCAAGCTGAAAATCTTCGCGGGCGACGGCCGCTAGGCTCAGATTCTTCCAGCCGGCGGTGTTCCATGGGTGCAGGCTAACCGCTTCTTGCCATTCTTTTTCGGCCATATCCCAACGTCCTTGTTTGGCAAAGCCGTTTCCTTTGCGAACTTGGGAGGATCCAGGCGTGACCCAAGGCAAATCGAGCACTGCATCCATTGGCTGGTTGATCGGTGCCACGAGAGACCAGGATTCTCGAGCGGTGGCCATAATCACTTTGTCGTCGCCTGGCTGTGTCGCCAATCGCAAGTCGGGATGTTTTTTCTCAGCCTGCAATCGGTTCATAGAAACCGTGTGGGCTTGGATACGTGTTCCTACGTTTACATCGATAACCGTCCAGTGAACAGTAAGCTGCTCGACCTTTTTTTTCCTACGAAAGATTCGAAACCGTTTGCTCTCTTGGGGATCTTGTGGCGGGGTGTCTATATCTTCATGCATGACATAGCCCTGCAAGACATAATCTAAACCAGCTCTGCGGGCCGCGCTCACGGTGGCCATATCATTTGGTTGGTTGTCGTACGAAACCAGTTGGATACCTCCGATCTGGGACAGTTCCTCTGGATAGACAGTGGTTAACAATGGGTTCGGGTTTGGCTGGGTTTGCTTCATGGCGTCTTGAAGCCGCTGGGTGGTTTTAGTGTGCCCGCCGATGGGCGCGATCGCCACACGGACAACCCCGGTCTTAGGAACTTTAGGAGATTTCCATGTATGCATGGGCGCAGTCATTTTGCATCCCACCAAGGTCGCCAACGACCAAGCAAACAACGACCATGGGATCGCCCGATTCCTGTCGCGTATCGCACTGTTTTTCATCGTGTATCTCTTTTGAAACGGCTGTGTTTGGCTGTTGAGAGAGTAGCCGAATCGCTGGTCGCCCGGCAATATGGATACTTAAGCGAGCGGCAGCCTGTGAGATACCAGTTGTAGTTTGGGACCATTGTCCCGAATAAGTCAACGGACGGGACAATGGTCCCATCCTACGGTACTTTTCAGCTTGCCGCTCGCCTTATTGGGTTCGCCTATTGCACCGGGCCTATTGCACCGGGCCTATCGCACCGCGCCTATTGCATCGGGCACGAAACCGGTACACTTTCGGTTTGAAAAGGGTTATGCCTCACTTACCTATCTTTACCATCTCATGAATCTGCAATACGACCGCGGCACTTTGATAGCCATTGTTCGCAAGCACGCGCTTCAATTTGGGGACTTTACGCTTGCAAGCGGAAAAAAAGCTTCGTACTACCTCGACTGCCGGACGGTTACGCTCCATCCACAAGGAGCCAATCAAATCGCGGCTGGTATGCTCGATCTGATCATGAAAAAGCAGTTCGGTACGATCCCCGATGCAGTGGGCGGACTGGCCATCGGCGCCGATCCGATCACCGCTTCCGTGGTGGTACATGCAGGTCTGCGAAATCTGCACATTCTGGGATTCATGGTTCGCAAGGAAGCCAAACAGCACGGAACCGGTAAGCTCGTCGAGGGACCGGTTGCTGCAGGAATGAAGTGTGTGATTGTCGAGGACGTCATCACCAGTGGTGGCAGCGCGCTTAAGGCTGCAGTTGCTGCACGAGATTTCGGACTCGATGTCATCGGCGTTCTGGGGGTCATCGATCGCCTGGAGGGTGGTGCTGCGGCATTCCAGGAGGCTGGAATTCCATTGGCCACGCTACTTACCATTGACGATTTCAAGTAGTGGCCTGGCCCTGGCCATCGCTAAATCCGCGTCAAACCGTTCAAGTCCAAGCAGTCTCGGCAGCCATGGTAAAGCTAGTTTTCAAAACAACCTAAATGGCGGTTGACAGCAGTCGCAAGTCTAGACACGCTTAGCGTACCTAAACCAATGTTTTTTAATCGGCTTTGCTCTCCCAAAGTTGGGTCGCAGAGCGAATTTACCCCTCGATACGCAAATTGGTGGAGCTAGTCGGTGACCCTAGTCATTAAGTCTCAATCCGAAAACACGTTCGATGGCCAACGCGCTGTGAGGGACGAAGCGTTTGTGCCTGACGCAGGCTGTGGTGTGGATCTCACGACAGCCTTGGCCATTGACCCGTGCGATGATGCGAATGGTGATTTCGTCGGCCATGAGCCAAATGTGGAATTCGGCAAGCCACTTCAAGATTGGTTTGAAATGGCCTTGAGGGTGGAAAGTCCTGCCGGCAAGCCTGCTAAGGCCTCCTGGGGTGAAGAAGAAGACGAAACCGAGGAAGAGCCCGCCAAGGAAAACTCGGACGAGGATGATTCCGATCCGTTCGAAGACTTCGACGAAGATGATTTCGACGACGATTTCGACGACGATTTCGAAGAGGAACTGGATGACGAGTACGAAATCGAGCCGGCTGACGATGGATTGGTAAGCGATGCAGACGTCGACTCGGGTAGCGAGATTCTGGACGAAGACGAAGAGGTTGGCCCCGGTCTCGAGGAAATAGACTAGTGAATCTTCAAGTCCGATCTTTGGGTATGTTCTCAGTTGTACGACGCTCCGCGTCGTAGGAATCATGACGCGGAGCATCGCGCAACTAAGTTTGCCAACCCAAGATTTTAGTTTGGACAAAAGATAAAAAGTGAGGCGGCCTCCAATAGTGCTGGCGTTAACTGCAGTACCCGAAACCGTCTCGAGCGTCTATCATTGCTACCTAAGACGAGAGGCGTGTTCTCTCAACTGGGATCTACCGAACCTGGTATGGACGGCATCACTCATCAGCCCACGATTTCTAGGTCATGTTTCAAGCTGTTAAGACGGATATCCAGTTCCCCAGACTGGAAGAAGATATCCTTGCGTTCTGGAAAAAGAATCGCATCTACGAAAAATCGATGGAGTTGCGTCGGGACTCGACCCCGTTCGTTTTTTTCGAAGGCCCGCCGACCGCGAATGGCATGCCTCACCCCGGGCACTGCTTGACCAGAGCCATCAAAGATCTATTTCCTCGTTATCGAACGATGCGAGGGTATCGTTGTGACCGAAAAGCGGGATGGGACACCCATGGTTTGCCTGTCGAAGTAGAGGTCTGCAAGGAACTCGGTATTCATAGCAAAGAGGAAATCGAAAACTATGGCATCGAGAGCTTTATCCAGAAGTGCCAGCAGAGTGTTTGGAGGTACATGCAAGAATGGGAACGGATGACCGAACGCCTTGGGTTCTGGATCGATCTCTCCCAAGCCTACGTCACCTACCATCAAAGCTATATCGAGAGCGTGTGGTGGTCGCTAAAAACTTTCTTCGATCGAGGACTCCTCTATCGCGGACACAAGATCGTTTGGTGGTGGGCTCAGGGTGGTACGGCTCTCAGTTCGGGCGAAGTCGGCCAAGGATATCGAGAGGTCGCGGACCCAAGCGTCTACGTTCGATTCCCTTAG
>Ga0105049_10011205_pt1 | contig 10268 bp, 9 predicted proteins | sample MAT06_FD_78087 | JGI IMG/M metagenome (GOLD analysis project Ga0105049, IMG submission 78087) | Freshwater microbial communities from Lake Fryxell liftoff mats and glacier meltwater in Antarctica - MAT-06 | ecosystem: Environmental > Aquatic > Freshwater > Ice > Liftoff microbial mat | place... | reverse complement strand
GTGGTTAAATGGCGATCGAGACAATTGTAAGAAATGTTAATTTTGCCATTGACAAACCATTTAGCAAAAGGCGGCTGCCAGTCGAGCACGGTATCCCAGTTTTGGAACCAGTGCAATTCTTGGGCGGCGAGTTCTGCCCAGAATGCTTGGGGGTCAGCTTTGGCTTTGTCGTAGAGGGCTTGGTATTCTTCTAGGCTTTTGATGTGAGCTTTTTGGGAGAATTCAGCGGGCGGCTGAAATAGGCGTTTTTCATGCAGAATTGATTCGATCGTATCTTGTGACATCGCTGTTAGTTTTTAGTTCAGTTACTCTTTTTAGCTATTGTGTGCATAAATTGGGGCAAAAGTATGTTTATTTTCCTTAAGACTTTGGAAGATTTTGTAAGTGTTGGGGATGTATTAGAAGCTATTACAGTGGTAAATGGTAAATTCTATCTTGGTACTCATCATCAAACGATCCTTGATAAATCAAAATCAGTTCGTCAATATTTTGACCAATGCTCATCTTGGAATTCAGGATAAATATTCCTGGAACATGGCGATCTTGCTCTATGTGATCTGTTAAATGAACTGGCATAGAGCGACGGTTGTTGGTGACAAGAATGAAGTTGTGGATTTCGCACCAAATAAGAATTTCTGGATCGAGAGTTCCTTTGGAAGGTGCTGTTAGTTCTCCCACTGCTAGAACAACCAAATCGCGATTGCGTCTGCGAATTTGGTTAAAATACGCAGGATAGACATTTTCATCAAATAGATACTGGATTGCCATCAGCTTTTCTCATTGCATCTCTTGCTGCTCTTAGTTTGCGGATTTTTTCAGCGGCTGGAGAAGGATTGCGACGTTGTTCTTCTCGCATTTTATCACCCCATTCCAGCCATTCGGTTATGTATTTACCGACTGCTTCTTTGTTGTGCAGGTAGTACAAAATTGTCGCATAAACTTGTTCGAGGGTGAGGGATGTATAAATGTTAGCGATTTCTTCGGGAGTTCGAGCGCGAAACAGGTATTCATAAAGAATGGTTTCGATGCCAATGCGGGAACCTTTGAGCCGAATATCGTCAGGTCTTAGGAAGTTGAAGTAGTCTTCAAGTTGCATAGCTCGTTCGGGGTGATATCTGGTATGATTATATCATATCAATTATATACAGTTGAATGGATAAGCTATCGCACAAAAGCCATGATCCAAAATTTAGAAGCAAGTCAACTTTCGCTAAATGACGTTCGCCGCCTTCTCAAATTGGAAAGACAAACAGGAGGCTCTTTTACTGATTTTTTCTCTCTGGAATCTCTGACGGATTTTGAACAGCAGGAATTATTGCAAATCAGCAATGACTTTTGGCGCTATCTAGAAGTGGGAAAGGTTTCTGAAGAATTGGTTAAGTTTTTAGCACTTTCACCGTTAATGAGATTAACGGGATTTTTTAAAGTTCCTGTTGTGCTGACAATGGAAGATAGCATCCCGATCGAGGTTGAGGATGGGGATACTTTAATTAAAGGGCGCTTGGATATTTTAGCGGTAAATCAGCCGGATGCAGAGCTCGCGGCTGCACAGTTTTGGATTTTGGTAGTGGAGGCGAAAAATAGTGTGATCGCACCTTTGACTGGTTTGCCGCAATTGCTGACTTATGCGTTTAAGAGTTTACAGGTGCGATCGTCTGTTTGGGGATTGACAACGAATGGCGAAAGTTATCGGTTTGTGCGGGTGACGCGCGGAAATCCTTGTACTTATCAGATTTTACCAGAATTGAATTTGATTGACAAAGAGCGATCGCTCTTGTTGGCGCAAGTGTTGAAAGCGATTTGCAAGTTGCAGAATGTGCAGTTGCAATTGGCGTAATCTCTGCGGTTAAACTGTGTGCTTGCCTGTACTGCCTAGACAGATATTCTGTAAGCGGGAGCAACCACTTTAGTCCCTAATCGCCCTCTATCGTCGATGCCAACTGTTGTTAACTTCTGTTGGGAAACTGCTGGGAAAATTAGAAATCAAGATTTGTTAAAAAATTGCAATAACGAGTGACAAAAGACAAATTGTTATATACAATAATAAACGCTTAAACCCTGCAACTGAAGGTAAAAAAGTGTCTGAACTTAGACAAAATTTAATTACCAGAGATTGGGTAATCATCGCCACCGAACGGGCAAAAAGACCGGACGAATTCGCTAACAAAAAAAAGTGGGTTACAGCAGTGCCGCAGCACCGTGCCGATTGCCCGTTTTGCGTGGGAAATGAGGAAGACGGAACCTTAGAAACTTGCCGTTTGGGCGATCGCACTGGCTGGAAAGTCCGCGCAATTGGCAACAAATATCCCGCCCTATCCCCGACAGCAGAATGGATGAGGATATCATCGGGAATTCACCGCACGATGGCGGGAATTGGAGTTCACGAAGTAATTGTCGAACACCCGCGACACGATTTGACGACAGCTTTGTTGAGCGTTGAAGAAGTTGCCAACATACTTTTAGTATACCGCCAGCGCTATGTAGAAATTAGAAAAAATCCCCACATTGAAACAATTATTATCTTCAAGAACCATGGGGAAAGTGCCGGAACTTCTCTCGAACACCCCCACTCGCAGATAGCAGCCACGCCCGTTGTGCCCAGCCAATTTCGCAGCCGCATCGACGAAGCTATTAGATATTTTGATGACACGGGAGAATGTCTGTTTTGCCGCACTTTGGAAGACGAATTAGCGGCGGAGGAAAGAGTGATTTGTGAGAGTGAACATTTTGTGGCTTTTATCCCTTACGCTGCACTTTCACCGTTTCATACTTGGATTTTTCCGCGCCGGCATTCCTCTTCGTTTGATGAAATTACTGATGCGGAAATTACGGATCTTGCTGATACTTTGAAAACTGTACTGGCTAAGTTTTATTTCGGATTGAACAATCCCGATTACAACTATAATATTCGATCGGTGCCGATCGCCCAACGGGCAACAAAATACTTTCACTGGTATATTGCAATTATTCCCAGAGTCACCAAGCAAGCTGGGTTTGAATTGGGCAGCGGGATGTTTATCAATACTGCTTTGCCAGAAGAAAGTGCGGCTTTTTTGCGATCGATCGAAATTCCTAGCGACAGTAATTTCCCCCCCATCTAAAGTATCCTACATCACCATAGTCAAATTTACTTCAAATTGGGGTGGAAATGCACGCAGGCAGTCTGAGTTGCGAGTCAGTGTTGGGGGAGGAAAGTGATATTATTTGAGATTTGATATTTGAGATTAAAGAATAGGGAATAACGGATGATCTAATGGTTTAGATCATCGGCCTAAAGTTAGATTCTTTTTTTAAACTGGTGTAACTTACGCTCTCAAGTTATGAACGTACAAATACTTATGGATTTTACCAAACTCACAATAAACTTTCGACATACTGCCAGCCGTCGTCGCTAAAAGTAGCTCTCAACATATCTCTAATTTTGGCATCGATCGATAAGAGTCCGTCGCCAGAGTCGCTATTCTCGCCGATTTCGCAACTGTCTTCAGACATATGTTCTTGGATGTGGGCCAGAGTATCGGCGAAATTAGCCAGAAAATAATGTTCGTGCACCCACGCTGTTGGATCTGGTATTGCTGCACTTCCAAAAGCTCGATCGACTAAATCTTTTTTGGCAACATCGTCAGTCTGATTTTTCATGTTGAGTTCGATTTAGGTAGAACTTGTAACTTATCCCATTTTAAGCTTAATTGTCAACACGATCGCGATCCAGATCGACCACAGCAGTGACAAATTTGTGTCGTTTGTGCGATCGCGATCCTAATTTTTTTGTCGATCGCGTGTTATCATTTTACCTCAAATTCCGTGACCAATAATTTTCACCTCTGGCAAAATACACTTGGGCATCATTCCATGAACTCCTTTTTGGGGATTGTTGACAGCCTGCGTAATCCGAAAACTTACCGCGATGGAACACAAAACATAAGCATCTTCCTCTTGGAAACCTGCAAACTTTTGCAGCCAATAAACCGTCTGTTTGACCGCCATCTCAAACGCTTCATCTAATGTTCTACCGAATCCCATAATCACAATATGAGTAGGCGTTTCTGCAAACGGAAATATCAGAAAGAAATCCTTGCGTAAGATAATTTGAATAGTCCCGTTCATCGAAGTTTCAATGGCAGTACCGTCAACTTCACCGTCTCCTTGTGCCGAATGTCCGTCGCCGATGGACAGTAAACCCCCACGCAGGAAAATAGGTAAAAATAACCGCGTTCCTGCTTGGAGTTCCTGATTGTCCATATTGCCGCCGTAGCGCTCTGGAGGAATAGAAGAACGGTTAATTTCGGCATTGGCGACGCCGATAATTCCAAAAAAAGGATGCAGGGGAATCCCAAGGCGGCTACCTGCGGGAAATTCCGCAGTTTTTTGCTCTAAATCTAGCGGAATAAACCGCAATTTAGGTTCGGAGAAATACTCCGGTAAAGCTCCCCATCCGGCGCGAATTGCATTAAATCCGACTGGTAAACTTGGGTAAACATCCTCAATGTGAATTTCTAAAACGTCTCCCGGTTCGGCATTGTTAACATAAATCGGGCCTGTCAGCAAGTGCGGCCCAGGGCCAACTTTGCGGTTGGGAGGCAAATTTTGACAAATATCTAAAAATTCCGGCGTCAGAAATTCCGGCGGCGCTTTGTCAGCAACATAATATCCTGAATAGGTTTCGATGTCGATGCGATCGCCCGAATCCACCCTTAAAGCAGGTTCGATCTTCGGAGAGAAACCGCCCAAGTGTACGGTTTTGCAGTTGGCCTTGAGAAGGTGGCGAGTCATGGGATTTTAGATTTTAGATTTTAGATTTTAGATTGAAGGAAGGGTGTTAAGAATGTTATATCGCAAGTCTCAAGCATTTTTGAGAAAGATTTTTTTTAATGAACCGCAGAGGGCGCAGAGGGCGCAGAGAAAGAGAATTGAGAGATCAGAAGATGTCAAAAAAGGGTTGAGGTTTCTTATATCTGAGATAGTCTACTAATTTCTTAACTTTTTGATAACCTTGGTAGTTTAAAATTTCGAGTCGAGAATCTAAAATCGATGGTTTTTTTTCTGCCTACTAATGACTAATGACTTATGTTGACACCATTGCCCGATCAATTAGACAATTCTAGAGATTTGCCCCGCAATCCCTGGTTTTTTGCTGTTTTGATTTTGATTGTCCTACTGCTAGGTTTCATGATGCAATCTTACCTCAACCAACCTCAACTTTTAACCGATCCGTTTCTGCAACTCCCAACAGTAAACTCGGTGCGAGTTGTCTGGTTTACCGAGTTTGCCGGTACTAGCAACACTGTTGCTTACGGCGAAAATTTGAGTCAAATTACGGCGGCAAATACTACCAAGCTAAGCCGCACTCGCGAAGACAAAGACTCTCACATTTCCGATAAAATCAAACAAAGCATAATTGAAAGTAATCCAATTGTCCGCGACATCTGGCGCCACGAAGCAGAAGTCCCCAATTTAAGGCCCGGTGTTCGCATTCCTTATCGAGTCACCAGCGAAAGGAAAGACGGCGCATCTGTCAGCAGCAAAATATTCACTCTTTCTCCGACACCAGCAGCAGGAATTGCGCTCAAAATTCTTCTCACTTCCGACCATCAATTGATGCCTATGACAGCAGCAAATCTCCAGAAAGTAGCCGAAACAATTGGGAGAGTTGACGCAGTTTTTATGGCAGGGGATTTAATTAATATACCCGATCGCGCTTCTGAATGGTTTGACGACTACCGGGGCCGCGCCTTTTTTCCCTCTCTGCAAGGTCGCGCATTTTCCGAACTCGACAAAAACGGCATCAAAACAGTTTACAGCGGCGGCGAACTGATCCAACACGCGCCTTTATTCCCCGCCCTTGGCAATCACGAAATCATGGGTCGCTTTGCAACCAACAGCAAACTGGATGACCAATTTAATGATCCTTTTCCCCGCGCCGCTGCCGAGAAAATATACGCTCAACGTGCTGCATCTTTGAATCCCAATAATGACCCTTCAGTGCGGGGAATATGGCTAAAAAACAATAGTTTTAATAGCGATACCTATGAGGAAATTTTCAATTTACCGGGAGGCAAAAATTACTATGCTGTGACTTTTGGGGACGTGCGGTTAGTAACTTTGTATGTTACTAATATCTGGCGGACTCCGAATTTAGATCCGCGTGCCAGAGGCAGGTATCGCGAACGGGACGAAGATTTTAATAATCCCGAAAAATGGGGACACGGACAGCATATTTTTGAGCCGATTGTCAAGGGCAGTGCTCAATATAATTGGCTGCAACAAGAGTTAAAAAGTGCGGAATTCCAGCAGGCAAAATATAAAATTGTGATGTTTCACCACCCGCCGCATTCTCTGGGTGACAATATTGTACCTGCTTATACTGACCCAGTGCAAATAGTCGATCGCGCTGAGAATGGCGAGATTAAAATGGTGCGTTACGAGTATCCGAAACAGCAAGATTATCTGATTCGGGATGTAGTGCCACTACTAGAAACAGCGGGGGTGCAGTTGGTATTTTACGGACATTCGCACTTGTGGAATCGGTTTGTAAGTTCCAGCGGAATGCACTTTTTGGAAACTTCTAATGTGGGCAACAGTTACGGTGCTTTTGTGGGGGAAAAGCGCCGATTTGTGCCGCCGGGATATCGGGAAGATTACAGCGCTATTGGAGATCCGAACGGATTGGAACCTGTGGTGCCGACTGTTGCGCCTTTGTTGGGAGAAGACGGGCTGCCGCTGCCGTATATTGCTAGCAACGATATTACGGCTTTTACTATTTTTGATACGGGGGATGGTACGGTTAGCAGCTACTATTTTGATACGCGGAAACCCGAGTCGGAAGTGGTGAAGTTTGATGAGTTTAAGTGCGACGGGTAAGGGCACGGCCTTTCCGTGTCCCTACAGATATCTCAGTCAACTGAGATGTTGCACTATTCTCAATTACCTGTTTAGCAACGGGCAAGATGCCCGTTCCACAAAACTCAATTTTATTGTGGAACAGGCATCTTGCCTGTTCTTAACAATGGTGCAAGATGCCCGTTCCACAAAACTCAATTTTATTGTGGAACAGGCATCTTGCCTGTTCTTAACAATGGTGCAAGATGTAAGATTAAACCTTTTCTTTCGCAGGCGGAACCAAACCAGTTTTATTCAAACCGGCATCAATCTGCCTGAGCAATTTAAAATCGTCTTCGGGTAAGGAATTAACAGGTGAGTGTTTTTCCAGAAATGAGAATGCTTGCCGAAATTCACGCGGCCAGGAGTCAATCGCACTATCGAAGTGACAAGGTACAATCCTTTGAAAGTCCCAACTCGCCACTTTATCCACCCAATCAAGAGTTTCCCTCGGGGCGCGGTTGAGAATCAAAGTCTGCAAAATCGGCGCGACAAACAACCGCCCTCCTCCCCGCAAAGCCTCAAACGATCGCACCCAATCTGTTTTCCACTTGAACGGATACAACCCGAAATAAGCTCTCCGAGAGCGTTCTGGCGCTGTGAGGGCGCTGGCCAACACCCCCGACCACGGCGGTACTTCCAGCACGCGGGGGCGAAAATACATGGCAAATAAGGCGATTCTCTGCCATCCTTTGCGCCGATTTTCGTGGGTATCTGCCACCACGTCCGAGGCGCAGTCTTTGGCGTGAAATAGCAGCGGGTACGAGTCGAATTGGACGATCGCGGGCGGGTTTTCGGGAATGGAAACCACGCAATCTGTTAACATCAGTGTGCGCGATCGCCTGTGAAATAAGGCAACTTCGGCAAATTTGCCCAAACCAAGGTCGATCGGGCCGAGAATTGCCCAGTCAAATTGATCGGCTAACGGCGTGTTGCTGCTGTCAAAGGGCAGTACAGACGTGCGTTTCGCCGGCAAACCCAGCCAACTCAGTGGCAAATTCACGGGGAAACTCCACTGCTGCGGGGCGACAAACACCTGCGCTTCGGGAAAACTCCTCGCAAAGGGGCCGACAAAAACTTTGTGCTCGATGCCGGAAACCGTTGTCAGCAAAATATACTTAACTTCGCCGTGCTCTGCTACTAACTCTTTTACCAAGCGGATGCACTCAGGAGTCGGTGCAACGGGGGCGTAGACGAGAAGGCCTTCGGGTTCTAGTTTAATTACTGTCATCCGAATCGGCACGACTACGTAGAAAATGCCTTGTAGCTGGTCAAAAGTCCAGATTGTGTCCTTGACTATTTCCTTGCGGATGGTGCGCCGCTTGCTGTAGGGATAGAGGGGGACAACTGGCCAAAAAGCCCATGAATAGTCCCGATTGTCAATCTGTGCTGATGTTGGTGTGCCTTCGCCCTCTGCCACTGGTGCGACTCCTTGCCGATTTTTTTGTACGTGCGTGCGATCGAACTTTTGTTATCTTATTTCAATCTTGTGACGCGGATTCGATGAGTTGAAAAGGGGCTGAGTGCGATCTATTAAGTTGTACTGCATTTAATTTTCACAATCCTGTTTCTTGAAACTCTTGTGGGGTGGGCTTTGAGCATCGCCCCAAAAAAATAAATTAAGCAAGAATTACGTATGAGGGCGAAAAACCCGGTTTCTACGAGTTTTGGGTTTATTAACGAGAAATATGGGAAGAAACCGGGTTTTTGAGGTCAAAGTGCGATCGAGAACTATTAAACCAACTGTTCAGGATCGATACCTAATTCCCGCAACCGCGCCGCCAGTCTTTCCTCTCGCTGTTGAGATGCTAGAACTTGCTGTTGAGATTCTATCAGTTGCTGTTGAGATTCTATCAGTTGCCGTTCCGCCGCCGTCGCCCTTTCACCCGGACTCAAAATCAACCTTCCTTCCGCCGTAAACCACCGCAGCCACAAACGATTCATACTCTTATAACTGCCTTGCCACCAACCTAAACTCAACTGCAACTCAGGAATAAATAACCGTCCATCCATTAATTCTGCCGGTTCATAGTGGCCACCTACAAGATGAAAAGCTCGCAATTCATCCGTATAGCGACTGAACACAAAATAGTAAGGAATCCGCAAAATTTGTTCATAAACTTGCCACTTAGTCGGCGGTTCCCCAGCTTGCTGAACAGTCCGCCCTAAATCTTCATCTTCAGTTCCCGGCGATAGCAATTCCACCACCACAAACGGATTTACCCGTTCTTGCCAAACTACATAACTCAACCGCATATCGCGCCCTTGATAAAGCCTTGGCACACCCACTGCCGCAAACCAATCCGGGCGTTTGTGCCAGCGCGGTTGTGTTGCATCGTAATACAAATTTAGGTCGCTGGCTGTAAAGACTTGTTCCGCATCCCATCCCGGCGGCAAAAACGTGAATTCCAAGAGTTGCGGCTGGTCTAAATGAAATGTATCAGGCAAACCGGGCTCCTTTGGGTCTTCGCTAGGTAAATCATACATTGTTGGCAAACTCTGCCGCGGGTCGAGAGGCGGTTCAGCTTGAGCAGGCGGGTAAGTCGGGAATGTCATAATGAATTCTGAGGTTGCTTATCCTGATATGATTATAGCCTTGTGAGAATGTCTGGCATTGCTCAGTAGGTAGTTTTAAATAAACATGAGATGGGGAGGGCAGGTTTTGCACTTTTTCACTCGCTTGTATCAGAGATTGTTAGCTAAACCCGCCCCTACAAGATACTATGTTTTTTGGTACTTACCTACTTAAATAATTCCCGTCAACTCAATCTTAAATCTCAAATCAAAACTCCTAAATCGATATGACTCAAAACTACCGCATCACTCTTTTACCAGGAGACGGCATCGGCCCTGAAATTATCGCTGTGGCGGTAGATGTCCTGAAACTTGTCGGTCAACAATTGGACATCGGCTTTGAATTTCAAACAGCTTTAATGGGCGGCGCGGCTATTGATGCCACAGGCAATCCGCTGCCCGAAGAAACACTGGAAAAATGCCGCAATAGCGATGCAGTATTGTTAGCAGCCATCGGCGGTTACAAGTGGGATAATTTGCCCCGCGAACAGCGCCCGGAAACGGGATTATTAGGACTGCGCGCCGGATTGGGTTTGTTCGCAAATTTGCGTCCTGCGACTATTTTACCCCAATTAGTTGATGCTTCTAGTTTGAAACGGGAAGTTGTCGAAGGCGTGGATATTATGGTAATCCGCGAACTCACCGGCGGGATTTATTTCGGCAAACCGAAAGGTATTTTTGAGACGGAAACGGGCGAAAAACGCGGTGTCAACACGATGGCTTACACCGACTCTGAAATTGACAGAATTGGGCGCGTGGCTTTTGAGACGGCTAGGAAGCGCGGGAAAAGGCTGTGTTCCGTTGATAAGGCGAAT
>Ga0105049_10011204_pt1 | contig 10269 bp, 10 predicted proteins | sample MAT06_FD_78087 | JGI IMG/M metagenome (GOLD analysis project Ga0105049, IMG submission 78087) | Freshwater microbial communities from Lake Fryxell liftoff mats and glacier meltwater in Antarctica - MAT-06 | ecosystem: Environmental > Aquatic > Freshwater > Ice > Liftoff microbial mat | place... | reverse complement strand
GATCACATAGGCGGCGCGGCCGTCGCCCTTGTCAGCAGCCTCTCGCAGATGGCCGAGCGCCTCGGTCTTGCGGCCGTCCTGATACAGGCTGATGCCGAGATTGGCGGCGGCGCCCACATGGCCTTTGGCCGCTGCGCGGCGATAATAATCCTGCGCCACGGCAAGATCGGGCGCGACGCCACGCCCGAGCTTGTAGGCTTGGCCCAGATTGAAAAGGGCATCGGCATCGCCCCGCGCGGCGGGCGTAACCCATTCCTCGACCGCTCCCGACCAGTCGCGGGCATTCCATTTCTGCACGCCGGTGGAAACGGATGCCGCAGCGGGAAGGGCCGAAAACAGCGCAATGAAAAGGCGGACGGCGGGAAGGAAACGGTGCATCCTAGCGCCTCTAGACCGTTTTCACTTTGGGTGAAAACGGTCTGCTCCTTGCTGGTCGCATTTATCGAACCGAACGACTGCAAACAGTCATTTTTGAAAAATGCTCGAGCATGGTGGTGGCCTACAGCCGCTCGCCGCCCTTGAGCAGCATGTCCACCCGCCCTTGCACTGGCAGGCCGTCGAACGGCGTGTTGCCGGCCAGCCCCGGCAGGGTTTCAGCGGCAATGCGCCATGGTGCATCCGGCGAAAGCAGCACCAGGTCCGCCGGAGCTCCCGCGGCCAGCGAGCCCACGGGCAGATCGAAGCGGCTTGCCGGTTGGGAAGACACCAGCTGCAGCAGCCGCAGCAGCGAGATCACGCCGTCATGTACAAGTGAAAGCGACAGCGGCAGCAGGATGGCAGCACCGGCAGCGCCGGGCGCCGCATCGGAAAAAGGCTGCCGCTTGTCTTCCACCGTGCGCGGATCATGGCGGCTGCCGATCATTTCTATGCTGCCATCGGCAAGCCCCTTGCGCACGGCCAGCCGGTCAGCCTCCAGCCGCAACGGCGGCGAAAGCCGGGCAAAGCTGCGATAGCCGGCGAGCGCGGTTTCGTTCAGCAGAAAGGCCTCTGGCGTGGTCGCAGCGGTCACATCCTGCCCGGCCGCCCTGGCCGCGCGGACCAGCGCCACGCCCTCGGCGGTTGTCACGGCAGCGAAGTGCAGCCGCGCACCGGCTTCGCGCGCCAGCCTCAGGTCGCGGGCAATCTGTATGGCTTCCGCTGCTGCCGATGCCGCCGCAAGCCCCAGCCGCGTCGCATATTCCCCTTCGGTCGCCACCGCGCCGACAACCAGCCCCGGATCCTCGGCATGGCTCACCACCACCAGCCCGAGCCCGGCCGCATAACGCAGCATTCTGAGCATCACGCCGGAATCGGCAATCGCCGCCCGCCCGGTGGCCACAGCAACCGCGCCGGCCTCCTGCATCAGGCCCAACTCCGCCAGCTCGCGGCCCCGCAGGCCCCGCGTTGCCGCCGCCAGCGGCCGCACCCACAGGCGCGGCTTGCCCAGCCGTTCGGCGCGCTCGATCAGCGCGGGATCGTCGAGCGGCGGCGACTGGTCCGGCATCAGCACGATGGTCGTGATCCCGCCGGCGATGCAGGCCTCGATGTCTGCCCGGAACACACCGGCATCGACGAGGCCGGGCGCCAGCACCCGCCCCCGGCCATCGATGATGTCTGTCCCGTCCGGCGGCGCAAGCGCATCCCCGCAGGCGACAATGTGGCGATCCGCCACCAGCAGATCGCCCGGCCGATCGACACCGGCGGCCGGATCGATCAGTCGGACATTGCGGAACAGAATGGAGGTCATGCCCCCCTCCGCCGGCGGGTCAGCACATCGAGGCAGGCCATGCGCACCGCCACGCCCATCTCCACCTGCTCGGTGATTGCGGAGCGCTGGATGTCGTCGGCAACTTCGGTGTCAATCTCCACGCCCCGGTTCATCGGGCCGGGGTGCATCACTAGCACATCGGGCTTCGCCGCCTGCAGGCGCTCCTGCGTCAGCCCGAAGGTGCGGAAATATTCCCGGGTGGAGGGCACATAGGCGCCGTCCATCCGCTCCAGCTGCAGGCGGAGCATCATCACCACGTCGGCGCCCTCGATACCGGCGGCCATATCGGTGAAGGGCAGCGCGCCCAGCGCCGCGATATGCGGCGGCATCAGCGTGGGCGGCGCCACCGCGCGCACCTCTGCCCCCATGGCAGCCAGCAGGTGAAAATTGGAGCGCGCGACGCGGCTGTGCAGGATGTCGCCACAGATCGCCACCCTCAGCCCGGCCAGCCCGCCCTTGCGGCGGCGGATCGTCAGGGCATCCAGCAGCGCCTGCGTCGGGTGCTCGTGCCGCCCGTCGCCGGCGTTCAGAACCGGGCAATCCACCTTCGATGCGATCAGCGCAACCGCACCCGAGCTTTCGTGGCGGATGACCAGCACATCTGGCCGCATGGCGTTCAGCGTCAGCGCGGTGTCCAGCAGCGTCTCGCCCTTTTTCAGCGAGCTGACCCCGGCGCTGAGGTTCACGACATCGGCGCCCATGCGCTTGCCGGCGATCTCGAAAGACAGCAGCGTGCGCGTGGAGGCTTCGAAAAAGGCATTGATCTGGGTCAGCCCGCTCAGCCGGTCGTCCAGCTTGCGCGCCCGCCGCCCCGGCTCCACCCACTGCTCCGCCTCGTCCAGCAGCGCCGCTATTTCCCACGGCTTCATGCCTTCGATGGCGAGCAGATGCGGGTGGGGGTAGGGATTTGCGCCGGCTGGGATGGTCACGGCCATGCCCGCCTTCTAGGCGGCACCGGGGCTGCGGGCAAGCCGGGCAAGCGCGCCTTCGAGGATGTGCGCGGCCGCCAGGCTATCAACCTTCTGCGCCCGCTTCGCCCGGCTCACATCGGCCTCGATCATGGCGCGTTCCACGGCGGCCGTGCTCCAGCGTTCATCCCACAGCAGAACAGGGAGGCCGAGCGCGCGCAAATTGCGCGCCTGCGCCCGCACCGACTGGGTGCGCTGGCTGTCGCTGCCGTCCATGTTGAGCGGCAGTCCGACGACGAGGCCGACCACGGCCTCGCGCGCCGCGAAATCCGCCAGCCAGACAAGATCTGCAGCTGGCTTGCCACGCTGCAGCGGATCGCGCGGGCCGGCAAAGCGCCAGTCGGCGCTGGAGGTTGCCAGCCCCGTCGTCCGGGTTCCGATGTCCAGGCCCAGCAGACGACCGAGCGCCGGAAGGGCGGCGGCAAACGCGTCCGCATCCGTCGTCAGCAGCGTCAATCCGCAGCACCCGCTGCCTGTCTCGCGGCCCCATAGGCGGAAAGCCGCGCCTCCACATCGGCCCGGATGTTGGCCCAGAACAGCCCGTAGTCATACACGTGATAATTGCCACCGGGCATCACATAGGGGCCGATATCCGACGGCGCCGGGTCTATCAGCAGCAGGCCCGAGGCATCGCAGGCGGCGCCCACGCGCTTTGCCTGCAGCGCCTCGCCGAACAGCGCGCCGGCGTTGGCCTGCGGCTGTGCGGCCCCGCCGGCGCCGGTCAGCGGATTGGAGCAGAGCATGGCAGCGGTGCCGATCGGCTTGCCAGACAGGGATCTGACCAATGCAAGCGCAGCGCGCGCGTCTGCGAGGTCACCGTCGGACGCCCAGCTCTGCCAGCTCAGGATGCATCCGGCCTGTCCGGCAGCCGTGCAACCAGCCATGCCGAGCGCATCGGTGTCGGCCGGCAGCGCCACCGGCCAGCCGACGGCGTAAACGGCCACCAGCCTGTCCTTGATGGTCCCGCCCCGGGCGCGCAGCAGATGCAGGATATGGCGGGCGCCCTGGCTGTGCCCGGCGAGAATGATCGGCGTGTCGGCTGGAACGGACGCCAGAAACGCATCGAACGCCCGCTCGGTGTCAGCATAGGCCAGCGCCAGCGCCTTGTCGGCATCCGGGCTGTCGGTCAGGAAGCTGCCGAAAGTCGCCTGGCGGGTGCGCGGAATCCAGATTTCGGCAACCCCGTTGAAGGCGCTGGCCTGCAGCCGCGCGAACTTTGCCAGCCGCGCATTGGTTTCGGGATCGTCCAGCGGCGCGTTCCAGCGGCCACGCTGCAGAAATGCGGTCGGGCTGACGAAAAAGACCGCCGTGGCCGGCCGCGGGGCCGGCTTGTAGCCCGCTGGTGCCCACCGTGCAGGATCATCCGGCAGCCCCGGCCGTGAAAGCCAGCTCGCCATCTGCGCATAATCGGGCGGCGGTGCCTGCTCGCTGTCGGCAAACGAAATTCCGGGCGTCATGGCAAACTGGATCATGCGGTCGCCGGCCAGCCGCCAGAGCAGTGCGATCAGCAGGATCAGGCTGATGATGATGGCAATTGCCCAGAGAAACCGGCGTGCCGGCGTCATGTCTTCAACTCCGCATGTTCGGCGCTCCAGCGGGCGCGAATGGCGTCTGCGGTTTCCTGCCCGCCGTCCGGCCGCCAGCCCGGCGGCCCGAGCGTATAGCCTGCCGCATCGCGCAGCGACTGCGCGCCGCCCAGATCGCGCGCGATTGCCACCCATTCATGAAACGCCGCCCACAACGGATTGAGCACCGGGAGATTCTTCACGATGCCGTAACGCGGCCTCTCCGCCCCGAGTTCCGGCTCGAAAGTGCCGAACATCCGGTCCCAGATGATGAAGACGCCGGCATAGTTGCGGTCCAGATAGCGCGGGTTGATGGCATGGTGCACCCGGTGGTGCGACGGCGTGTTCATGACCCCCTCGAACCAGCGCGGCATGCGGTCCACCTGCTCGGTGTGAATCCAGAACTGGTAGATGAGGTTCAGGCCGGCGACGAATAACAGCATTTCGACCGGAAATCCGAGCAGGATCAGCGGCAGGCGAAAGATGAAGGAGGCGCTGAAGAAGCCGGTCCAGGTCTGCCGCAGCGCGGTGCTCAGATTATAGTGCTGCGAACTGTGGTGAATCACATGGCTGGCCCAGAACCAGCGGATCCGGTGCGCGGAGCGGTGAAAGACATAATAGGCCAGATCATCCAGCACGAAACACAGGATGAAAGCCCACCAGGCAAAGGGAATTTCGAGAACGGCAAAGCGGGACGCCCAGAGCATGATCGCGATGATCGCGCCGCCGGATAGCAGGCCGGCGACCGTGCTGCCGAGCCCCAGCGTGAGCGACGCAGCCGCATCGCGCCAATCGTAGCGGCCTGTCTTGCGGCGGCGAACCAGCAGCATTTCAATGACGATCGCCAGCACGAACAGCGGGATGGCATAGACGACCGGATCAGGCAGTTTCACGAAACGCGCCCCGCCAGCCAGGCCGGAAGCGGGCCCGCCAATTCCAGTTCGATGGATTTCCGCATGGGTTCGCCGAGCAGGATGCGGATCTGGTTGTGGTCGGCCACCAGCCGTTTGTCGGCATCCAGCCGCCGCGCGATCCAGCCATCGGCAAGCGGCCAGACCACCGCGAGCGTGCCGTCGGCACCTTGCAGCAGCGCTCCGCGGCCGTTGTCGGCAAGCGCCACTCCGGTTGCCCGGAACCCCGGAAGAACGCCTTCTGCTTCGGCCAGCGCCCGGGCATCATCGAGCACCGGCGTCGAGCGGAACCCCAGAGCCCATGCAAAGCCGGCCAATGCGATGATCGCGATCAGGGACAGAAGAAGCTGCACGGCGAGCAATCCTAGCGGGGCGGGGCGGGGCGGGGCAAGCGCTCAGCTTTTTGCAAGCCGATCCACCAGCGGGCCGAAGACGTCATCGATGAGTTTCAGGCGCGCCCGGGCCTGAACGGCGTCTGCGGCAGGGTCGGGGGGCAGGGCCTCGACGGCCTCGCCCGTCTGCAGCACGCGCTCGAGCGCGGCCAGCCGGTCGCGAGTGACCGAAAGCTCCATGGCGAGCGTTGCGAGCGCGCGCAGCAGGTCGTCCTGCCACGCATCGTCGAAAAAGCGCGTGTCCCGCGCGCCGGGTTTCGGGCCTGGCCTCATGCCGGTTTGCGGCCGCCGAACACGAAATAGGGCGCAACGCCGAACGGCTCATAGTCCGCAAAGGGTGCCGAAAAGCCCGCTGCCTGCAACTCTGCCGCCATGTCCAGTTCGACAAAGCCCGTCCAGAACGGCTCGCCGTTGTGGCGCACCTGCCAGTGGTTGGTCACCTGCCTGGCAAGCGGCATGCGATGCGGCTGATATGGCACATCCAGGTGCAGCACCAGCCCGCCGGGCCGGATCAACCGCCAGCTTTCGCGCAGGATGGCGCGCACCTGTGCGGCGCTGGTTTCGTGGAACAGGATGATGGAGAAAACAAGATCGAAGCTCTCTTCGGCAAATCCGGTAGCGGCTGCATCGCCCTCGTGGAAATCCAGCGCCAGGCATTGGTCTTCCGCCAGTGCATGCGCCAGTCGCACGAACGGGCGGGCACAATCGATGCCGACAACCCTCGCCCCGGGCCATTCGCGCCGGTAGGCCAGCGTCTGCTCGCCGGTGCCGCAACCCATGTCCAGAATCGCACTGGGCGCAAGATCGGGTGCACGCCGGCGCGCCACGCCGGCCAGCCAGCGGCCCATGTCGTCTGCGCCCGGCTTTGCGCCGGTGCCGATTTTTTCTTGGCCCGGCTTTGCGCCGGTGCCCATGCCCTTGGCGTTCCGGTAAAGATCAACGGAACCCATGTAGCTGAGCGCTGCGGACAGGTCGCCCGCAATGGACTCGCGCAGATAGCCGCCGGGCTGGCGGTGGATTTCCGTGGTGCGGACGGGGGCGGGGGGCTCGAAACCGTCTCTCAGGTGCAGGCTGCCGAGCTTGCCCGGATTGGCAGCAAGCCGGTCCGCAACCGCCATTTGCGCAACCAGCGTGCGTCGTGTGGTGGCGTCGATGGATTGCCAGAGCAGGGTCTGGCTGTAAAAGGTCAGGCTCGCCCAGAGGCGCATGAGCGGATGCGGGTTGAGCAAGGCATCGGCGTCGGCGCGGTTGGCGGGCGGAGATTGAGCGTCAGGAGCCAGCCGCTCATCGAACACAGCCTGCAGGCGCGGCTCCACCGCGAAATTCAGATAATATTTCAGCGCGCCGACGAACGCCTGCCGGGCAGCCTCGTCCCGGCTGGGCAGGAAGGCGATCGACTGTGCGCTCATTCCGCCGCCATCGCCAGCGCCGCTGTCTGCGGCCCGCGGATCACCCGCCCCGGCCGGGCGCCTTGCAGCACGCCGTTCACAAAGGTCACTTCGCCCGACTTGATCGTCACCGCATAGCCATCGGCTTTCTGCAGCAGACGTTTGCCGCCCGCCGGCAGATCGAACGCCATCCACGGCTTGCCGAGCTTCAACGTCTGCATGTCGATGACATTCACATCCGCGAGACAGCCCGGCGCCAGCAGTCCGCGATCCGCAAGGCCATAGAGCAGCGCCGTATCGCGGCACTGCCGCTTGATGGCGGCCTGCAGCGAAATCCGCCCTTTCGCCCGATCCCGCACCCAATATTGCAGCAGATAGGTGGGAGAGGCCGCATCGCAGATGGTGCCGCAGTGCGCCCCCCCATCCGAAAGCGAATTCACGCAATCGTCACGGGCCTGCAGGGCTTCCAGAAAGTCGAGATTGCCGTCGGCATAGTTCAGGATCGGCAGATAGATGAACCCCGCGCCGTCATTCTCCATCAGCATCTCATAGGCAAGCTCGGCTCCGCTCATGCCGCGCTCCGCTGCAATCGCCATCAGCGAATCGGTCGGCTTCGGCTCGTAATCAAATCCCTCGGCCATGCGAAACTGCATGAACCAGCCCCCGGCCACGATGTGCAACAGCCCTGCCACATCGGACTCCGGAAACACCGACTCCTCGGCAATCATGCGCGCCCGGAAATCCGGCTGCCGCAGCCGCGCCAGCTGCGTGTCCCAGCCGACCTCGGCAATCTCCGCCCAGGCCGGCTTGAACAGGAACGGGTGCACCGTGCCCCGCCAGCCCATCATCACGCCTGTTCCCCGCAACGCAATCTGCGCCACGATGTTCGCGCCATTGGCATTCTCCGCGCTCATCGCGGCAATCTGCTCGTCCAGGCTCATCTCCTTCGCGATGGATTGCAGCGCCGCAAACGTCACCGGCATGCCCGTCTCGCGGCTCAATGCCCCCATCCACTCGAACTCTTTCCACTCCCGCTTCAGGTCGGATGCCATCTCGAACACGCCGTGCCCCACCCGGCCCATGGCGCGGCCGATGCCGATCAGCTCCTCCTTGGTTGCCGTCGTGCCGGGCACCAGCTCGCCATCCACCGATTTGTGCAGGATGGTGCGCGACGTCGAAAAGCCCAGCGCCCCGGCGCGCAAGCCCTCTTCCACGATCGCCGACATGCGGGCGATGTCGGTTTCGGTCGGCTCCTCGTTGCGCGCGCCGCGCTCCCCCATCACATAGGCGCGCACCGCGCCGTGTGGAACATGCGTCCCCACATCCACCGTGCGTGGCAGCTTTTCCAGCGCATCCAGATATTCGGGGAAGGTCTCCCAATCCCAGGTCATCCCTTCGGCCAGCGCGGTGCCGGGAATATCTTCCACCCCCTCCATCAGCCCGATCAGCCAGGCGTGACGATCCGGCTTGGCGGGGGCGAACCCCACGCCACAATTGCCCATCACGACGGTGGTGACGCCATGCCAGCTGGAGGGCGCCATCTCCGCGTCCCAGGTCGCCTGGCCATCGTAGTGGGTGTGAATGTCCACGAAGCCGGGCGCGACCACCTTGCCGACAGCATCGATCTCGCGCCGGCCCTTCTGCGAAACCACGCCAACCAGCGATATCCGGTCGCCATCGATCGCCAGATCGCCGACAAACGGTTCATTGCCGCTGCCGTCCACCACCAACCCGCCACGGATGACCAGATCATGCATCGCAAATCTCCCTCGGCTCCACCCTATCACGGAAACCCGCACCAGAAACTCTCTGCTTGAAGGGGCGTGCCGAACGCCGCAGGACGGCAGCATGACCGTCAACGCCCGATCCACCGACCTTGCATCACTCTGGATGCCGTTCACGCCCAACCGCCGCTTCAAGGCGCAGCCGCGCATGATCGAGCGCGCGACCGGCTGCCATTATGTGCTGGAAGACGGCCGCCGTCTGTTCGACAGCATCTCCGGCCTGTGGTGTTCGCCGCTCGGCCACGGCCATCGCCGCATCGTGGAAGCCGTGCAACGGCAGCTCGTCGAGGTGGACTATTCGCCCGCCTTCCAGATGGGCTATCGCCCGGCCTTTGATCTCGCCGCCCGCATAGCCGCCTTTGCCGGCCGCCCCGATGACAAGGTCTTCTTCACCAATTCAGGCTCCGAGGCGGTCGACACCGCGCTGAAGATCGCCGTCGGCTATCATCGCGCCCGGGGCGATGCCGCCCGCACCCGCCTGATCGGCCGCGAGCGCGGCTATCACGGGGTCGGCATCGGCGGCATTTCGGTGGGTGGTATCGTGCCCAACCGGCGCGCCTTCTCAAGCATGATGATCCCCGGCGTCGATCATCTGCCGCACACCTACAACCGCGCAGAAACCGCCTTCACCCGCGGCCAGCCCGCCTGGGGCGCCCATCTGGCAGACGATCTGGAGCGCCTCATTGCCCTGCACGACGCCTCCACCATCGCCGCCGTCATCGTCGAGCCGGTCGCCGGCTCCACCGGTGTGCTGCCGCCGCCCATCGGCTATCTGGAGCGGCTGCGCGACATCTGCACGCGGCACGGCATCCTGCTGATCTTCGATGAAGTCATCACTGGCTTCGGCCGCCTTGGCGTCCCCTTTGCAGCAGACGCCTTCGCCGTCTGCCCCGACATGCTCACCTTCGCCAAGGCTGTCACCAACGCCGTCATCCCGCTCGGCGGTGTCATCGTGTCTCCGCAAATCCATGACGCCTTCATGAGCGGCCCCGATCACCTGATCGAACTCGCCCACGGCTACACCTATTCCGGCCACCCCATGGCGATGGCGGCAGGCCACGCCGCGTTGGACGCACTCACCACCGACGGCCTGATCGCGCGCGCCGCCACCCTCGCGCCGCTGCTCGCCGACGCCATGCACAGCTTGCAAGGCACCCCCGGCGTGGTGGACATCCGCAGCATCGGCCTGATGGCCGCCATCGATCTCGATCCCATCCCCGGCAAGCCCGGCCTGCGCGGAACGCAAGTCTTCGAAGCCGCCCTCGATCAGGGGCTCTACATCCGCCTGACCGGCGATACACTCGCGGTCGCACCCCCCTTTGTTGCCGAGGAAAGCGACATTCAGCAGATCGCCCCGCAGATCATGGCGGCGATTGCGGCGGCCGGTTGAGGGAGGCAAAAACCCGCGATCAACCCCCATCGCTATCCCGAAACGGCAACCCTTCCGCCATGATCTCCGCTTCGCGCTCCACCGCCGGCCGCTCGCGACGCAGGAAATCCTCCACCGCGGCGCG
>Ga0105049_10011203_pt1 | contig 10269 bp, 6 predicted proteins | sample MAT06_FD_78087 | JGI IMG/M metagenome (GOLD analysis project Ga0105049, IMG submission 78087) | Freshwater microbial communities from Lake Fryxell liftoff mats and glacier meltwater in Antarctica - MAT-06 | ecosystem: Environmental > Aquatic > Freshwater > Ice > Liftoff microbial mat | place... | reverse complement strand
TGACCGGGGCGAACCTCAAGGGAGACGCGACGGACGGCGGCGAATGAGCCGTAGGACTTGCTGACATCGACGACTGAGAGCATGGGCAAGCCGAGCGTAGGGATGAACGGCGACAGGCAAGCGGCGGGAAATGGTTTGAGACTCGCGAGAACAGGCCCTCAACACGGTGTCGGCGTGGGCAAGACGCGCGTGGATTTCTTCCAGCGGCTCTTGTACGCTTCGTACAAAGCCGCCCCAGCCGTTAAGGAACCGCCGATGCCCAACAGGACGCACGTCTCGATCACGTTGGTTGCCGGATTCGGAGTCGCACTCATCACCGCGACAGCGGCGCACGCGCAAGCGCCCCCGTCTTATGGGTGGGACTTCGCGACGATCGGTGCGCCCGGCAACGAAGCGTTCGACCCGATGTCCGGGTTTGACAGCTCCGACGTGCGGCGGGTCCACAGGCCATTTGGCGCTGTCGGCTACGAATACCGCATCTCGCGAACGGAACTGAGAACTTCGCAGTGGATCGACTTCCTGAACACGTTCCCGACCCTCGACCCCGTAGGCCCCTTTATTTGGGGAGCTGAGCGTGACGCGCAGTCAGCGCGATGGCGGCCCGCCGCCGCCTACCCCAATGCTGGCGAGTTCCCATTGCTCGGCATCAGTTGGCGAACCGCCGCACAGTATTGCAACTGGCTTCATAACGGGCAATCGAGCGATCCGTCCTCCCTGTTAACGGGTGCCTACGACGTGTCAACCTTCGGGCGAGATGCATCACAGCCCGGCGTCTTCACAGATCAACTCACGCGCTCGCCGGGGGCCAGGTATTGGATTCCTTCATATGACGAGTGGGCCAAGGCCGTGTATTTCGACCCAAACCGGCACGGTGAAGCACAGCCGGGCTATTGGCGGTATCCACAATCATCTGATGCCCATCCGGTGTACGGGCCACCGGGGCTCGGAACGGCCAACGTAGCCGCCGGTGGAAACACCACCTTTGGGCGCTGGGACCTCGCCGTTGGTGCCTACGTTGGTTTCACGTCGCCTTGGGGTTTGCTGGATGCAGCCGGTGCGGGTCCGGAATGGACCGAGCACCCCATCGGCTTCAGCGACGAGCCGCCGTTCTTTCGAGCCATCGCCGGGTCATCGGCCTTAGACGAGCCATTTAACACCGCCCGCTTCAGTGACCAAATCGGCTTCGTGCAAGGGAGGGCGCCAGATTTCCCACTCGGAAGTTTCCGAATCGCGTCACGGATTCCGGCGCCCGGCACTGCTGCGTGCTTGCCGATGATCGCATGGTTTTTGAAAAGGAGAACACGATGAGATTAGCATTTCTGCGTCTCGGGCTGCTGCCGATCATGGTTACACTGCACTGCCAAACGGCCGTCGTTGCTCAAAATTTTACGGTGGGGACCCTCGATTCCGGCGGTAATCCTCTGACCCTGCAGAGCGTGACCGACCATCTGTTGAATTCGGACTATGCAATAGATGTCACCGACCCTAACATAAGACAACTGAACATTACTGGTGAGAGTACCTCGAACGATATTCCGCAATTAGTAACTCTTCAGCCGAATACAACAGCCGGAGTCCAAACCCCCATTTTGGCAAGAAAACGAGGTTTTGGGTATTTGGGTACCTGCGATATTTCCCGAATAATGGCGGTTTTGCATTCGACTGAAGAGATACCAATCGAGAAGTCCGCGTCCGTGACAATCCGGGAGCTTCCGATCCTGACAACGGATTGTTCCGCCTTGTGCCACGCATGACACCAGGGGGTGCCAACTTGCTCCTCTGCGCAGTCGGGTCCCCCGTCCTGCCACCAGTCGCCGCGTTTGAGTATCGATTCGCGATTGCTGCGGATTGTTACAATCCGTCGGTTGATGTCAATCAGGACGGCATCGTCGATCCAGATGACCTTGCCGACTATATCTCCGCGTACTTTCAGCCGTGTTGACGTGCCTTCCGCGAGGCCGTTCGCCTGTTAGCAGCCCCTCGCTCGGCGACGCACCATCGCACCTTGTGCTCGTAACCAACTCGGGAGTTTCCGCAGTGCTTTCAACGCTTTGGCACGCCACCCTTGGCACAGAAACATCTCCGCTCAGGCCGATTGGTGGCATGAGCCGCTGGCGGATGCCGTCATCCCTGCTCGTGGCCTTGCTATCACTCTTCATCCACGGCGTCCTTGAACCGGCCACGGCGGTAGCGCAGCCACTTGAGTGGGCGCAGCGCAACCCTGCTTCGCGTTCGGGCCACGCCATGGCTTATGACTCGGCGCGCGGCGACACCGTCCTCTTCGGGGGCGTCGCCAGAACCTACAACGCCGAGACCTGGCAATGGAACGGCTCGGGCGGGGGGGCATGGACCCAGCGCACAGTCAGCGGCCCCTCGGCGCGGAGCGGTCACGCCATGGCCTACGACTCGGCGCGTGGCGTCACCGTCCTCTTTGGGGGAGCCAACTTCTTCACCGGCAACGCCAACGCCGAGACCTGGGAATGGGACGGCACCGGTGAGGGGGCATGGACCCGATGCCTTGTTGGTGGCCCCTCGCGAAGATACGGCCACACGATGGCGTATGACGCGGCGCGCGGTGTCACGGTCCTCTTCGGGGGTTTCGACGGCAACTTCACCTATAACGCCGAGACCTGGGAATGGAACGGTGAGGCGTGGACCCAGCGATCACTCAGCGGCCCCTCGGCGCGAACCAACTGCACAATGGCCTACGACACGGCCCGCGGCGTGTCGGTCCTTTTCGGGGGTTACAACAGCGGCACCGTCAACGCCGAGACCTGGGAGTGGAACGGGACGACGTGGACCCAGCGTGTCGGCGGCGGCCCCTCGGCGCGATACGCTCACGCCATGGCCTACGACGCCGCCCGCGGCGTAAGCGTCCTCTTTGGCGGTGCCAACAGCAACGGCCGCAACGCCGAGACTTGGGAATGGAACGGCGCGGGTGGAGGGGCGTGGACCCGGCGATCGGTCAGCGGACCCACCGCCACCGCTTATCACGCCATGGCCTACGACGCGGCCCGCGGCATCACCGTGCTCGCTGGGGGATTCAGCGGCGCTTCCTCCACCCATGCCGATACTTGGGAGTGGGATGGGACGACGTGGACCCAGCGCGTCGCCACCGGTCCCTCGGCAAGGTATCTCCACACCATGGCCTATGACGCAGCCCGCGGGGTCACCGTCCTCTTCGGCGGGTTCGACAGCACCGATGCCAGCAACGCCGAGACCTGGGAATGGGACGGTGAAGCGTGGACCCGGCGCGCGGTAAGCGGCCCCTCGGAGCGATACTACCACGCTATGGCCTACGACGCGATGCGCGGGGTCACCGTCCTCTTTGGAGGGTACAACGTCATCAACGGCATGAGCAACGCCGAGACTTGGGAATGGGACGGAACTGCTTGGACCCAGCGCGCAGTCAGCGGGCCGTCGGGCAGAGGCCAACACGCTATGGCCTACGACGCGGCGCGCGGAGTCACCGTCCTGTTTGGTGGTGCCAGCAGCACCACCGCCGATCCCGACACTTGGGAGTGGAACGGCACGGTTTGGACACGGCGCGCGGAGAGCGGCCCCGGCGAAAAACTTGGCCACACCATGGCCTACGACGCGGCGCGCGGCGTCACTGTCCTCTTCGGGGGACTTGACGCTTACGCCGGCACCGATAGCGCCGAAACCTGGGAATGGGACGGGACAACGTGGTCGCTGCGCGCCGGCACGGGTCCATCGGCGAGATTTCAACACGCCATGGCCTATGACGCGGCGCGCCAGGTCACCGTGATCTTCGGCGGCGAGGACTACAACACCGGCACCGTCAACGCCGAGACTTGGGAATGGAACGGTGCGGCTTGGGCCCAGCGCGCAGTAAGCGGCCCCTCGTTACGATTCACCCACGCCATGGCCTACGACTCGTCTCGCGCCGTAACCGTCCTCTTTGGCGGCTACACCAGCACCTATAACGCCGATACTTGGGAACTCGGCGCGTCTTGCTCGCCTTTCATCACCACTCAGCCCGCCGCGCCAGCCGTCTGCCTGCGTGAGAACGCCGCGCTTTCCGTCACCGCCGCTGGTACCGGTCCCTTCGCGTTCCAATGGCGAAAGAACGCCCTCGCGATCGACCCCACCGCCAACTCCTCCGCCGCCACAGCAACGCTCATCCTCACCGACATCCGCCCCGCCGATGAAGCCAGTTACGACTGCATCGTCACCAACGCCTGCGGCAGCGTCACCAGCGACCCCGCCGCGCTCACCATCGGCGGCCCCACCTGCTGCCCCGCCGACTTCAACACCGACGGCACGGTCAATCCCGACGACCTCGCCGACTTCATCACCGCGTACTTCACACTCCCGCCGTCACCCGGCAGCGACTTCAACGCCGACGGCACGGCCGACCCCGACGACCTCGCCGATTTCATCGCGGCCTACTTCGCGAGCAGTTGCTGAACTTGGTCCGGGGTTGAAGGGAAGGTTTGGCGGGTGGGGGGGGCATGGGCGCTGGCTGTCGTGGATACTGTTGAGCGTTGCCCGATCCATCCCGCCCGCTTGTGATGCTGTTGCCCGCATGGGTGATTCTCGATCCAAACTGCTGATCCTCCCCGGCCCGCACGTGAACGCGGCGGAGATTGCGGCGTCACTCGGCGACCGCTTTGAGGTCATCATCGCCGACCCGGTGAACGTGATCTCGCTCCTGCGCTCAAACCAGTTTCAGGCCATTCTCGCCGACACCGGCGACTATCTGCCCCTCGAGCGCGAGCTCGTCAACCAGCAGTCAAACCTCCTGCTCAACGCCCTCGGCGAAGGCGTCTGTCTGGCCGATGCCGACGGCCGCGTCGCCTGGGCCAACCAGCGGTTTGAGACCTACGACTCGCCCACCCGGGCGCGAATCGCCGCCGTCTGCCGCCAGGGCGCCAAGTTCGTCGGCGAGCGCGATGCGCCGCCCCTCGCCGGGCCCGACAGCGACGATGCCCGCCGCAATGCCAGCCGCCGCTACGACGTCGCCTCAGAGAACAACCTGCGGTTCTTCGAAGTCCTGGTCTCACCGGTCTATGCACCCGGCGAGCCCGGCCCGCCCGCCCCGCCGCGCCACGTCGCGGCCGTCGTGTGGGATGTCACCGCCACCCGCCGCCAGCAGGCCAAGCAGGCCGCCATTGACGCCGCGGGCGACGAGCTCGTCCGGCTCGATACCGAGTTCATCCGCAAAATGCACACCGGCGACCGCCTCCGTGTGATCGAAGAAAAAATCGTCAAATACGCCCACGACCTCCTGAGTTTCGACCATTTCGCCATCCGCCTCGTCGAAGAAAAATCCGGCAAGCTCGAACTCGTCATGAGCCGCGGCCTGCCCACCGAGGCAATGGAAGTGTCGCTGCTGGCCCGCCGCGAAGGCAACGGCATCAGCGGCTTTGTCGCCGCCACCGGTAAGTCGTACCTCTGTAACGACACCACGCTGGACCCGCGCTACGTGATCGGTATTGAGCGGGCACGCTCCTCACTCACCGTGCCGCTGCGGATGCACGACAAAATCATCGGCATCTTCAATGTCGAGTCGCAGAAACCCGCGGCGTTCAACGAAGAAGACCGCCAGTTCGCCGAGTCATTCGCCACCCACATCGCCCTCGCCCTCCACATGCTCAACTTGCTCGTCGTCGAGCGTGTGGTCACCGGCCAGACCGTCAGCGGCAACGTCGAAGGGGAACTCTCTGAACCGCTCGATGACATCCGGCAGGTCGTCGAACGCCTCGTCCCGATGGTCGCCGACGACCCGGCCGCCATCAAGGCTCTCAAGCAGTTGATGGACGACGTGGAGTCGATCAAGCGCCGCGTCAAGGAAGCCGCTTCAGGCCCGACGGCGATTCTCGGCGCCGAGCGCGCCATCACCGATGCCAAGATCGACCCACTCCTCGCCGCCAAGCGCGTGCTGGTGGCCGATGATGACCCGCGCATCCGCCAAGTCGTCCGCGATGTCCTCCGCGTTCGCGGGGCCGACGTTGTCATGTGCGAAAACGGCACCCAGGCCATCGAAGCCCTCCGCGGCCTCGGCCAAACCCGCGGCGATGGCCCCGGCTCAGAACGGCAAATCGGCGGCGAGGTCGCCATCCCCGCCCAGCGGCCCTTCGACCTGCTTATCAGCGATATCAAGATGCCCGACCTCACCGGCTACGACGTCTTCGCCGAAGCGCGGCGCATTCTGCCCACGCTGCCCGTGATTTTGATGACCGGTTTCGGCTACGACCCCGCCCACTCCATCGTCCGCGCCTCGCAAGAAGGCCTGCAGTGCGTCCTCTTCAAGCCCTTCCAGGCCGAGCGGCTGCTGGAAGAAGTGCACAAGGCCCTCGCCAAGAAGTAAGAGCGTGACCCGCGGCTCGCGCAGCCCCGCGCGAACGTGTGCCAGCGTGCGCAAACCCGCTTCCCCGCGCCATCACATCTGCGGAACGTCCGAACTCCCCTCGCGATTCACCGGCCTGTGCTCACGCGCTGTAATCGCGTTCCACAGTGTCCGCCGGGCCTTCATCGTCACGGCCGGCCGCGGGTCACCATCGACCTCGGGCGTGCGGATGATGAGCATGACAAGCCCGGCAATAAACAGCGGCAGTGACAGGAACGCCACGCTCGCCTGCGTCGCGCCCGTGTCGTTGATCCCCCCATGCTTGAGCGACTCGCCAAAGTACCCCGCCACAAACGCCCCCAGCGCCGTCGCGCCAAACGACGCCACCGTGGTGAGCGACATCACCCGCCCGCGCAGCGCATCCGGCGCCAGCACCTGCATCGCCGCCCACGACTGGTTAAACGACCAGATCCAAAAGAACCCGCAGATAAGCATGGCGATGCAGCCCATCACCAGGTTTGTCGTCACCGCAAAGAGACTGATCGAAAGCCCCAGTGCCGCCGCCGAAAGCGGAATGAAGTGATGCCGCGGATACCACGCCGGGATATACCGCAGGCACAGCCCGCCGATCACCGCCCCAACGCCCTGAATCGACAGCAGCAACCCACCCGCCTGCTCCGCCTGCTTGCCGCCAAGCCCGAAGACATCGATCACAAACAGCGAGAGCATCCGCACCAGCGGCGCCGCCAGCATGCTGATAAGCACCTGCGCAATGAGCACGGCCCGTGGCCCTTTCTCATACACGAGAAAGCGAAACGCCTCGCGCAGCTGCGCGAACGCATCGCCCGCGATCTTCGCCGGCGGCGAATCGGGCGTCGTCATCACCACCGCCGCCACCGCAAAGAACGAGAACGCATTAAACACAAACAGCGGCGTCGCCGAGAGCGACGCCAGCATCAAGCCCGCCAGCCCCGGTCCAATCACCCGCGCCAGATTGAACTGAATGCCGTTGAGCGTGATCGCCTTGGTCAGTTCCCCTTTGGGCACCAGGCGCGGCGTCAGCACCTGCCACGCGGGGAAGTTAAACGCCGCGATAACGCCGTTGATCGTCGCGAAGATGAGCAGCCAGTGCACCAGCGTTCGTGACGAGTCAAACTCCATCGAACTCACCACCGCCACCCCCACCGCCACAAACCCCAGCATGATCTGCGTGACAATCAGCAGCGTGCGGCGATTGAATCGGTCGGCCATCAGCCCGCCAAACGCCCCGAGCAGAAAGATCGGCACGTGCGCCACCAGCGTGAGCACGCCCAGATCCGCCAGCGACCCCGTTGCCTTCGCCACCACCATCTGCATCGCAAACATCTCCATCCACGTGCCCACGTTGGACAGAAACTGCGCCCCCAGCACGTTGCGATAGTGCTTGTGCCGAAGCACGCCATAGCGCGATGGCGGGTGCGCAGGGTCGAACGCCGCGCGGATCGGCGGGGGCGATGGCACATCGACAGTTGGCACGGGCGCACCATCGCGAGCGGCAGCGCTTGCGGAAGGCTCAGATGACACAGGGGCAGACAAGGCGGACTCCGTTCCGGCGGGGACGTGTCATCTTATTCAGCAGGCGGGCCCGGGGTGACGGGTACGGTCGAGTTTTGAGCCGGGGGCAGATAACGGGCCACGATTTCTGGCGCATTGGCAAACCGGCAGGCACGAATGCCGATGAAAACGAGGGATTCGAAGATGAGGAGGCCCATAAGAAGACCGACGAAGGGGAACAGCGCAGAAGCTTGGCACAGCGTGCTACTGAAAATCATGTCGCCCTCAACACAACAGATGAGAACGAATAAACACGCAATGCCCAGAGCCCACAGGAGACCGCCAATCACCCAACCAACGGAGGAGTGGGCAATCACAGATCGCGCGAGTGCCGGCGTGATGCGCCAGCCGCGGTGCCCACCGAAGAACTGAACGCCGCGGATCTCGATCCAGCAGAGCAGGCGAAGGACCCAGTAAGGGGCGATCGCGGCGCACGAACTCCCCAGTGAGGCGACAATGATCGTCTGGGGATTCAGTTCAACCAAGTCTCCCGTGGAAAACCCGGCAGCGATCCAGAACGCGAGAATACAGAGGAATGGAGGCGTGACGAAGAGCGCCGAAGCGACGAGGAGGTTGAACCGCCAGATTGTGGCCGCCTGTGAATCATCGACCTTGATCACGGCGAATGCGCGGCGGGGCCGACGAAGGAGCCACAGACCATCGCTCAGACGGGGAACCTCGTCGGCCCGTTGGCCTGCCGAGCCGATTCGAGCAGCGACATCAGCGGCGAGGTCGGCACCGCACTCAGGGCAACGGTGGGCGAGGCCCAGGGGCGACATGTCATACCCGCACCGTTCACAAAGCAGCGCATCATTCGGGGGTGGAGTCGCCATGTGATTGCTACCACCAACTACCAGACGAAATCCGAACAAAAACCCCACCGCGAGCCGCAAACAACCGTCGAATAATAGATCTGCGTGCTCAACCCCATTCGACCCATCTTCGCTCGCCACGGTCTCCGCTTCACAGTCCAGCGCGAGGCCGTCTATCGCGCCCTCGCCAGCACCAAAAACCACCCCACCGCCGAAGAACTCTTCGGCGAGGTCCGCAAGAAGCAGGCCGGCATCTCCCTCGCCACTATTTACAACACCCTCGATGTGCTCACCCGCCGCGGCATGGCCCGCAAGTTCACAGACCCGGCCGGCAACGTCACCCGCTTCGATGCCGATACCGCCCCCCACTCGCACGTGATGACCGAAGACGGCCGCATTCGCGACATTCCCCCCGACCTGGGCACTCAGCTTCGCGACAGCATTCCCCCCGCCGTCCTCGACGCCCTCGAACGCCGCATGGGCGTGCGGATCGACTCGGTACGCATCGAACTGCACGGCACTACCACCGGCGGTGTGTGCTGACGATGTGCTAAGAGGTGTCCTCTGCACGGGCGGTGGACAAGGAGTCGGTTCCAAAAATGAATCACGGAATGAGCCCGCGCACAAGTAAAAACTGCGCGTCTCGGCTACCGTCTGCCCCGTGAGTTCCGGCACCTTCAACTCGGGTTCCTCTGGCGGCTCTTTCGAGTCCCTCGGCAAACGCTTTGATCCCTCCCAAGGCGGAGACGGAGGAGGCGGCCGCGGCAAACGCGACAAGTTTAAGCCCAAAGAACCCCTCGGCAAACTCTTCGACCGCCAGCCGCCAGTCTCGATTGAGGCCGAACTCTCGCTCCTCGGCGCCATGATCCTCGACCATCGCATGATCGGCGATGTGGTCCAGGTCATCAAAGGCCCCGAGTCCTTCTATGAGCCCAACCACGGCCTCATCTACGAAGCCCTCGTCGGCACCTATGACAAGCACCACTCGGGCGACCTGACCCAGCTCAAGCAATGGCTCGAGGACCGCGGCGTGCTCGAGCAGGTCGGCGGCGTCGACTTCCTCATCAAGCTCGCCGAAGAAACGCCCGTCGCCGTCAACGCTGCGCACTACGCCCGCATCGTCGCCGACAAACACCGCCTCCGCCGCCTCATCGAGGCCGCCGGCCAGATCCTCTTTGACACCTACCACGTCGCGCCCGATCAAGACACCTCCGCCGTCATCGATACCGCCGAGCGGCTCGTGTTCGAGATCGCCGAAGAAGAAAGCACCAACGAAGCCCAGTCGCTCAAAACGCTCCTCGATGTTGAAATCCTCCGCCTCGAAGCCAAACAGCGCGGCGAGGCCCCCCCCAGCGGCGTGCTCACCGGGTTCCACGAGCTTGACGGCATGCTCGGCGGCCTGCAGCAGGGCGAGATGCTCATCATCGCGGCGCGTCCGTCGATGGGAAAAACATCCTTCGTCCTCAACGTTGCTGAGCAAATCGCCCTCGGTACTGACGGCCCACGCCAGCCCAACAGCATTCGCGAACCGGTGCCCATCGCCGTCTTCTC
>Ga0105049_10011201_pt1 | contig 10270 bp, 9 predicted proteins | sample MAT06_FD_78087 | JGI IMG/M metagenome (GOLD analysis project Ga0105049, IMG submission 78087) | Freshwater microbial communities from Lake Fryxell liftoff mats and glacier meltwater in Antarctica - MAT-06 | ecosystem: Environmental > Aquatic > Freshwater > Ice > Liftoff microbial mat | place... | reverse complement strand
TGGGTGCAGTGGAATTTCTGCACCGGCTGAAGGATGCAGGCCACGGCGTGTTGCTGCTCGACTATGACGGCACGCTTGCGCCGTTCAACGAGGATCCGGCCAGCGCCGTGCCTTATCCTGGTGTGGCTGACGGTCTCGACAAGATCCTGCGCCAGGGGGCCACGCGGGTCGTGATCGTCACCGGCAGATCGGTGGTCGACGGGTTGCCCCAGCTGGGCACCGCGCTGCCGGTGGAGCTATGGGGCGTGCATGGGCGCGAGCGGCGCCTGATCGACGGCAGGTACAGCCTGGAGCCCCTGACCGAACCCGCTCTCCGCGCACTCCTGCAGGCAGACGAGTGGTCCGACGAGATCGAGAAGGTCGGGGGACGGTGCGAGCGCAAGCCCTGCTCCCTGGCCTTTCACTGGCGCGGACTGCCCGATGACCAGGTAACAGCCATCCGCGAACTGATCAGGGAGCGCTGGAACAGCCTTGGTCTCTGCGGCGTGCTGCGGTGGCTCGATTTCGACGGCGGCATCGAGCTGGCGGCGCCCGGCTCCACCAAGTCGGACGCGGTGGTAACCCTGCTGGCCGAGACGGGTGGACAGGCACCGATGGCGTTTCTGGGGGATGACAGGACGGACGAGGACGCCTTCGTCGCCATCCGCGACAAGGGTCTAGGGATACTGGTTCGGCCGCACTTCAGGCCAACAGCGGCGGACCTGTGGCTGAAGCCGCCCCGGGAGTTGCTGGACTTTCTCGAGCGATGGCATCGGACTCTCGGACCTCCGCCATGATTGACGTGATCCTGACGGCCTTGCCAGCAGATTTCCTGGAACGTGCTGCGCCAGCACTGGCCGTGGCCCTGCTGGTGCTTGCCGGCCTGAGCCTGTTTCGTCGCCTCGTGGTCCGGCGCCTGGCGCAATGGGCACGGGGCACGGTTTCGCCCCTGGACGATATTCTGGTTGACGTCGTCGGCGCGACCAGATCCTGGTTCATTGTTATCGTCGCAGTGTTGGCTGGCCTCGCAATGTTCGGGCTGACTGAGGCTGCCGCGCGGCCTGTGGATCGGCTGGCCATGGTCGTCGTGTTCCTGCAACTCGCCATCTGGACCAATACCGCCATTACTGGTGTGATGGATCGGGTCGTACGTAAACGCTCAGGCGGCACGCTCACCACGACGTCAGCCATAGGCTTCGTTATCCGCGTGGGGCTGTGGTCACTCCTGCTCCTCCTCCTCCTGGACAACCTGGGTTTTGACGTTACCACCATCGTCGCCAGCCTGGGCATCGGCGGTATCGCCGTCGCGCTCGCCCTGCAAAACATCCTCGGTGACCTGTTCGCTTCCCTGGCGATCGCCCTTGACAAGCCGGTGGTGCCTGGCGATTTTGTTGCCATTGGCGAGTTCATGGGCACGGTCGAGCACATCGGCCTGAAGACGACCCAGCTGCGTAGCCTGTCCGGCGAACAGATCATCCTCGCCAACGGAGACCTGCTCGGTAGCCGGATTCGCAACTACAAGCGGATGAACGAGCGCCGCGTAGTCCTCCAGTTCGGCGTCACATACCAAACCCCGCCTGAAAAGCTGCGCCGGATCCCGGCACTGGTCGGCGCGGCCATTGGCCGCCAGAGTCCGACCCGGCTTGACCGGGCTCACTTGTGTGGCTTCGGGGACTCGTCTCTCGAATGTGAGGCGGTGTATTTCATTCTGTCCCCGGACTACAACACCTTTATGGACGTGCAGCAGGCCGTGGCGCTCGACCTGATAGAAGCCTTCACCAGGGATGCGATCGAGTTTGCCTATCCAACCCGGACCCTGCACATGGTCTCAACGCCGCCAGAGTTGGTCTGAGATGGCCGGAACCCGTCGCGGGGCGCTGGTGGTCGTGGCAAATCGGCTGCCAGTCTCCGTGGTAGCGGATGCACGGGGAGAGCCGTCCCTGCGGCAGAGCGACGGGGGCCTGGTGGCAGCGCTCGCCCCGGCCCTCCGGCAGACGGGGGGTACATGGATTGGCTGGCCCGGTACTGACCAATTGAGCCCTGAACTGCTCGACAAGCTCGACATGGCAGGCCGGGAAGGTGGCTACACCCTGGAGCCCGTTTTCCTCACGCCGGCCGAGCAGCAGGGCTTCTACGGAGGCTTTTCCAACGAGGTGCTCTGGCCGCTGTTTCACGACCAGCCGTCCCGGTGCAATTTCGACCCAGCATTCTGGCGCGCCTATCTCAGCGCGACGGGGCGGTACGCGCTCAAAGTCGCCGAGACTGCCAGCGAAGCGGAACTGGTCTGGGTTCACGATTATCATCTGATTGGTGTCGGCGAGCAGCTGCGTGCGCTTGGTACCACCATGCCCACCGCTTTCTTCCTGCATATACCGTTCCCCGCGCCCGATGTTTTCGTCCGGCTGCCCTGGCGGAACCAGATCCTCGCGGCCTTCCTCGCCTATGACCTGGTCGGCTTCCAGACTCCCCGGGACCGCCGCAATTTCCTGGACACTGTCCGACTGCTGCTGCCAAAAGCCACGATGAGCGGCAGAGGCCAGCCGGTAGTCAGCGTGAAGTACGCGAACCACGAAGTGCGCGTTGGCCGATTTCCAATCGGGGTGGATTTCAACAAACTCGCGGCTGATTCGTCGTCGGCCGCCGTCGTGGAACGCGCCGCCGAACTCAAGGCCCTGCTACCGAACCGTCAGCTGCTGCTCGGTGTGGACCGCCTGGATTACACCAAGGGTATTCCCGAGCGGCTGCTCGCGTTCGCGGACACCCTGGATCGCTACCCAGAGCTGCAGGGACGGGTGACACTGATCCAGGTGGTGGTGCCGAGCCGGAGTGAATTGCCGGAATACGCCAGCCTGAAGCAACGAATCGAGAATCTCGTCGGCGAGATCAACGGCCGCCTCACCCACGCGGGCAACTGGGTACCCATCCACTACTTGTATCGCAGCCTGCCGGCGCTCGACCTGCTTGCCTACTACCGTGCAGCGGACGTTGCCCTGGTCACGCCGCTGAAGGATGGGATGAATCTGGTTGCCAAGGAGTACTGCGCCTGCAATCCCGACGGGCGGGGGATTCTCATCCTCTCGGAGTTTGCCGGCGTTGCCGCCGAGATGGGCCACGCCGCATTGCTGGTCAACCCCCATGCCGTCGAGGAAGTTGCCGACGCGATCCACGCCGCGTGCACCATGCAGCCCGCGGAGCGCCAGCGGCGGATGCGGCGGATGCGCCGCCTCGTTCGCCATCACGACGTCTACTGGTGGCTGGATTCATTCCTGAGGGCTGCCATCGACCGGGACTTGTCAGCGTTCCCCCAGCCGATGGATCACGTGCACGCCCAATGAAAGAACCTATGCCCGCCAGTCTGAATCTTGGTGTAATTGGCAACTGCCAAGTCGCTTCACTCATCGATGGGCAGGGCAGGCACGTCTGGTCATGCCTGCCCCGCTTCGACGGGGACCCGGTATTCTGCGGACTGCTCCGCGCCGACCCATCCGGCGACGCCCAGGGTGTCTTTGCCGTCGAGTTGGATGGCTGTACCCGCGCCAAGCAAAGCTACCTGCGAAACACGGCCATCCTTGAAACCAGGCTCTTCTCAGCGGATGGTGCGGAGATTCGCGTTCTTGATTTTTGTCCCCGGTTTCGCCAGTTTGGGCGAAACTATCACCCACCCATGCTTGTCCGCATCGTCGAGCCCGTGGCGGGCCATGCCGTCATTCGCACCCGCATGCGCCCGCTGATGGCGTATGGGGAGCGGCCGCCCGTCTGCCGGTTCGGCAGCAACCACGTGCGATTCGACGGCGCCGACTGGTCGATGCGGATGACGACGGACGCATCGCTCACTGCCGTGACAGAGGAGCGGGCAGTAGTGCTGCGCGAGCCGCTGACCTTCATCCTGGGCCCGGACGAGCCCATTGCCGAGTCGGTGGGTTCACTGGCGCGGCGCTTTCTCGCCGAGACCGCGCGGTATTGGGTGGACTGGGTGCGGAGCCTCGCCATTCCCTTCGAATGGCAGGAGGCCGTCATTCGCGCCGCCATCACCCTGAAACTCTGTTCTTTCGAGGACACCGGTGGAGTCATAGCGGCGATGACGACGTCGATTCCTGAGGCAAGGGGCAGCGGCAGGAACTGGGACTATCGCTACTGCTGGATCCGCGATGCCTACTTCACGTTGCAAGCACTCAATGGGCTCGGCGTCACGCGCACGATGGAAGGGTACCTCCACTACCTCGCCAACATTCTTGCCAGCGTCGAAGGAAACACGCTGCAGCCGGTGTACGGCATCAATGGCGAGTGCGCGCTGACGGAGCGCATTGTCACAAGCCTGCCAGGGTACCGTGGAATGGGTCCCGTCCGCGTGGGTAATCAGGCCCACGAGCAGCGTCAGCACGATGTCTATGGCGCCGTGATCCTTGCGGCGACCCAGAGCTTCTTCGACTTGCGCCTCACGCAGCCGAGCGACACCTCGGCATTCCATCAGCTGGAGGTGGCGGGCCAGCGTTGTATTGAACTGTTCGACCGACCGGATGCCGGACTCTGGGAATACCGGGGACGCACCCGGATCCACACCTTCTCCAGTGTCATGTGCTGGGCCGGAGCGGACCGGCTGGCGCGGATAGCCGCCCATCTCGGGCTCGAGACCCGGGCTGAGTACTGGCGCGCCGAGGCCAACGTAATCCACGAGCGGATCTGCGCCTCCGCCTGGGATGTGCAGCAGAACAGCTTTACAGAGAGCTGGGGCCTGCCGGACGTGGATGCCAGTCTCCTGTTGTTGCACGAGCTCGGATTCCTCGCCGCGGACGACCCCCGGTTTCTGGGCACCATTTCGGCCATCGAACGGGCACTGCGCCGGGGCGACTACCTACTGCGCTATGCAGGGCAGGATGACTTTGGCCGGCCCGAGAACGCCTTCAATATCTGCACGTTCTGGTACGTGAATGCCCTGGCAGTTACCGGACGAAAGGCCGAGGGCCGGGAAATATTCGAGAACATGCTGGCCCGGCGGAATGCCCTCGGCCTGCTTTCGGAACACCTTGATATGGTAACTGGGGAGCTCTGGGGAAATTATCCGCAAACCTACAGCCTGGTAGGCATCATTAGCGCGGCGATCCGCCTCAGCCGGTCCTGGGAGGAGGCTTTGTGATTCTCGGTAATCGCCCCGGAATCCAGCTGAGGCCGGCAGTGGAATGTCCTGCCCCTACCGGGCTTCCATGCGCTGCTGGTCGGCTGCATCCCGGAGGTCGAGACTCTCGTCAAAGAACTTGTCGAGGCGCACCCCCGGCTGCCGGGACCAGGAAGGCGGAAATATCTTGCCTGGCGGCGTCACGTAACGGGTGTCTACCACGTACTGCTGCTGGAACCACAGGTACGCCAGGCTGGCGACCACGGGAATGACGGTGGCGATGACCGCCGACTGTAGCCGGGCGAGCCGGGTGGCTCGGCGTACGTGCAGGTAGATCGTCACGGCGGCCACCACCGCGATGAGGTTGGCGCCAAGCCACCGGAGGCGGGCCATGCCGCTGGCAAAGGTCGCCACATCAGCGGCCCACCATAACCACAGACATAACGCAGTGGCGCCCAGCGCTATCGCTGCGTTCCCACTCCACTGCCAGCGGGACCGGACCGCGCGCCCGAGAGATACCCAGAGCGCAAACCAGACAGCCAGGATCGCAGCACCCCGGAGCAGGGTGTTGACGAAGTCCGCCGCCGTGTCGTCAGGCGACCCGATCCAGGCCGTGAAGCCGGCAAAACCCGCACACGCCACGCCCCCGATGACAGCGACCGCGTACTCCCAGTACCGTGACCGCAGCGACTCCAGGTCCGGCCGTTCGGCCGCAAGGGCATCAGCGGCCGTGCGGATCCGCAGGTGGCTGTGGCCCACCTGCACGTTCGTGCCCGTGGGTCCGGTTATCGTCGCCTGCCGGACGCGCTCATCACCGACAATCAGGCCATTGATCGTGCCCAGATCCGCGATGCCGATAGTTTCACCTTCCCGAAGCGAAAGTGCGGCGTGACGGGCCGCAACGTAGGGATCATTGAGCACGACGTCACAGGCCAGGTCCCGACCGATCACCAGTGGCGGGCCCGGGTTTTGCAGGACCAGGCGCTGCCGCGACAGCATCATGCCGTGAGAGTCCAGCACATCGATCAGAACTAGCGTGTCCATCGAATCGCCCGCAGGTAGCGCCGGGAAAAGTCCATTCCCGCGGCGAAGTCAACGCCCCGCAGCGTCACAGCACTGACGAACCCCTGCCTGGGCTCATTCAAGCTGATGACCACCATCGTCACGTCGTACAGGCCCTCGTACAACCGGTAACTGCGGACACACAGCGTGACGACGCCTTGCAACCGGTTGAGATTCACGGTATCGCGCTTGCAGACGTAGTCGGTTACATACGGTGCGGGTTTAAGCCGCGCCGAGGCGGCCGCTGCGACCTGACGCAGCTGCTCAGCGAACTGCAGAGGGCTGAGGCGATCTGCCACCAGCACATCGTGTCCGAACTGAAAATCCCCGGTTTGCAGCCCGGGTTCGACCGACAGCGCCAGGTTTGCCCGGCATGCCACACTCTGGAGCAGGAGACCCTTCACGGGTGGCGCCCCCGCAATCGCCGTACAGTCGACGAATGGCGCAAGTTCCGCTGGCAGTGCATACCCCGCAGCGGTCTGGGTCGGAAAGCTGGCCGGCAGGGCCGCCAGCACCGCGGCCTGGTGGTTCCGGAGCTGCTTTGCGACCTCGCTCCGCAGGTCGCTGGCACCAAGCGGCGCCGCGGCTCTCTCGAGCAGCGGCGCAACAAACTCGGCAGGCACCAGGAAACTGATCAGCTGGCCACGGGTCGAGAAGGCGACGTTGATGCCGACCACGCGACCCCGGCTGTCCAGGGCCGGCCCGCCTGACATACCGGGATTCATCGGACCCGCGTAGTACAGCCGTGGACTGAACTCGTTCTCCAGGCGCCCGTTGCCAATGCCCTCGGTGATGACAAGCCCCAGATTAAGGGGAAAGCCTACCGTGTAAATCCGATCGCCACGGGCGGGATTCTCGGACCGCACTTTTAACGGCTCTGGCGCCAGTTTATCGGCGCGGACCAGCGCGAGGTCATGAGCCACGTCCACGACCACGATAGACACCGTCCCGACCCGGCCATCCCCCGTGTCGTACTCCAGTCTGTAGGCTTCGGGCGACAGGGCGGCGCGCGCGATGACATGATAGTTGGTCAGCAGAAGGCCGCCGGGTGCCACTGCGAATGCAGTGCCGTGAAAGGCCTCGGACCGGTTCGTACCGTAGAAGCCGCGGATCCGTACTACGGAACTGCGCACGCGATCCAGCATGCGCCGGGCAGCGGCAGACACCGGACCCTGGTCCCACTCCAGGTCCAACCCCTCGTCAGCGTCGAGCGCCGCCGACGGCAGCGGTGTGGCCTGAGTTTCGGCCGGAAGTGGATCACCGTCTGCCGCGGGCATCGCCGGGGATGCGCCGGACTTTTGCGCGTCGGCCTGATTCTGGGCCATGACCGTTACCCAGGATCCCAAGGCGCAAAGAAACAGCGTCGCGACACAACGCTTTAAGGCTGACCTGTAACCGGGTGCGAACTGCATACCAGAGCCCGAGTTTAGCCGCTTCGCTCCTTGGCCATACTCGGAATCCGGCAAAAGTCGGGACCTTCGGACGCGCCGGCCGCTGGGTTGTGGTCCGGTCAGGCGGCAACGACCTCGGCCCGCAGCTCCCGTCGCGCCTTTACCGAGTTCGCGACGAGGCAGCCGTGCTCGGCCTTCTCCAGCAGGCGCTGACAGAGTTCGGCGCTGGCGCCGGCCGGGACTTCGAGTCGGGCAATCGTCACGAATAGCGTGAACTGTGTGACGCCGTCGACGCGCTCCAGCGTGCCCTGCACTTCGCAGTCGAGCGATCGCCATTCGAGCTTCGAGGCCCGCGCGATGGCGCGGAACGTCAGGATGAAGCAGCTCGCGAGCGAGGCACAAAGCAGCGACTCGGGAGACCATTGGTCCCCGGGACCGTCGAACTCCTTCGGTGCCACGCTAGCCAGCGCGGGCAAGCCCTCGGAGTTGAGGGCCGTCGAGCCCTCGGCGCCTCCACGCGCGCTCACGCGATACAGGTGAGGAAATGCCTGCATGGCTCAGGGCGCGCCGGTGGCCCGGCGGTCAACCGGTTGCTTCAATGGCGACTGCCCGTCACAGCGCACTTTCGGTCCTTTCCCACATCACCGGCACCTTGGCGGCACCAGCGCGTTCAAAAATATCTATAAGAGGCCCCGCGCGTGTCGCGAGTGCGATCCGCGGCTCATCATCATGCTCGTCGTCGTCTTGATCACTTGCCGTCTCTGAAAGGCCGGCATTCGCTGCTGCATGCACTTGCAGCTGTTGTCGCAAACGCTTCACGGCCGCAGGAATATCTTCTGCGCCGATCGCACCTGGAATGTTACCGCTTGCGCCCAACATCCCTATAAGCTGAAGAGCGACATTGCCAAACATCGTAATGGATTCCGTCTTTGTCGAACTGAACTGGATCAGCATACCAATACTCCGATTCTTGATCCTTATTGAGTTAGTTAATTTTTTCGCAATTGCGGTGTGATCACCGTGGCCATGGAACAGGTGCATCAGCGGGCACGCGAGCAGCATCAGATCGGGCCCGCAGCCGCAACATCTCCCCGGTGCTGGCGCCGTGTTCGTTCGACATGACCAAGCTGCCAGCTTGATCCGGTCAGTTCGAATTGGCGGTTCGCCACCGAACACAGGCTTGAAGATAGCCCGGATGGGGCGGGGGATAACGCGGACGGGCGTGCTCATGCACAGTGTGGCAGGTATAAGGGATCTCAAACCCCACAGGAAAGCCCCGTCTGAGACACTAAGGCGCAAGAGATGCGAAGCGCATTCAAGGTAGAAGGCAGAACGGGCGGGGTTTGATGAACGTCCTCAAGGTTGCCGGTATTCTCGTCTTGGTTGCTCTGCTAGCGGGAGTGCGCGTGACGCAGCCTGTTCAGTAGCGGCTTGCGCCAGGCGGGGGCACATTCGGGGCGCCGTGGCAGATCCCCCGACTTCTCCGTGCCGGGATAGCAAAACCCCATCGGCAGGATGGCTACCTGCTTTGGATCGTAGAACACCTCCCGGGTGATGCCCAACCACTCGCGGAAACGATCGCCGCTCGCGTCATCAAACGGAATACCTGACTCGTGCACGTTGCGTCCCGGGGCCTGGGTGGCGCGATCCGGCCGTCGTGGGCGTTTGGAACCGCTGCGCAGGCGCGGATCGCCCAGACTCCCGGGTACCCGGGCACCGACATGTCGGGGTTGGCGCAGATCCGACCCCGGTCCTTGACGATGGGCAGACTGCCCAGCAGCGGGTTGGGGGCTGGCCTGGAGAAAGTCGTTGATCTCCCCTGCCACCTCCACCCCACTGTAGCCGCCACCGATCACCACAAACGTGCTCAGCCAGTGCCGCGCCTCGGGGTCGGGCTGCAGATATCAAGGAATACCTCCTGCACCACCTCTTCCGCGTCGGCTCGGTTGCGCAGGTAGCGATGCGCTATGGACCACACCAGGGCACCGTAACCCAAGACGCAATCGTGCGCCGCCGATGGCTCGCCGGCGGCTACCCGGACCAGGACTGGTTTTAAGCTCATAGCGTGACCTCTCCCGACAGCACCGGAGTGCCTGGTCCGTTTGGCGGTGCTATGCCGGCACCACCGGCACGGCATCAATAACGTGGAAGACGCCATTGCTGCAGGCGGTGCCGGTGAGTAGCGCCGACACGCCCGTATCCTCGGCACTGCGGAGCGACGCGTCAGTGCGGTGGCCAACAAATCAGCCAATGCGTGATTGCAGATTCCGTAGCCACCCGCTGCGTGCGCAACCTGCCGGGTGTCGGCGCCGCGATCTACCAGATCCCGAACAAGGCAGCGACCAAACGGATCAAAGACGCGTTCCGTCGCAAGGCCGACTTGCAAGCCCGCCATTGTCCAAGTGCTCAGGGAGCGGTAGGACGATCCTTACACGGATCAGGGAAGGCTTCCTATCGTTGCCACGAGTCGGCTGTAGCACTATATGAGCGCAGATTGACACGAAGGACCGCATCCACTGGCTGACGAAAGACCTTTTCGCCATCGATGCACAAGTCTTAGACGGGCAATCTGCCCAAAGGCCGCCCCAAAGGCGGCCTTTGTGCTTATAAGCAGCTGGCAGCGCTTGCATGACATCCAAGCCGGTGTCGACCAAGACTATCGCAGCACCACCCCGGCGGCGAAATCCGGAATCAACAGTTCGCGCTCCCCCCTTCAGATCGCGGG
>Ga0105049_10011196_pt1 | contig 10272 bp, 8 predicted proteins | sample MAT06_FD_78087 | JGI IMG/M metagenome (GOLD analysis project Ga0105049, IMG submission 78087) | Freshwater microbial communities from Lake Fryxell liftoff mats and glacier meltwater in Antarctica - MAT-06 | ecosystem: Environmental > Aquatic > Freshwater > Ice > Liftoff microbial mat | place... | reverse complement strand
GGTTGATTTAATCGGTGCGGCACGCGCGCGAGAAATGCTATTGGCGGCCCGCGAATGTGATGCGGCAACCGCACTAAATTGGGGGTTGGTAAATCAAGTCATTGATGCGGATGTGTTTGAAATCGAAGTCGATGCAAAATTAAAACAGCTCACCGCCCTCTCCTCCACCAGCCAGCGCGGCATTAAAGCAAGCCTACTTAAGATTCGCGCCGCACAAACAATGGATGACGCCGAATCGATTGCCGCCTTCCGAAGCGCCTTTACTGGCGCGGACTTTCAAGAAGGTGCGGCGGCGTTTATTGGAAAACGACCAGCTTTGTTTAACTAAAACATGCCTGCCTATATCTTTGTCAACGTTGTTATCCATGATCCCGCAAAATTCGGCGCTTACGCGTCCGCAAATGCCGCGCTTGTCGCCAAACTCGGTGGCAAATATTTGGTGCTTGGCAGTGAAGGTGAGGCGGTTGAAGGTACTCTGCTTAGCGGCAAAAAAGTTATTTCCGAATGGCCATCGAAAGAAGCTGCTCTCGCCTACTGGCAGTCACCCGAATACGCAAAAATTCGTCAGCTACGTGAAGGCATCGCTACCGCAGATGTAATGATTCTCGACGGCTTTGTTCAAACAACACCTCAACCAAATTGAGAAAAAAATCATGACACTTTACGGCCCCTACCGTGCGCTTGCGCTACAAACCCGCTGCGATGCGGTCAACAATATTAGTGATGTTGCGGCCTGCCGCGCACAAATGCATAGATCGATTGATCGAATTGAAAAGCAGATCGCGGCGGCCAAACAATTTTCTGGTGAGGACTTAAAGCTGGTGGTACTGCCCGAATATTTTTTAACTAGCTTCCCAACTGGACCTGATTTGCCGACTTGGGCAGCACGCGCTTGCTTGCTGCAGGATGGCGCGGAATATGTGGCACTAGGTGAAGTGGCTAAAAAAAATAATGTTTATTTATCCGGCAACGCTTATGAAATTGACTCAAAATTTCCGGACCTTTCGTTTCAAGTGAGCTTCATTTTTGACGACACCGGCAAACTCATTTTGCGCTATCGCCGCATTATCTCGATGTACACCGCTACCCCACATGATGTGTGGGATAAATTTGTAGAAATCTACGGCGCGGAGGCCGTCTTCCCCGTTGCCAATACGCCGTTGGGCAAGCTTGCCTGCATTGCATCGGAAGAAATTTTATTTCCCGAAGTTGCACGTTCATTGGCACTACGCGGTGCGGAAATATTTTTGCATTCTTCCTCTGAAACCGGCAGCCCGCAGCTCACTAAAAAAGGCATTTGCAAACGCGCCCGTGCAGTGGAAAATTTGGCTTATGTCGTTTCATCCAATAGCGCCGGTATTGCCGGCATTGATATCCCGATGTCATCCACTGATGGGCATTCGCAGATAATTGATTATGAAGGTCGCATCTTAGCTGAGGCAGGCGATGGCGAATCAATGGTGGCGTTAACGCAAATTGATCCAGCGGTCATTCGCCATGTGCGTTCCCGTGTTGGCATGGATAACTATTTAGCGAGGTTGCGCACGGAGCCGTTTCGCTCCACTTATGAAATGAGTGTCTATCCGCCGAATGTGTTGGCAAACGATAAGCCGTCGCGTGCTGGGTTTCAAGCAGCGATTAAACGCGGCATTGACGTCATTACAAAATAATTTCCCACTAAACATTGTCATTCCGACAGAGCGCTTTTTTTGCGCGACGAGGATTCTTACCCGCACGGTAAATATAACTAAGCCGATAAGATTCTTCACGATAGTGCCGCTCAGAATGACAAGTTTTTTGTATAGCGCACGCATCCATACAAATCAGAAATCAACTAGCAGAGCCTAAACAAATGACCACACACATAAAAATCCGCAACCCTCGTAACGGCACATACGATTACGAATTCGCCATCATCACACCAGCGGCTATCGCCGATATTTCTACAAAACTCCGCGCCCAGCTTGCCGTTTGGAGCGATATGTCGCCACAAGCACGCTGTGACGTCATTTTCAAATTAGCCGCAGCGATGAAGTTAGAACGTCAAGCGTTGATTGACGCACTCACAATTGATACCGGTCGCTCACGCGAATCGGCGATGGAAGTCGATTCAGCTATTGGCAACGTGATGCGTTGGGCCACCCGCTCGCCACAGCTACTTGAAGAACCTGCCACGCGCGAGAGTGTGGTGAAGCCGATGACGCTTTCTGCAGCGAGTGTGCCTGTCGGTGTGGTCGCGGTGATTAGCCCGTGGAATTTTCCACTGCTGCTCGCACTAATCGACGCCATCCCCGCATTAGCGGCGGGCTGCACGGTGATTGTTAAACCATCAGAAGTCACGCCACGTTTTGTTGAGCCGTTACAGCGTGCGATTGCTTCGGTGCCAGAGCTTAATAACGTGCTCCATATCGTGCAAGGCGGTGCCGATACTGGTGCAGCAATGATCGATAACGCCGACGCCGTTTGCTTCACTGGCAGCGTGGCCACTGGGCGCATCATTGCCAAACATTGCGCCGAACGCCTCATCGCGTGCTTCTTAGAGCTAGGTGGTAAAGACGCTGTCATCGTGCTCGACGGTGCAGATATCAAACGCGCTGCACGCGCCATTGCGTGGGGTGGCAATGCGAATGCTGGGCAATCATGCTTGTCCGTTGAACGCATTTTTGTGGAAGCACCGGTGTATCAAGAATTTATCAACGCGTTAGCAGATGAATGTAACAACTTAGCGCTCGCCTACCCCACCGTGAATGACGGCGTGATAGGCCCGCTGATTGCCGAACGTCAAGCCGACACCATCCGAGAGCAGCTTAATGATGCCTACACACACGGCGCACGCGCCCTCGCTGGCAACAATGTTGAATCGCTAGGTGGTGGTCTGTGGTGCAAGCCGGTGGTATTGGTCGATGTCACCGTCAACATGAAAATTATGACGGAAGAAACATTCGGTCCTGTGCTACCGGTAATGTCGGTCGTGAATGCAGATGAAGGCATCAGGCTTGCCAACAGCACCGAATTCGGCTTATCCGGCGCGGTATTTGGTCCACGTGTTACGGCCATAGCAGTGGCAAAAAAAATGGATTGCGGTGCGGTGAGCATTAACGACGCCGCACTCACAGCCATCGTGCATGATGGCGAAAAACAAGCGTTCAAACTATCGGGCTTAGGCGCATCGCGCATGGGTGACACCTCCATTCAACGCTTTCGTCGCAAGCGAATGCTGATCGAAAATAGTATCGAGCAACACAACCCTTGGTGGTTTCCAGCGCTTAGTATTGCGGATTGATTGCTGTTGGCCACCCCCGCGTCGCGTCGCTTGACCGGGCTACACACCTAGCATTAGTAGCCCGGTCAAGCGACGCGATGCGGGGGGTGACAAGCAACAACCCCCAAGCCGCACAAGCCCAACTCTGTAGCCCGGTCGAGCGAAGCGACGCCGGGATGGTGACCATCAAGCATCCCCAAACTTCCAATCTGGCGCGGCACAAGCCCAATATTGGGTTAACGTCCCAAGCTTTATATGTCGATGCCAAGTGGTCGACACCCCGGCGTCGCTTTGCTCGACCGGGCTGCAGTGGCTACGGTTACTTACCCTCGGGCTAATTTCTTTTTCAAATTCGGGATCAACCCACCATCGCGCACAATTTCTAATAAAAACCCGGGTAGTTTTTCGCACTGCGCGAGAGTATCGCCCTGCGCGTTTTTCACCACACCGGAGTCGAGGTCAAAGGTCACCATCGTGCCATCCATTAATTTCGCCGCATCGGGCGAGACCAACACCGGCAGTCCTAAGTTAATCGCGTTACGATAAAAAATTCGCGCCACACCCGTGGCAATCACGGCGCCCACGCCCAAGTGAATTAACGCTTGTGCGGCTTGTTCTCGTGAGGAGCCGATACCGAACCCCACACCACCGACAACAATGTCGCCGGGCTTTACGGCGGCGGCAAATTCAGGGCGCACCGCTTCGAGGCAGTGCACGGCTATTTCATCAATTGTGCCTTTCATGTAGCGGCCGGGGGCTAATACATCGGTGTCGATTTGATCCCCAAATTTCCAAATACGCACTAGTGTTGGTGGAGAAATTGTCATGCTAAAAATTCTCGCGGGTCAGCGATTTCGCCCTTCACCGCCGAAGCTGCCACGGTGTACGGTGAGGCCAAATACACTTGCGCGGTGGCTGACCCCATACGGCCTTTGAAATTGCGTGCGGTGGACGCAATGCTCACCTCACCATCAGCCAACACACCCGCACCATAGCCCGCGCACGCGCCGCATCCGGTAGGTAATAGTTGCGCGCCCGCTTCTAGCAAAATCGCCAGTGTGCCATCAGCCGCCAGTTTAGCGGTGGTCATGGTGGAGGCGGGCGCGATTAACAGGCGAGTACCGGCGGCGACTTTCCGCCCCTTCAAAATTTCAGCCGCCATACGTAGATCATTTTCTTTGGCCCCCGTGCAAGCGCCTAAATACGCTTGATCCAATTTCACCTTATCGGTGTCAGTCACTGAATGACTATTGGCGGGCGAATGTGGCGCGGCAACTTGCGGCGCGAGTGTGGTGGCATCAAACACATGTCGCGCTGCGTAGTTGGCATCAGCATCACTTTGCAGCGACTGTTGCCATGCTTTCAACATCACACCCTTGGCCGCTAAATCGGCGAAGGTAGTGGCGTCCGGCGCGATAATGCCGGTTTTAGCCCCTAATTCAGCAGACATATTTGACATCGTCAAGCGCTCATTCATCGGCATTGCGGTTACGGTTGAGCCAGTATATTCAATGACCTTGTAATCATTATTCATGCCGAGTGTGGCGCAGAGTTTGAGCAAAATATCTTTGGCGGTGAGGCCGCGCCCTAATGCGCCTTGCCACTCCACGCGGATGGTTTCAGGCACGCGCACCCATATTTCACCGGTGGCTAAAACACCCGCCATCTCAGTGGCGCCGATGCCCACCATGAATGCGCCGTACGCTCCACCGGACGGCGAGTGCGAATCGCCACCGACGGCAAAAATCCCTGGTCGCATATGCCCACGTTCCGGCAAAATAACGTGGCAAATACCCACGCCATCGTAAAAATTTTTGATCTGATGCAGTGCGGCAAATTTACGCGTCAGCGACAATATGCCCGCCGAATCAACATCAATGGCAGGCGTGTAATGGTCTGATACCAGCACCACTTTGGAGGCATCCCAAATGCCAACGCCTAACTCTTTTAATTTTGACTCCACCCGACGCGGGCCGCCAGAATCGTGCATCATTGCCAAATCAACCGTGCAGGTAACGATTTCACCGACGTTCACACTGGTGAGGCCAGCGGCACGGGCGATGATCTTTTGGCTGATTGTTTGCGCTGGGGTTTGCGGTGACATATTAGAAAGATAAATAAAGTTGTCCGGACAAATTATGCCTTATTTGTTAAACTAACAGCAGCATAAAAATCAGAGCTACATTTTTAATTCATTAATAAATATATTAATTTCATCATTCCCGCGCAGGCGGGAATGCAAGTTTGTTCAACAGGAGGTGTCTTGTTGTAATACAAATTGTGTTTCGTACATACAAACTTCGATTCCCACTCCGATCAAAGAAAGTCCTTTTTCAGGACGTGGGAATGACGGCTGTTAGCGCACTCAAAATTCAATCACCACCTACGTTTTAGTTATCCATTTATCTTTTTTAATCGGACGCCAGCATGAAACCAAACGATCTCAAAGCCACATTCAAATGGGATGATGCGCTTTTATTAGACGACCAACTCAGTGACGAAGAGCGCATGGTGCGCGACCAAGCGCACGCTTACTGCCAAGAAAAACTCATGCCGCGCGTATTGTTAGCGAACCGCAATGAAGTTTTTCATCGCGAAATCATGACAGAAATGGGCGAGCTTGGCTTGCTCGGCGCGACTATTGATGGCTATGGCTGCGCGGGCGTTAATCATGTTTGTTACGGCTTGGTGGCACGGGAAGTTGAGCGGGTTGATTCCGGCTATCGCTCCGCGATGAGCGTGCAATCATCCTTGGTCATGCACCCGATTTATGCCTACGGCAATGAAGCACAACGCGAAAAATGGCTGCCACGTTTAGCCACCGGCGAATTAGTTGGCTGCTTTGGTTTAACCGAGCCAGGCGCAGGCTCTGACCCATCATCAATGATCACGCGCGCGACGAAAGTGGACGGCGGTTACATCATGCACGGCGCGAAAATGTGGATTACCAATTCACCCATATCGGACGTATTTATCGTCTGGGCGAAAGATGGCTCTGACGGTGACACCATTCGTGGTTTTGTGTTGGAAAAGGGCATGAAGGGCTTAAGCGCACCGAAGATCGAGGGCAAGTTTTCGCTACGTGCCTCGATTACCGGCGAGATTGTGATGGATCAAGTATTTGTGCCGGATGAAAATTTACTGCCAAATGTAAAGGGATTAAAAGGCCCGTTCGGTTGCTTAAATAAAGCCCGCTATGGCATTAGCTGGGGCGCCATGGGCGCGGCAGAATTTTGCTGGATGCAGTCCCGCCAATACACGCTAGATCGCATCATGTTCGGCAAACCGCTCGCACAAACCCAGCTCGTGCAGAAAAAATTAGCCGACATGCAAACCGAAATTACCCTTGGCTTGCAAGGGGCGCTACGCCTCGGCCGCTTGATGGACGAAGGCCGTGCGACGCCAGAAATGATCTCACTCATGAAACGTAACAATTGCGGCAAAGCACTCGACATCGCCCGCATGGCGCGCGATATGCATGGCGGCAATGGTATCGCGGACGAGTACCATGTGATACGTCATGCGATGAACTTGGAAGCGGTGAATACCTATGAAGGCACGCACGATGTTCATGCGCTGATTTTAGGGCGCGCGCAGACGGGGTTGAATGCGTTTGGTTGATGTTTTTTTGTAAACATTTTAACGGCCGATAATTTTCATATACGGCCAATGAACGTTCACAATTGCAAACGCACGCAAACACTCCCAATCGCGCATACACCTACATATACGCACATACACGTACATGCACGTACATCACGCAACCGCACGCTGGTAAAAACTAAAGCCCGAATACCTTGTCATTCCGAACCTCTTTTGTGAGGAATCTTACCCGCGTCAACAATGCGATCACGCTGTATTGAAATCGCAGCGTGTGCAAACGGTAGAGATTCCTCGTCGCCCGATAAAGCCGGAGTCTGTCGGAATGAGAATGGTTTTATCTGCGTATATTTGCATGTGTTGGCCGCGTTTGAAACTCATCAGCGGTTCCAAACCGAACCTCGACTACGGAAAACCCCCATGGAACTCTCAACCAAAACCGCCCGCGAAATTTGGGCCGACGTAAAGGCCAACCCGAACCGCGCTAAATTTGGCTTTGGTCACAAGGCGGCACTCATCAATATCGATCCGCAAAACGCCTACACTAACGTAACCGAATTCAAGACGGCCTACGAGACTGACCCGAAACAAATTGACTACATCAATGCATTAACAAAAAATTTCCGCGCATTAAACTGGCCAGTCGTGTTTACCTATGTGGCTTACATGGAAAGCGGTGAGGATGCTGGGGTTTGGGGCACACGCACCAACACACCCGACTCGTTACAAAATATTAAACACGGTTCACGCCGGGCGGAATTTGATGATCGTATTGATAGTGATCGCACGCGCGATGTGATCTATTGCAAAAAAATGCCTTCGGTATTTTTTGAAACCCAACTGCAATCGTTACTCGTCTGGCACAAAGTCGATACGCTAATAGTCACCGGCGGCTCAACCTCCGGCTGTGTTCGTGCCACCGTTGTCGATTCGCTTGCGCATGGTTACCGCACCATCGTGCCGGAAGAATGCGTGGCGGATAAACATGAGAGCTACCACTTTGCCAATCTGACTGACATGATGCTGAAATACGCGGATGTAATGGATGTGGCGGATGTGTTGGCTTGGTTGGGTGGTCGGGGAAAATAGCGGCATCTCGGGCGGGCGTTGATTTTGGAACCGCCGATGGGTTTTAACAGCTTTGGCCTGCAGATGCAGGCAAACAATTTTGGAACCGCCGATAACGCTGATAGACACCGATGGACGCCGATAAAATCAACACCCTTAATACACTGTCATTCCGACAGAGCCTAGTTTCATCAGGCGACGAGGAATCTTAGCCGCTTGGTTACGTTTCGGTAGCGATACGAAGCCGCGGCACTGTTGGCATGGGTAAGATTCCTCACAAAAGCGTTCGGAATGACTAGTTTGATAGGGTTGTGCTTTTATTGGCGTTCCGCAGCATTCGTCTGCATTCATCAGCGGTTTCAACAAAGCATAATGGCACTTTTTGCTCGGGTAAGATTCCTCACAAGAACGTTCGGAATGACAAATTTGATAGCATTATGCTTTCGTCGGCATCCATCGGCGTTATCTGCGTTATCGGCCCTGTCGGCCTTATCGGCAGTTCCAAAATTGTTTTAAACCATCGTCGGTTCCAAATTCAAAGCAACAAAATACACCCGCATCACGTAAATTCTCCATGACCCCAGAACCCCAGCAACTCAAATCAGAGCCTGGCCACTACGATTATTGGCCGTATAAAAATCGTCCGAAAATTACTTGGCCGAACGGTGCGCGTCTGGCATTTTGGGTGGCGCCTAATATTGAATTTTACGAATTAAATCCGCCGAAAAATCCTGCGCGCGCCCCATGGCCGCTGCCTTCTCCTGCGGTAGCGGGCTATAGCATTCGTGACTACGGCAACCGCGTTGGTCATATGCGGCAAATGAAATTGCTGGAGAAATACGGTATTCGCGGCTCAATTTCACTTTCAACCGCACTCTGCACGCATCATCCAGAAATTATTGAGATGTGTCGCGAACGTGATTGGGAATTTTTTTCCCACGGCATTTACAACACCCGCTACACCTACGGCATGACAGAGTCGCAAGAGCGCGCGATGATTTTAGAATCTATCGAAACCATTGAACGTTACGCTGGCAAAAAACCCGCTGGCTACTTAGCACCGGCGTTGTCACACAGTGAAGTGACGCTTGATTTATTTGCAGAGCTGGGCGGCATTTACACTTGCGATTTATTTCATGATGATCAACCCACACCGATTACGGTGCGCGGCGGGCAACGATTCATCTCCGTACCCTACTCACTCGAACTCAACGACACCATCGCCTACGTCGTCAATAAAATTGAGCCGCGTCGCTATGGGCAGATGATTAAGGATTCGTTTGATCGACTCTATGCCGAAGGCGCTACCTCCGGCACTGTCATGTGCATCCCCACTCATAATTATCAAGTCAGCTGCCCTCACCGCATGCGGGCGTTTGAAGAGGCGCTGGAATACATTACCGGGCACAGCGACGTGTGGGCTACAACGGGGCGTAAAATTGCGGATTACTATTTAGCGAATTACTACGATGCAGCAATGGCAGACATCGCCAGCAAGGGAAAACGATAATGACCACTTCCCCACATCCGCCGCTTGATGACGACTACCAGCAATATCCACAGCGACAATACGGTATGGATCACTCGCGCTACGAATGGTCGATGCTCACTGATCGCAAACCAGTCATCTGGCCGAATGGCAAAACATTAGCCGTCTGGGTCAATGTCAGCGTCGAGCATTTCCCGCTAAACCCAATTGGCAAGCCAATCAAATTACCCGGCAATATGACTATGCCCTACCCGGATTTGCGCCATTTCACTTTGCGTGATTACGGCAACCGTGTCGGCATTTATCGTTTTTTTGATGCGCTCGATAAACACGGCGTGACGCCTACCATCGCGATGAACACCTGTTTGGTTGAGCGCTATCCGCAATTGCTCGACGCCGTTATCGCCCGCCATGACGAAATTATCGGCCACTCGTGGAGCATGGATACTGCGCACGCTGGTGGCATGGATGAAGCCATTGAAGCTGACTTAATTAAACGCTCGCTCGATGTACTGCGCGGTAAAACCAAGCAGCCCGTCAATGGCTGGCTTTCACCCGGCAAATCGGAAAGTGCAAATACACCAGATTTACTCAAAGCCAATGGGGTTGATTATTTTTGTGATTGGGTGAATGACGATATGCCTTACCCGTTTCACACCAAGCACGGTGACATCATCGCGATGCCGCTTTCAACCGAGTTGGAGGATCGCTTTGTGGTGATGGACAATTTTCACTCTGAACAATCTTGGGCCGAGCAAGTGATAGATGCGTGCGATTTTTTACTGGCCGAATCTCAAACACAAGGCGGTCGCATTTTGTCGGTGTCACTACATCCGTGGGTGATGGGGCAGCC
>Ga0105049_10011194_pt1 | contig 10274 bp, 5 predicted proteins | sample MAT06_FD_78087 | JGI IMG/M metagenome (GOLD analysis project Ga0105049, IMG submission 78087) | Freshwater microbial communities from Lake Fryxell liftoff mats and glacier meltwater in Antarctica - MAT-06 | ecosystem: Environmental > Aquatic > Freshwater > Ice > Liftoff microbial mat | place... | reverse complement strand
TATTATGAAAAGCCTTTTTCAATTATTCCTGCTTTGGAGGGACTTGATTTTAATGAAGTGGAAGAACTCCACCTTTATCTGAATCAACTTTATAAAAGAACTCCTAATGCAGTCCATCTGGGATTGGACAGAGTGTTTCTTGCATTGGAGCGTAGAATTTCTATGATGGAAGCAAAGGGGGCCTCTATTATTCAATTTCAGGAAACGGATTATACAGGCGCTCAATGGTTTGGGTCCCTCTTAAAATATCTTATGGATAAAAGAACAATTCAGTTTGATTATCAACCTTTTGGGAAGGAAGCTAGGAGAATTACAGCATTACCCCTTTTTTTAAAAGAATACAATCAAAGATGGTTCTTACTGGCCTTGGAGAAGGAAAGTCGGAACTATCAGAATTACGCTTTGGATCGAATTGTTAGCCTACCACTTCCTGCTGAGGCTTTTGCCTCAAAAGAAGATGTTCCTTCTGCTGATTCGTTCTTTAGGAATATGGTAGGGGTTTCTCCTGAAGGGTCACCTGAAACCATTCAGATCAAAGTTTCAAAAACCAGAGCACCTTACATTAAAACGAAACGCTGGCATTCCTCCCAATCAGAAATTGAAGTCGCAAAAGAATTCACCATTTTTCAATGGGTATTAATCCCAAATCGTGAATTAAAAGCAAAAATTCTGGAGTTGGGTTCGGATGCGGAGGTTTTGGCTCCGCCGGATCTCAGAAATTGGGTGAAATTTGAGATAGAGATCATATCTAGAAAATATTTTGTAATTAGTCTGTTCATTGGACTCTATATCTTATAATAGGTTGTTTATACCTACAGCCTTTTATTTAATCACCCGACTGTTTTCAATAAAGAAATCAGGACAACAATCTAAAAGGGCAGATACAAAAGCTCCATCCTTAAACGCATTTTAATCAGCCCATCCCAATATTGGGTTTGCGATTCGGGATCGAGTTTAATTTTTTCGAAAATTTCAGATTGTAGAAGTTGACCGATAATGGAATCTGGTTTGTTTTTATATGGATTTAAAAGAGCATTGAAATCAATTTCCCGAAGTTCACCGGTTGTCCATCGGGCTCTCAACAAAAAGGGTTTTACCATTTCTATATAAATTATTCGTGGAAGCATTATGCCAATGGATCAATTATAAAATTTCGGGCTTGGTCTTCTTCTGAATTCAACCTTACGTTTCAAGGACAAATTTACTTAACTTATTTTCCGGAATGCTTTGATCTTGGTAAAGCACTCCCTTCTATTCCTGTAGTCATTCCCCTACCCCCCAAAAATTTCGACTACAAATTCTGTAGTCATGATGTTTGTATTCAAAATTTTCGACTACAAGAATGGCGACTACACAAAAAAGTTCCCTAATTAAGGCATAAAAAAAGGCCAACCTCCCGGATGGCCTTTTTCAAATTGATTTGGTTGATCTGTTTATTTCTTAACAAACTTCACTGTTTCTTTCTGGCCTCCCTGGTTTAGGGTTACGAAATACATTCCTGGAGACAGTTGGGAAGCGGAAAGGTTGATTTCTTTCAGATCCCAAAGGCGGGCATCCAGATTTTCTCCCATCACTATCTGACCCATGTGATTGAAAACGCTTAGACTGGCTTTTTCTGCCACCATGGAAAACCGTAGGTTAATCTGGTCGGATACCGGATTGCCCAAAATCTGCAAGGTTTCAATTTCATCCGGCACATTGGTCTGGTCAAACACTTCCACTTCTGCTACGGCAGATCTTCCGGAGGTAATTACCTGTGGACAAGGAGCGGTTCCGGCAAGGGAAGAGGTCGCAATAATTCCATCCAGATCATACCCATCCGCAGAAGCTGGTGCAAAATCGGCACGACTTGAAACATCCCGGATCCGCACATATTGAATTCCGGAATAGGCAGGTGTGATGTCTATGCTTCCGTTGTAATCCTGGCAAAAGATGCCCAGCACATTCCATCCGATTCCATCAAAAGAAACAGCAACTTCTGCATATTCTTTGTAAAGGCCACATGCCGCATTCCCAAAGGTGGTTTCGATCACTTTCAATTCTCCTCCCGGACCATCAAAAACAGCGAAATCAAACTTCAGACAGATGTCTCCACCAAAGCCAAGTGAGTAAAAATTAAAAGTAGCGTTGTTTTGCGGAACTCCCGTGGCAGCAGAAGGGTTAGACCGGATGCCGACAATATTTCCGAATCCTTTGGTTTTACCCTGGGTTCCTCCACAAACTGTGGCAGCGCCTCCTGTCTGGATTACATCCGGCGCAACGTCGTTTGTATATCCGTTCAAAACTTCAATTCCATCCACGTCATACGCATCGGCAAGAGCTGCATTGGAAGGTGAATCAACTGTGGCATCTACAATGCGAAAATATTGTGCCCAACTCAATCCAACTGTGTTCAGATCAAAGGATCCGTTGTAGGTTGCTGTTCCTAAAAACAGGAAATTGATCCCATCCTGAGAAGCATATACCCGGGCTCTTTCGCTGTACGTGTTGATGGGTTGTGCACCATAGGTGGTTTCCCACACCTTAATGTCGTTTCCAGTTCCATTCTTTACAGCACAGGTTGATTTAAGTGTGATGTAGCCATGAAAACCAAGGGAGTAAAAATTGGAAATTCCAGGAACATTGCTTTTCTCCGCAACTTCTGCACTGGTTGGATCCGATCTATTGGCTGGTACTGCTGTGCCACCGTGCGTTAAGCCTTGTTGAAAACACACTACTTTCATCTGGCATGGTGAAGGAGTGATACAAGGTGCTGTAGGTTGAAATCCGATATTGGCACTGCCATCGTTTCCATCCTGTAGGAAAGGAATATAATTTACCAATCCAAGAATTCCGGCGGCAACAGCCGTAGGATCATTGGTTCCATACCAGTTACAGGTAGCATTCGTAGGTGCCTGGGTGAAGTTGATGATGTTTCCGTAAAAGTTTCCATCAGAGCCTGAATACGTTTTTACGTTGTTGAAGATCGCATTATTTTGAATAAGCACCTGAGTTAATCCGAAATTTCCGTTTTCAGGTTGGCCTATTTTAATTCCTCTTTCATTCCCGGTAATGATGTTGTTTTCAATCCGAACATTTTGCAAGGTGGCGGGAAAAACGGAATAAGACGGAGCATCGTTCCGGGCTTTAATCGCCATCGCAGATCCATCTCTTGCTTCGCCGGTTCCGTTGCCTGTAAAAACAGAATTCCGAATCGCTATGTTTTTATACAAACCTGCCTTCAGATTGATATCGAATCCTGTAAGATAAGGTTTGAACGACACACAGATGTTTCCCCAGGCGGCATCTCCATTATTCACAACGGTACATCCATCAAACGTGGCATTGTCAAGTTTCTCTGCATACAATCCTTTGGCAACATTGTCCTTAAATTCTGTGCCAGTTACTGTAACCATGCTCACATTACTGGCATCTGCTGAAACTGCTTTGTGTAAATACCAGCCATAATCAAGTCCATTAAAAGCAGAATTTGTAATGGTCAGGTTAGACAATGAAGACGTTTTATCCACATACAAACCTCTTTCCTGTTCACTGCATGGATCGGCATGAAAGGTTCCATACACATGAACATTGTTGAGTGTAATGTGCGAAACAGCCACACCATTTGATTGCGTAAATTTTCCAACCGAAACACCGGCCATTCCATTCGGCAAAACCCGCACATCCTGAATAAGGATGGGATCTCCAATGGTTCCAGATGCATTTAACTGAACCACACCCACGCCAGGATCACCCGCACCTGCGGCCGTTTGTGTGATGTGGGTGTTGGCAGAAGCATCGCTTCCACTTCCGGACCCAAGAATATTAACTTTTAAATTCACGTTCAGATTTTCGGTAAACGTTCCGGGTCCTACATGGATGATGTTTCCTACTGTTGCATAATTAATAGCCGCCTGAACGGATGGATTAAGTTGAATTACGTATTGATTGTTTGGTACATACGTAACCAATCCTTTTCTGGCTGATCGACCTCGGTGATACATCGTTTGCTCTATCTGAAGCAAATTCGCCAGAGAATATGAACTGAAAGACAAGCCGTTCAACGTACTGCTTGTAATGTCTAATCGGAAATTGATGTTCACATTTGAAAGATTGATTATGGCATCTCCCGGTGCTTTAAATTCATTCGGAGCCATTACATATTGACCAGCAGTAGGAGTAACGCCACCAAAAGCCATGTGGGTTCCATTGTTGTCAAACAGATTACTCATTATAGCAATGCCCGAATTGAAGTCGTCAATATTGATGGCTGTCCGGCAATTTTTGAACACATTGTTATTAATTCCTACTGTGCTGCTGGCCGCATTGAGGTAGATTCCGGAGTTCCAGGTTTTGTGTCCGCCGAAAAGTCCACCGGAGACATCGCCATTGAACTGGTTTTTCCGAATAATTTTTGCTCCAGGTCCTGCCGATGTGGTGATGGCCCGGACGATTGCTCCTGCTGTTATACCAAATCGTTCAATCAAACAGTTTTGAACGGTTACAACCGATGTACCTCCCAAAGACACGGCATCGGCTGTGTTGTTGGTCTGGAAAATCCGAATTCCGTCTATACGAACGGTATTGGGTCCTGAAACTGTAATTTTTGCATCCGAAACATTGGCTTCTGCTGCTCTTACTGCATTTCCAGCTACACCTTCATTTGGACCAACAATGGAAAGCGATTTGCTGATATTAACTGCTCCAGGATACGATCCCGGTGCTACCTGCACCACATCAAGAGGGTGGGTTGATGCATTTACCGCTGCCTGAATGGTGGCATAGGCACCCGGCACATGCAGGGTAGTTTGCGCAAATGAGGCAGTAGCCACAAATAAACTTGCCGCATAAAACAATAAAGTTGATTTCATCTTTTTGGTTTTTGGTATTAATGAATTTTAAATTTCAAGGTCGGCAAGATATTGAAAGAAATGATTGGATAATCAAAAGGTTTTTATGTGAAAATTTGATGAAAGTCCAGAATAGGCCTTTAAAGCATTTCAGTTTACATTTCCGGATGGGTCTTATGTAAATTTTATAATCTTTATAGAGAATTTTGAAAACACTTAGCCATTGGGAAATACATAAATACCCGAGTTGTCTATTCGTGTACAAAACGACTTAAAAAAACTATATTCGCTTCAAATTGAGTTGCTTAAACTTTTTAACCGCAAAATAGGTGAACGGGATTTGGCTCATATAAAGACTACCTGATTCAGTATTTTGCCAATAAAGCAATGGATGAAGCGGACAAAGCCTGGGACCAAAAAGGGTACAAGCCTGAGGAGGGAGAAGAATTCGTTAAATGATGCAAATGCCTCCGTAAAGCTTTGTGGATTTTCAGATTAGGGAATTTGATGGTTAGTGTTATTCAGGTAGCCGTGCGAATAATATTCTGCCTAACCCTTCTCTTTTTTTCTGTTCAGCTGCATGGACACAATATTCCAAGGAAGAATTACAAGTCGTTCAACGATTTTTATTACCAAACCTCAGCTAAAAAATCGCTGGTTTTCAGCAACATGTTCCAATGAAAGTTCGTACACTTGAATTTGAACAGTAAAATCATAATTAACATTAATTTGTAGGATGAAAATAATTTTAACAGCTGTTCTTTTTGCTTTGAACATGAAACCGGCTGTGGGTCAGAATCCAGACTTCGTGAGCAAATCAGTAACCATGCATATTGCCTCCAGAAATATTGAAACTTCTAAAAAGCTTCTTCTTTCTGCTATTGATACTTCACTTGGTACCATAAATACATACAATGAATCGAACACTGCCAGAGGGATTAAAATTCATGTTTTGGTAAATACCAATAAAGAGGGATATGAAAAGATTGAAAAAATTATTCCACAGCTTGGTTTTCTGGATGACAAAAAATTGAACAGCATTAACAATTCAGAAGCGATTCAAAATATCGAACTTGAAATCAATTTTTTAAAAAATCGAAAAACATCTTACGAGACTGAGCTTAGTAAAATTAAAGAAGGTGAAAATAAGGAGTATTGGAAGGAAGTAAGACTGGCAGAAAAGTCATTATTTGATTTAGAGATGAAGCGAAATGACTTGAAAAACCAGGTTTACTTTTATTCAATTCAAATAGATCTTTATGAAGACGTTGGCACTCCACAATCTTCTGATATTGGTGATGTTCAATTTGTTAATATGCCGGGAGTCGGACTTACATATCTCAACATTCAGAATCCATTGTCTGATTTTTCAAATTCTGTTTATATGGGATATGAAATTAAATATTTGTTTACAAGAGGGAAAAGTTATGCAGTTTTTGGGGCAATGAAAGCCCAAAACATACACAAATCTGCAGCGGAAACCATTTTGACAGACTTGTTTTTATATGGATTTGGCCAAGACTTTTATCCAAGACATTTGGGAAAAGGACGGCGGAAATTGTTCAATTTGTACAGTGGTTATAGAGTTGGAGGAACATTTGCATCCTCAAAAAACACTTCAAAACACTTTCTTTACCTTACCCCTCATCTTGGACTTGAGTTAGTAAAGACAAAATATATTTTATTGGATCTGGACGCTGGATATTATATCCCATTTTATAAAAATAATAACCTGAGAGGACTTCAGGTAAATGCGTCTTTTAATTTTCTGTTCTAGACGGAAACGGTTGTTGCTTAGAAATTTCAATGGGAATTGAGAAAGGTTGTAAATATTGATTTTGATTTAACTCTAATGAACAATGGAGAAACACTATTTTACCTCCCTCGATTCGATTCCATCTCAAACTATTTCAAAATCAACTGAAAATCATTGAGATGGTTTGGAATGGCTTGAATCAAGGAATACAGCATATCCAGGATAAAAGTAGGAGTGGAGTTGACAGGAATATTATTGGTCTGATATTGGTGGCTGATTCTGTTCATTATCATCCATTTTAGTTTAGTCAATCCAATTTGTGTTTGTTTCTCCATACAAGTTTTACTTTTGGATCTTAGAAACCAAACAACCTAACCAAACATGTCCGCACTAAAAAAGTCAGGATTGCTGATCGCAGTCCTTATCACTTTCAATTCTATACTCGTTTCTGCACAGACCTATGAACAGGAATTTCAGCAAAGGACGAGCCTACTAATCAATCAGGTTGCGGTCAAATACGCAAACCTTCGCCCTCCGGGGTTTAAAAATGATTTGAACATTGTGCCCGATCCGGAGAAATACAACTGGCCACAAGTGCTTGCCCGTTTGCAGAAATTCGGGATCAACGACGATACTTCCAATGCCCGGATCAACCGTTTTAAAAATAATTCACCCTTTCATTTTACGTTGGTGGGATTGGCAAGGATCATGAACCAGTATCCTTCTGCACCTCAGATGATTGCCAATAAGACCACGTATTTAACCAGAATTTTCTCACGCACCGATGGCTACAATGCCTTTACAGATGAGGGTACTGATAATCATAACAATATGGCTCGTACCAGTGGATACCTTGCTGCCCAGAATGCACTGGGTAATGCAGCTTTTCCTCAGGCAGCTGCGAAACTGGCCGAAAGCAAACAGTGGATCATGAATTTTTCACGCAATCAGTATTATGTGGGTAGCGCAGAGTGGAACTCATCCCAATATGGGTCTTATAACGTAATTGGCTGGCTCAATCTATTTGACTTTGCTACAGATCCGGAAGTTAAAGCAGCGGCAAGAGCGGTACTCGACTACCTTTCTCTGGAAATCGGACTTCATTATTCTCAGGGATGGACAGGCGGAAGTGAAATGCGGGGTACAGGCGTACCGGCTTTTGGTGTTTCTGCAGGGGTAGCAAATAACCAGTTCGGAACTTCATCTCAGGACTATCTGGGCTGGCTTTGGTTTGGCGATCTGAGCCGGGCTGTGGGCACCAATTACTGGAATGGTAATGAATACATCCAATCTGTGCATGCGGCTGTGAGTTCGTATCGACCTTCGAGCTATGCCATTCAGATTGCCAAAAAGCAGATTGCTCTACCGGCCTGGTTTAAAGCAAGTAAAGGAGAGTTTTTTGGCAAATCTCCTTCGTTTCTTCAACAAAACTTTTACGCCGATCAGGGATATACTATAGGAACAGCATACATGCCTTACGGTGGTTGGACGGGTGCAAGTTTTGCTATACAAAGCTGGAAGCTGATGGGGAGAATATCAGTAGTACCTGGCGATACCATTAAAGCTCCGCAAATTATTACGGGTGCGGGTCGGTACTACGATCAAACCAAAGGAAGGGGTCGCCAACCCTACGATCAGTTTGCGCAGAATAAAAATGTGCTCATTCAGATGACCAAAACACCCGTTGGCGCAAACCTGATTGATACAGCGGTAAAGCAGATCATTGCAATCTGGAGAACGAAATGGCAAACCAGTTTTAATCAGCGGTTTCCGGGAGATAATAAGCCGAATCCGGTGGGAAAACTCAACGGGATTTCTACGCGGAACGAAAGCTACATTTCGTACCCGTCCAATGCAACTGTGGTGAGAACGGCCAATGTGGTGTATATTGAAATGGAGAATGCCTTTGTAGCTGTTAGATCTCTGGCGAATACACTGCCTGGTGCACCTGCCAACGATGGAAACCTAACCCGTCAAATGGTGATTGATGGGGCACCGGCAGGCAGCATTTGCGGATTTGTACTGGAGGCGGCAAATAAAACGGCCGGTTTTACTTTTACTGATTTTCAAGCCGCTATAAATGCAAAAAACGGATTGGATAAAAGCCAGATCGAAGCAGGAAAGGTTACCTACATATCCTTACAAAATGATACCCTGGCAGTAAGTTACAATGGCAATGGAACGCATAAGGAAGCTATTTTTGATTGGGGATACGGGCCAACCACTCCACAGACTTTGCAGAACACACCGCCTTATTTGCAGCCAACCACCTGGCCAACAACCAACGGTGGACGAGTTGCCAGTTGGTCGGTGAATGGTGATTCTGTGGTTTTGGATGGAAACTGGCCGGTGTATGCCGGACCGGGTGTTTCGTTGGATGGTCGGATTCTTCGGTATGAAAAGGACTCTGTCGGACTTACTGCCTTTTATCAGGTGGATTATACAGCAACAGTTCCCGTATTTACTTCGGGTATAGTAACGGCAAACCGATCCGTTCAGAAAGGGCAGGAATGGCAGGTGGAGATTTATCCGAATCCGGCACGATCTGAGTTTACATTGAAGTTACCGCAGAATGCTCAACCGGAGCAAATTGAGTTGTTTTCGTTGAATGGGAATTTGGTGAAGGAATTTGAAGCGAAAGGCAGTAATTCTTCCTATTCCTTAAAAGGAATCAGACAAGGATTGTATATAATTCGGATTCGAACTGCCAATAAAACAGCGACTACCAGGTTGTTGGTGGAATAAGGAATCTTTTATCTTGTCGTGCGAACAGAGACTGTTGAAAGTCCTGCGACTTGGTGAAGACCATGTTGCTGGACTTTCTCCTTTAGCGTCAATGGTGGCACTAAAGGCAACAATGGCATTTATCACTCCTGGCCCCCTGGCCCCCGAAGGGGGAACTGGAATACAAAATACGATTGCTAAATTTATTTATCACTTGTCGTTAAAGCTTTACAGGTGGCGCTAAGGACGCCTTGTTCCACGTCCCTTAAATCTTAATCGCTCATCATTTATCACTTATCATTAACCACTAATCATTCTGCCCGATGCAAAGTGAACGATAGCCGATGGCGCCATGGGGGTTGGTAAGACGCTTTTCGATTGCGGTTTTGCGCCCAAAGCGATCATTTCTCAAAAAACTATTGAATTCTGATTTATAGTGCCTTAAAAAGATGTGTTCAACCAAATCCTTTATTCTGGAAGGCTTAAGGCAAACAAAAGGCATTGAATAAAAAATATACCCGTTCTGCATCCACTAAAATTTGATACTTTTGGGCTTCCGGAAATAGTGGCTGCTTTGCAGATATTTCTCTCCCAATCATAGTACAATTGGCCCAGACAATCCCACCGATATGCATCATTTACAAGAAGAATTAAAGAAACTGATACAACCCAACCAAGCGCTCATTGATCGGTTTTATTCTGCATTGAGCGATGATTATTGGTTGATGAATATAGCGGATCCTTCTGATAAATGGTTCAGTGATTCCATTTGTTTGTCCCTTGGATACCCGTCTCCCCTTTCCACCGATTTTTCTTCGGGAGAGAATGATTTTTTGAACCACATAGATCTGGAAAATCTGGTGAAGGATGCGGTTTCTAAAAACCGGAAGAGTGCCAGGACCGGCAGACATTTAATCCGGTGCAAACATAAAAACGGCTCTCTGATTTACTGGATGTGTTTTGGT
>Ga0105049_10011193_pt1 | contig 10275 bp, 6 predicted proteins | sample MAT06_FD_78087 | JGI IMG/M metagenome (GOLD analysis project Ga0105049, IMG submission 78087) | Freshwater microbial communities from Lake Fryxell liftoff mats and glacier meltwater in Antarctica - MAT-06 | ecosystem: Environmental > Aquatic > Freshwater > Ice > Liftoff microbial mat | place... | reverse complement strand
TGTGTTCTATTGCATTCGATCGGTCAGCGTGAAACATCGCGGAATAGATTTTGTTCGGCCCTGCAGAAGCGCAGATGCAGGGTGGCGGTCGCGGTGTGCGGCCGCATGTGAAGAAAGTGCGATTGCGCGCAACCGGGCGGGGAACTGCGATCAAACAGAATCTTGCGCAGAATCGTGCGGATCAGATCATTGCGGTCAGCCGCCTCGTCCTCGCCAGCTTAGCCAGCGTAGCGGTTGCGATAGATGCGCCGTCTCCAATAAAAAATGCGTCCATCGTGGCGGCGATGCTGCTGGTTTACACGGCGGCGGCGACTATCTTCTGCGTGGTTGTCTTGCAGCGATCGCGTCTCGCGCCGCCGATAGGACACTGGTCACATCCCGTCGATATCGCCATCATGGGGGCGCTCACCTATCTGACCAACGGTTCCTCGACCCCGTTTTTTCCGTTCTACATGTTCGTCACGCTGGCAGCGACGTTGAAATGGAATGCCCGCGGAGCGGCGTGGACAACGCTGGTGATCGTGATGCTGTTTGTTGCGACTTCGTTTGCGCAGCCAGCTGGCCTTGAAACCGGCGACGACGGCCGGCTGCGCTTTGCAATCCGCCTTGGGCAGGTTGGGGTCGTTGGCGCTCTGCTGATCTTCATGGGAGGCCAGCGGGAACGTGCTTGGCGCGAATTGGTAAAGCTCGCGCGCCCAATTCGAGCGACACCAGGATCAATGCAGGACAGCATTAACCTGTGTCTGGTGCATGCGTGCGAATTTTTCGGCACAGATCGCGCCATTCTGCTTTGTGAAGACGACGATTCGCGCTGGAGCGCGATTACGGCCGGACCGGCCTCGACGACGATTGGCCCTGTGCCACTTTCCAATCCCGCCCCCGTCGCTACCGATGCGGCAGGTAGTGCATTCGATTTTATCGCCGGCGCCCAAACTTGTCGGTTCTATGATTCCAGCGAGATGCTGCAGGTAATTCCGCGCAGTTTGTTGTCGGCCGATGTCGCTCGTGATCTGGCAGTCACCGAGGCTGCTGTGGTCGCGATCAACAGCAGCAGCGTTGCCGGCTGGCTGATTATTCCCAAGCGCCCGATCGAAGATGATCTTTATCTGGCGCTTGCCCTGTCGACGCAGATTGCCGCAGCGCTCGATCAGGCAGCGACGATCTTGCGCCTGCAGGCCGCTGCCGCGAGCGCCGAGCGCGAGCGGCTTGCCTATGATCTGCATGACGGTACGCTCCAGTTCATGACCGGCCTCGCGCTCCAGTTGAAGGTGATCGAAAAGCTGAGCCGCGATAATCCCGGCGGCATCGCGGCGCGCACGGCGATGCTGTTGGAGGCGCTTCGCATCGAACACCGGCAGTTGCGTGGATTTATCGAAGGTGAGCGGCATGGCGGCCTGCCTGAATCGGCAGCATCATCCATTACAGATCTTGCAGGTCGCTTGGCCAATCACTGGAACATTGTGATCGATGTGATCGGCGACAATGCTGCACCGCAATCGATCGTGACCGATATCCAGCAGATTATCCGCGAGGCCGTTGCCAATGCCGTGCGCCACGGAAAGGCGACGAAAATCCGGATGGAAACGCGCCATCATGGCAGCAGCTATGACCTTGTGATTGCAGACAATGGCACAGGCTTCGCAAATCCAGGCCGCCACAGCCGCAAAGACCTGCGCAATATGGGGATCGGACCGCGATCGATCCTCGCTCGAATTGACCAACTCGGCGGTTCGATCGTTATCGATACGAATCGCAGTGGCGCCGCTATCGAAATCACAGTCCCAACAAAAGATCTTCATTTTTCATGACACGACTTTTGCTTGCCGATGATCACCCCATCCTCCTCGAAGGGCTGGCATCGCTCTTGATCGCTTCAAACTTTGATGTCGTCGGACGCTTTGGCAACGGCAGGGATGCGCACGCAGCGTTCGGCGAAATGGACCCGGACATCGCGATCCTCGACATAAACATGCCTGGTAAAAGCGGTCTCGACATTCTTCGCGAGCATCGAAGCTTCGGCGCCCTGCGCCCGAAGATCGTCATCCTGACCGCGACAACAGACCCGCAACAGATGGTTGAAGTGCTCGATCTGGAACCCGATGGCCTCGTCCTGAAAGAAGCTGTTGTCGATCGCATCGTGTACTGCCTCGAAAAAATTGTCGCAGGGGTGCAATGGATCGAAAACGACGCCCTGTTGATGGCGATGCGGCGACTGGCGCATCGCGAAACTGTTACCAATCGCACCGACCGATTGACGGCTCGCGAACGTGAGATAGCAAAGCTCGTCGTCACTGGACTGAACAACCGCGATATCGCCGCAGCATTGGGAATTGCCGAAAGTACCGTCAAGATGCATCTCGGCGCCATTTTCGAAAAGCTTGGCGTTGCAAGTCGAACGCAGTTGGCAGCTTTTGTCCGAGATACATTTCTGGCTAAATAACAGAGCCGAAAATTTGTTAGCTGAAAGCGGTCCCCTTGCGGACGACTGTCAACACGCGAGTGACTGTGCCGTTAAAACAGCGCAGGAGGTTGGCATGAATTACTTTAGCAAGGTCGAAGCGCCAAGCCCCGATGCCGTTAGGCACCCGGCAGTATCGTGCCAAAACCGGACCACTGCTAACCTCATTGCACAATTGTCGCCCGACCTCAGGGACGCCGTGAAACAAGAGATAGAGGCCCAGGTTGCCCTTCGTCTCGAGGAGGAGATATCGCATCATCGCCGGCTGCTCGATCTTGCCCAGGAAGGCGGCCGTGTTGGCGTCTTCGAGATCGATATGCGCAGCGGGACGTCGACGGGATCGGCGATGTGGGCGCGGTTGCTGGGCAAGCCCGAAGGCACCGCCTACATTGATCGGCAGATGTGGATCAACATAGTTCACCCTGAAGATCGCAAGCAGATCGTAGAGGCCGTCGCCAAGGCAGTGACGCTGGGTTGTGACACAGCGCTGGATTACAGGATCATGCTACCCGATGGCGGCACGCGCTGGCTCCATTCTCGCAACCTCATTGAGAAGGACGCGCAAGGTAGGTCGTGCCGCGCCTACGGCACGCTTCAGGACATTACCGATCGCAAGTTGCTAGAAGCACAAATTTTGCACAATGCCAACCACGACATCCTAACGGGCTTGCCGAACCGACGGCGGTTTATGGAAGAAGTAACGCAAGCTTTCGAGGAGCGTGAGCGAACTGGTCAAGAGATCGCCGTGGCGCTGTTCGATCTTGACGATCTAAAGCCAGCCAACGATCACTACGGGCACGAAGCGGGAGACGTCCTGATCCAGACGACGGCGAACCGTCTTGGTCTAGTGGCGTCCCAAGTGGGGATGGCAGCGAGATTAGGCGGTGACGAGTTTGCGATGCTGCTGAAAGGCCATGGCGCGCTAAAGCTGCGCATGCTCGCTGAGCAGTCATTGCACGTTATCCATCGACCCGTACCGTTTAGCGACTTCGTGCTGCAGTCGAGCGCCAGCGCAGGCGGGGCTGTCGTTACGGTCGAGCAGATAAGTTCCCCGGAGCTTTTGCTTCGCCGCGCCGACTTGGCGCTGTATGCAGCAAAGAGGCACGCCCGTGGTAGCTACCAAGAAGCGCCGCGAGGATAATTTCATAGAACGGTTGGTGCCGGTCAGGCCTTGATCAGTATAAATGCGATCGGCTGTGAAATCGCACCTAAAAGTGCCCCTCCCTAAAAGCTGCTCATTCGCTTCATTTTATTCGAAAAAATTGGAATGGAGCGGGGTTATTTTTCGCACGAAACCAGCCAAATCAATATAGCCAAACTCACTTAGCGGAAAGGCTTGAGCCCGTAACGGCGGCACAGCGCGGTAAAGAGTTGCCGTGACCAGGGGTCCGGGATCGAGAATTTGAACTCTTCCGTCTTCTCGCGCTTGCTCGTCTCGGCAAACTGTCGGCAGAATGCGATCTGCCGCGGCGCCTGCCGCTGCCTTTTCGCCCGCAGTCGCTGCGCCTGCAAACAGCGCTTCGATCTTGCGCAGCTTTTCGCGAAGACGTTGTTCGGCGTCCAGGCGTCATAGCCCGATATCGAGTTGCCGTTCCGGGAGCGGCAGCCGCGTCTGCTCGACCGGCTCCGGCCTCGCTGGCCAAATCGGCGGCTTGCCTTCCTTGGGGGGTTCTGAGGTGGGTTCGTTGGCGGCGGGTTGCGGCGGCGGGCCAAGGGGGAGGCTTTGCCCCGGGGCCTGGTTCATTGGTCCCTGCCGCCCTGGCGGTCGTGCGTTGCGATCGATCGTCACTTCGCCCGTTGTTTCGAGGGCCGAGGTCTTCTCACCGGCGTTACGCATGACGCCGCGTTCGATGCGCTCGCCGTTGTCGACGATCAACTCGAGGCTGTCGCGGACGCGGGTGATGTTGACGAGGAACAGCTTCTCGTTGTTGAGCTTGGTCTCGCGACTATCGAACACGGCGATGCCGCGATCCGCTGTGAGCCCCTGGGCCATGTGTGCGTTGAGCGCATAGCCAAGATCGAGGCGCTGGAGCATCGGGTCACCGGCCGGCAGCGTGACCTGCATCTTGGTCGATGTCTCGACGGTTATGCCGGTGGTCTCGATCTTGAGCACCCGTGCCCGGTCTGCGTTGACAAGCCCCCGCGTTCGATCGGTATCTGTCCAGCGGATACGGTCGCCTTCGTGGATTCTGACGGGCTTGGGCTGGCTGATCCTGACGCTGTTTTCAGTCCGATTGGTCGCGAGACGGTCGGGATTGAATGTGTGCTGTTTTCCTTTGGCATCGACCAGCGTTACGACACTGGTGCTCTTGTCGACGTTGGTCACGTACGCCGCGCCCGCCGGTATATTTTGCGTTGGCACGCCTTTTTGAAAATCGAGGCGCTGGCCCTTGGCATAGGATTGAATAAATCGTTCCTCCTCGCGTGTGGTGGTGACCTTGTCGAGCACCGTCAAATCCGCTGCGATGCTGCCAAGCTCACCCTTGGCAAGCAGGCCAGCCTGGACCTCCGCGTTGATGTCGGCGCGAATTTGCCGTCCCGATGCGAGCAGCATCGTCTTGTCACGTTCGTCAGTCGGCAGCGCCACCCACCGCTCTGCTGCAAGCGATGCGCCCCCATTACCGACCTCGGTGGTCATCGCTTTCAGAGCCTTGAAGGCATCGGCCGGCCTGTTGTTGTTGGCAGCGGCGGCCGCGCTGATCAACGCCGGCGAGCGGGCGCGGAGATTTATGTTCATTTCCGCGGTCGCGATGTTGGCGGCCTGCATCACTTCGTGAGGTTTTCCGGCATCGATTGCGCTGAGCTGGCGCTTGTCGCCGACAAAGGCGAGCCGGCCAACCTCGAGGCGCTCGGCAATCGCCGTCAACTTGTAAGCCTGGTCGTTCGAGACCATCGAGGCTTCATCGACGAGCAGCACGGCCCCCTTGAACATGGCCTTGGCCATCTCGAGCCGATGTGGGCTGGTCTTTTCACTGAGCAGCTTGCCATGCGTCCCAAGAAACCTGGCGATCGTAATCGACGGGATGCCGGTTTCGGTCTCGAGCATCCGAACCAGCGTGTTCTGCAACCCAAGCCCGATGACGTTGCGGCCTTCTTCGCCGGCGACGATGGCAACCGCGCCGAGCACTGAACTCTTGCCGGCGCCCGCCACCCCTTGCACGGCCACAATGCGGTCCGTCCCGGCCAGCAGGAGCCGGCCTGCGGCCTCCTGGCCCAGATTAAGGGCGAACCCGTCCTTGCCCATGACCCCGGCCATTGCTGCTGCCTGAAGGCGCTCCCCGGCGGCTTCAGGTGTCGAAATTACTCGCTCGCCGCGGCCTCTCCCGGCCGCTACAAATTCAAGGATCGCTTTTTCGGTCGATATGGCACCAGGCGTCGTTAGACGGTCCTTGTCGCCATGCACGCCGCGCACCAGCTGGCCCTTGCTCTCGAGGACGGCGATGCGCTTCTCGACATCAGCAACCGTTATCGGGAGTCCGAGGTCGAGCGCCGTCTTGGTAAGCTGCACAGCATCGAAAGCGGCCTCGCGTTCGCTCAGGCTGCGGATTGCCGACGCAACCGATTTGGCAGCCCCGATAGCGGTCGGGGTCATTGACCAGAGCCGGTCGGGCATCAGCGGGTCCTTGTCGCCGCCGCCGATCCGTTCCTTTATAAACTCGACTACCAGCGCTGCCCGCTCGGTGCCCGACCGGACCGCCCCTACCGCGCGCTCCCAGACATCCTTGCCTTCCAGCGCCACCTCTCGCGCTGCGGCCACCTGCGCGGGTAGATCGAGGCCTAGTCCTGCGGCGCGCTCGGCCCATTCCGCGCGCAGCTCGGCGCGGTTCTCGACGGTTGCTTTTCTGGCGCGCGTCTTGAGCGTTGCAGCGTCGCGTGTCGTATCGTTCTGGATATCGAGTTTGCTGACGGCCTCGTTTATCTCCGCGCGCCTGGTCGAGAAAGCCATGACCGCATCACGGTTGATGCCGCTGATTTCGAACTGGCCGTGCTTTCCGGTGATTTCGACACTGTAGCCGAGCTTTTCGACCTCTGCACGAAGCTGTGCATGGTAGATCGAACCCAGAACCGAGTTTGCCTGCCAGACTTTGGTGTTGTGGAGCGCCCGCCATTTCCCATCGGGCCCGCGGGTTGCATTGGCGATTACCGCATGGACGTGCGCCTGTGGGTCGAGATTGCGGTTGGTGTCGTGCTGGAACAATGCCGCCACCAGATTGCCGGTCTTGACCGTCTGCATCTGACCCTTGGCATCGTGCATCCTTGTCTCGGCGAGGTTTTTTTCGGCCCAGGCAATCGCGATTTGTGCGGCTTTCAGGTTGGCGGCCAACAGCCGCTCGTCGCCGCCGACATAAGCCAGCATCGAGAGGGTCTTTGGCGCCGAGAAGGTCATGTCGAACCCGACGGCGCGATTGCCATCCTTGCCGCCTGTTCCGATCTCGGTGCCATCGGGCATTTTGCCATCGAGAATGGCCTTGAATGCTTCGATTTCGACCGGCCCCGACAGTCCTGCTTTCTCGGCACCTTCGCCTGCCCACAGGCTCGTTTCCTGCGAGGCTTCGGCGGTATAGTAATTGTCCCTGGTGTAGTAGCTCGAGGCGGCACCCGACGAGCCAACGGACGCTATCGAAAGCATGGCGACGCTCCGTTTCTGTCAGAAGGGATCGTCACATTCCCAACTCCATGTCCGAGCCAGGCTCGCGACCGTCTCTTTCGGCCGTGAAGTTGATGCGTGCCTCCTGCCGTGTCAGATCCTCGGTCTGCTCGCGCTGCCCCGGTGTCTTCTTGACCTCTTCCTCTTCAAGGCTGAGCGTCACCGGGCCTTGCTGCTCCTGAAAACTGATATTGTCCGGCGTATCGCCCTGGTCGTTGATCTCGATCGGCCTGATGACGCCATCATCGTCACGGCTGCGTTCGATGTCCGCCTGACCCCTGATCTGGCTCAAGGCCGCTGCGGATTGAGTCCGGTTGACGGCGCTGGTCCTGTCGGCACCATTTACGCGGCCGTCCCTGGTTACATCGTTTGCCTTTTCGGCATCGTACGGCACCGGCAATGACAGTTGGACGGGGCGTCCCGATCTGGAGCCGGCGGTTGCTTCACCGATCACCACCTTGCTGGCAACGACGGTGATCACCCCGTTTACCATCGTCTTGCTGGTATCGATCCTGGCCAGCGCCTCGGGGCTGGTGTCGAGGACGCCGGGTGCCTCGATCTTGGCTGCCTGTTCCTGGGCAAAGTCGATGGCGCGGTTGACGATGCCATAGCCGCCATCGGCAGGTAGCGGTTCGGGGTCATCGCCCTTTGGTCCGTTGTTGACGACGAGAAGTTGCTCCTTCAGGTCCGGACGCTCGATGTACCCGTTGGCGATCTTGGGCCAGTGCCGGTACTCCAGTTTGACCTTGGCCGCCGGCATCTTTTGCGGGAATACCAGCCAGCCATTGAGGTCGCGCAATTTGGAGATGTCGTCGGGGAGCACCAGCGGCTCAAGTTGGCGCTTGTTGGTGAGCGTGATGGCGTCGCGGACATTCGAGACGCCGAAGCTGACGCCCTGTTCCATTTCGCTCCATTCGCCATTGCCAATCTGCTCTGAACACCACTTCGCCGAGGTATAGTCGGCGGTCGAAAGAATGAGCTTGGTGCGCGCCAGACTGCCCAGCGTCTCGGCGATCTTGTCGCCATATGTGTCGCGCAGTTTGGCGATGGTATGGACCCCTAGAACAAAGGCGCCGCCGTAGTTGCGCGCCGTCTGCATTCCCTTCTCGATGGCGGGCAAGCGGTGCAGGGCGCCAAGCTCATCGAACAGGAACCAGATCTTCACGTCGCGCGGGCTCGGGCTCCCCGACATCATGGCGTTGATTGTCATATCCATCCACAGCGTCAGCAGCACCTTGACCGTCGACAGATCGACATGGCGGGCAGCGATGAACAGGATCGAGCCCCGCTCCTTTTCGGCCATGACCCATTCCTTGATCGAGAAGGGTTCGCCCTTGTGAGGGAGGCACTGGATGGCGTTGATGTTGGTGTTCATCGTTGCCCGGATCGACTCCGCCATCCGGGCCGCCTGCGGGTCGGTCAGCGGTGAGGCGACCGAGCCGCCAACCATGGTGTTGACGTCCTTCAGCGCGGCCGTCATGAGATGCTCATAGAGACCGCGATTGGTGGTCTTGCCCTTTTGCGCCAAGGCCACACAGGCTTCGACGAAAAGCAACCTGGCCGCCTGCACCCAGAAGGGTTCAGCGCCGCCCCCATCACTTGGGATCAGGGCCTCGGCCGCCGATGTAAACTCGGCGCGGGTCTGGCAGTCGTTGAAGATCGACCATTGCGGGCAACGTTCGTCAAACGGGTTGAGGATAACGTCGCGCGTCGGGTCGTAGAAGGACTCGATGAACGTGCCAGTGAGATCGAACACGACGGCTTTCTTGTTGCGGGTGCGGATCTGGTCGAGGAGATCGCGCATCATCGTCGACTTGCCGGTGCCGGTGGTGCCGATGCTGAACATATGGGTCTGTTCGGTCCGCCAGGGATAGGACACACCGGCAACCGTGTAGGGCTCGTACAGCCCAAGCTCGGCGCAATCCTTCTTGCTGGTGAACGGTGCCTTCAGCCGCCACCAGGGGCCGAACAGGCGGCGAAAATCTTCGCGTCTTTCCGCGCGCCGTGCCGTGCTATTGAAGGCTGCGATCTCCTCCTTCAGCTTGTATAGCTCAGCGATCGTCGCGCCGCGTTCATGGTTGCGCTTGAGGACATTGCGGCCGAGCCATTGCGAGAACCAGGCATAGGCAAAACATACCGGCAAGGCGACGAACGCGCTGAACATGACAGCTGCGCCAAGCGTTGACATCAACCGCTTCCACGACGCGGCGACAGGCGGATATTCATCAACGGTCCCAACCGGCATCTGAACAGGATAACCCGATGGTCCAACGACGTTGACGGGCTTGGATGGATTGAGCTTCAGATAGTCCCAGAACCAGCTGTAGCCTTTCATGCCGACCCGGTAGAGATCGGCCGCTTCCATGTTCTTCCAGACAAGGAAGCCCAGGCTTACCGAGAAAAGCGTCACAATCACCCACAACATCGGCTTGAGGCCGGCGGCGAACATCATGCTGAACGCCTCGATCAGCTGACTTCCGCGCGTGAAATTTCCAAATTTAGGCTTCATCGGGAGGACTCCCGAGTTTCTCGAGCCTGGTCTTCTTCACGATGGCGAAGACATCTTTGTTGGTGTGATATTTGAGGAGGCCGTCGACCCCGATCAGGATCTTGATCTGGTTGTCAATCAGCGCTTCCTGGCTGACGCGGCCGCCACCGATTTCATGGTCAACGAGTTGCTTTATGAGCGCGCTGAGCTTCACCCCGCGCTGCTCGGCTATGCCCGAGATTGCGGCGAACCTGTCGGGGTCCAGATATGCGCTGACATGTCGATATTTATGGGTCATCATCGCCTCAAAACCTATTTTGAGGGATGGCCCGTTCTGCGGAAAGCATGCATAGAATAGCATTCTCGAAAACTCGCGCAAGTGATTATTCGCGCAGTAGTATGGGAATAATCGCCTGCGAAAAATGAAGCCAGATCATGAACTTGTGCATTTATGTGATTTATCGCCTTGCCATGTGGGAAAAATCCGATAAAACGCGTGATTAATCGCCTACTGCTTCAGGAAAGAGAACCCATCGGTAAGCATATAGAATACCGATAATTAATAAGCACCATCAGGTGCATGGGGTGTGACCAATATACCTATCCAATATGCCTCGTTCTATACCGTAGCTTATTGTTTTGTGCCGGTGCGTTGAGATCGCTTTTTCAATGTGACGGGGG
>Ga0105049_10011192_pt1 | contig 10275 bp, 5 predicted proteins | sample MAT06_FD_78087 | JGI IMG/M metagenome (GOLD analysis project Ga0105049, IMG submission 78087) | Freshwater microbial communities from Lake Fryxell liftoff mats and glacier meltwater in Antarctica - MAT-06 | ecosystem: Environmental > Aquatic > Freshwater > Ice > Liftoff microbial mat | place... | reverse complement strand
GCCGCCTCGGGCCGGAGGGTGTCCTGCAAGGCGATCCAGCCGACGCATTCCCGATTGCGGGCCGCGAAAATCAGGCTGAATCCGGTCGCCTCCTCGACATCCACGCTTTGTTCAAAGTCGCCGGTCACCCCGTTCGCGCGCAGCCACGCGGCCCGTCCCACGAACACTTCAGCCCCGTCCAGTTCCACCCGCACGCCGCGGCCGGCCGTCTCAGTAAACCCCTGCACCGGGGCCAGCGGCACGCCGGCCTCCGCCGCCAACTGCAGCACGGCCCGAGCGGTGGGATGCTGACTGAACTGCTCGGCCCCGGCGGCCAGGCGCAGTAGTTCGGCGGGCGGCAGTCCGCCCAGCGGAAACAGGCGCGTCACCGCCAGGCGGCCGGTGGTCACCGTGCCCGTCTTGTCAAAGACGAAGGCGGTGACGCGCGCCGCCAGTTCGAGGTCGGCAACGTTCTTGATCAATACCCCCAGACGCGAAGCGGCGGCCAGCGCGGCGACCATGGCCGTCGGCGTGGCGAGCACGAAGGCGCAGGGGCACGACACCACCAGCACGGCGATGACGCGGTTCAGATCGTGAGTGAAGGCCCAAACCAGTGCGCCCAGCACCAACATCAGCGGCGTGTAATAGCCGACGTATTGATCAATCAGCCGCATGATGGGCAGCTTGGTCTGCTCGGCGGCGAGGATGAGATCGCGCACCTTGCCGAGGGTGGTATCCTGCCCGGCCCGGGTAACCCGCACGTCGAGTACGCCGTTAACGTTCATCGAACCGGCGAACACCTCATCGCCCGAGGCCTTGTCCACCGGCAGCGATTCGCCGGTGATGCTGGCCTGATTCACCGAGCCCTGGCCCGCCACCACGATGCCGTCGGCCGGCAGGTTGTCGCCGGGCCGCACCCGGATGCGGTCGCCGACGGCGAGATCCCGGGCCGCGACTTCCGTCGCCTCGCCTAACTCGTTCAACCGGTAGGCCTTGGTCGGCGTCAGCCGGATCAGCGATTCAATCGAGGCGCGTGCCCCGGCCGCCGTGCGGGTCTCGATGATCTCGCCGAGCAGCATGAAGAACGCGACGATACCCGCCGTGCGGTAGTCGCTGGACGCGAAGGAGGCGAGGAACGCGAGGCTGACCAGTTCGTTGATGCCAAATTCCCCCTTTCCCAGGCCCCTCACCGACGCCGCCAGCAGCGGATAGCCCAGCAGGAGCGCACCGAGCAGGGCACTCACATTGGCCACGGCCGTACCGCGCGCAAACGTCCACTCCGCCAGGTAAGAATTAAGGATGAGGATCAGGCCGATCAGGGTCTGGCCCAGGCGAACCGTGGCGGAGCGGGCGAGGGCGTTGGCATCTCGTTCGTCGTTGAGAAGAATTGTGACTTGCATGGGAGAAATGAGTGATCAGGAATCAATTGAGAAGTGGTCATCCGGGCCGCTGCCGAGGGCGTTTCCCCGGCGAACAGAACAGCCGATGCATCCGTTTGGCTGGAAATCCCCGTCCGGGACAAAGTGTGTGTTCGCCGGGAATCTCCCGGTGGAGGAAGAATTTCGGTGGCTTGGGCAGGACTTCTCGCCGGAGAAAACCAACCAGTTCAATGAAGGCGACGAGTTGTGGGTAGGTGGGCTGCGTTTCTTCAAAGTTTCCCACCAGGCAGATGCCGATCGAGTCCTCGTTGAAGCGGACACTTCTGACGTGGCCGCCCTGAATCTGCCTGGTCCACCGCGACCCGATCTCAATCCGTCCATCGACTGAATCGGTGCCGTTGCCGATGACGAAATGGTAAGCCAACCCATTCTCCATGTGATGGACGTTTCGATGATGGGCATCAAACCTTGCGGCATTGCCCCGCGCGGTAGCGCTGTGGTGTCCCACGGTGTTTCGCCAGCGGGCGTAATCCACCCCGTCTTGCCGGATTCGGCGGCGCAGTTTGGGCGGCAACGCTTCACTGGACGTTGCCGCCCGCGTCGCAAATGCAGGCAGCAACAACCCGAGCCCCAGTCCGACCAGGAAGTGGCGGCGGTGGAGCGGAAGCGGACTGAACTTCATGGGGGGTCGGATCAAATCCGTACGGCTACGCCTTCGCTGCCGCAATGACGTGGGCCTTGGTTTCGGCCAGGGTGACGGCAACCCCGGCTTTCTCCGCCAGCCCAACAACCGCCGTGAGATCCTCATCGAGATGCTTCAAGTCCCGGCGGGCGTGCTTGAAGTCGTCCAGCGCATGATGGAGGTCCTTGAGGGCGTGCTCGAGATCCGGCACCGCGTGGCTCTTGTCAGCCTCGGCGTGTTCCAGATCGGTGTCCGCATGCGCCGTGTGCTCACCCCCCTTTTCCCAGTCCGAGAGGGCATGGGTAAAATCGTGGATCAGGTGATCGAAATCCTGCATGGCGTGGGTGCAGTCCTTCTTGGCGTGCTCCAGATCTTCCCGTGCATGCAACAGATCATTCCGGGCATGCTTGTAGTCCAGAATGGCGTGTTCGACTTTGGCCGCGGCTTGGGGGTCGATGGCGAGGAACTCTTCGAGAGGTGTATTCATGGTGGATGGATGGCTTTTGTTTGCTGGCCGTGGTGTTGGGTCTGACGCAGGCCAGACACTCCGGTAAAACGCTGGATTCGGGGGGTTCTAGCGCTACCCCGACCGCACGCGGGCTATTGCCGTTCATATTCCCCCTTCGCGATGCGTTTGAGGACGGTGAAACCCGCCTTCTTCGCGTCGATGTACGAAACCGGCTGCGTGATGCGCGGCACGTTTGGTAGTGAGATGAGTTTACGGAGCGGTCTCCTGCACGCCGGGCAGGTGGTTAGTTCCTGCGCCCTCAATGGACGGTGCAGCGTGAACCGTCCGCCACAGGCGCCACAGTTTCCCGCGCACAGTTCGTATTCGTAGAGGGGCATGGTCGTTTCAGGGAGGGGCCATCGGACGGCGGCGCGGGGCAACGACGCGCCGCCACCATATCAGCGTGCCGGTGACGAACAGCAACAGCGGGGCAAGTCCGAGCACCAGCCACAGCACCCGCGTGAACAGGCCGCCAAATGTCCCCACATGCAGGGGAAACATCGCCCGCAGGATGCGCTGGGCGGGGGTTCGGTCGGCGTGAAGATCCGCCCGGACCAGCGCGCCGGTGAATGGGTCCACATGAACATAGTTGGCCCCCTCGAGCCGCCATTCTCCGGGCAGACGTTTGCGGACCGAGAAGACGTCGGCCGGCTTTTCCGGCAGGCCGATCCAGTTCGGCGCGGCTTCAGGCAAGACTTTGGCGGCAGTGCGTAGAACGTCGTCGAGACTAACCGACTTGCTGCCGAAGGGTGCGGGTACGGAGTGCGGAGAATCCTCAGTGGCGCGGGTTCGAGTCACCGTTTCAGCCAACCAACGAAAGGGACCGTTGAAGGGAAAGTAAGCTCCGGTGAGGAATACCAACGCCAGCGGCAGGGCCATCCAGATACCGGTGGCCCGGTGGAGGTCATAGAGGCGGCGCCGGGATTGCGCCTGCCAGCGCACCAGAAAGCCATCCGACCAGGGTCGGCCCCGACGCGGCCACCCAAGGACAACTCCGGTCGCCAACAAGCCCACCCAGAGCAGTGCGCCGATACCGTTGATCGTTTCTCCCGTGCCGCCGCCGAGCAATTGGGCGTGAAAGTTGTAAAGCCACTCCGTGGCATTGTCCTCCGCCACATCACTTCCCATCACTTCCCCGGTGAAGGGATTGGCGTAGGCATGGAAGGAGCGCCCCTGCGCATCGTGCCCCCAGAACGACACCGACCGGTCCGGGGTGGTCGGGAGGTTGATGGTATGAAACTTCGCGCCGGGATTGGCCTCTTGGATCTTCTCCCACAAGGACTGAAGGGCCATGACGGTGGTCCCCGGAATGACCCGGGTGAGCGGGGCATGAAGCGCCTCTTCGATCTCGCCCCGGAACACCACCAGGCTGCCGCTCAACGAAACGACGACGAGCAGCAGGCCCAGAACGAGGCCCAGAACTAGGTGGGCGACGAAGGCCAACCGGCGCAGGCCGGTTCGATGGGGCGATTGAACGAGTCGAGTGATGCTCATCAGTTCCCAAAGTGGGCGTCGCCACCGCTTGTTGCCGGCTCATGAATCGTACGCTGATGCATCAAGGGTAAATTTGGCGGTGTCGGAACGGGCGGATGCAGTTTTGGGAAAGGACCTGCCGGCGCCAGGCCGCGTGCTCGGCCAGCCAGCGGCGCAGTTCACTCCCCACGTCATGGAGCATTGCCAGTTCCTGCGGGGCACACGGCAGGCGGAGGGACTCGTCGGCGTGGTCACAGGGCGCCGGCGGTTCGGCGTGCGAACAGAGATAATCCCGCTGACAACCCCGGATGAAGCGCAGCCCAGGCCGGCCGCCACCGCAAAAGGTCACGCAATAGCTGTGCAGCCCGATGGTCCGGTCACGCCAGCGCAGGCGGTAGCGGCTGCTCCCCTTATGCTCTGGAGTGCGGAACTTCACCAAACCGTGAAGAACGAGCAGATTTCCTTGAGAAGCCTGAACATCCGTGGCCCACCGAAGCATGTGCTGCTCCGGCTCGCGGGCGAAATCGCGGGGACGCAGCCAGTTCACAGGATGCGGTCTGTTCGGGGTGGACGCCGCATCGCCACCGACGTGGTCACCGGCGCCTTTTCGGTCAGTCGGCAGAGGCGCGTCGCGTCGAGGTTGGGACCTATCAGGATGGCGCGGGAGGAGATTCCCCGCGTGCCGGGTGCCGGATAGCGGGCCAGATCGGGGAAGATGCCGACCCGCTGAAATGAGCACATTACGCCCGGTTCACCGCGCAGCCGGGCGAGACCTTTCACGCGAAGCACGTCGGCCGGCAACAGAGCCAGCCATCGCCGAAGCACCAATTCGGTGAGGCCGGAGGGCAGGTTCAGTTCCACCGAGGTGAAACCGTGCGCCAACGACGCGTGCTCATGAGGGTCGGCGGATCCGTTTCCCGCTGACGGTCGCCGCGGGATCAGGTTCCGGCGATGGCCGAGAACGGAGGAGGCAATGAACCACTTCCGGTGGGCCACCAGGCGTTGTAACTGCCCGGCGAACCGCTCGGGAGAGGTGTGGACTCCGCGCCGGTTCAAGGACCGGACCGCCGCCTTGACCTCCGCACGCCGGAATCTGGAGACCCGGCTCAAGCGGGTGAAGACGACATGGCTCGCCGTGCTCACCTGAAGGGCTTCCATCTCTCGTTGCCAATGATCCGTCTGCCACCGTTCGCAATCCACCACGCTGACCTGCAGGGGACGAAAGGCGGTCGTGCGCGGATCGTCGGCAAGCTCCTCCAGAAACTCCAGAGGGTCCGTGGTGCCGTTGGTTTCCACGAGCACGACTTCGTTGGAAGGGCCCGTCGAGGATGTCAGGACATCAAACAAGTCCTCCCGCGCCCCGCAGCAGACGCAACTCCCCGAGACGGCCGTCACCGAGCCAGCCAAGTGGGCCAGTGTCGCCGCGTCCACCGTGGCATTGTGATAGTCATTGATGACCACCCGTGCGCTCAAACCTCGCGAGGTCAGCAGGGGCAAGAGGGTGCGGAGAAACGTGGTTTTTCCCGCGCCCAGAATACCGGCCAACAGCACCAGTGGTTGACCGGCGAGATTCATAGCCACTGGCGTGGGAACCGGCGAGTTGGGGTTTCGACGAAGACGAGGCATGGCGGGTGGAAGTCAAGCGCGGTGGCGGGGTGTCTGGATCCCACCGCCGCGTCGGGTAGTATCAGTTCCCGGTGGCGACGCGGAAGTAGCCGGTCGCGTCAGTCACGGAAACAGAGAGCTGCTTGGTGCGTCCGGTGCCCACAAACGCCTGGCCCACATTCTCCCACATTCCGTCCGGAAGGCGGGGGCGCTGCTGGAGTTGATAAACCACCCCTTCCTCAGTGAGGAAGTCGAGGGTGAGTTCGTTGCCCCGGGCGGGAGCCATCGTGAGATTTACCTGGGCGGTGATTACTTCAAAGTAGAACTCCGCCGTCGTGATGGCGGGTTGGTTGTCCACGGCCAGCGCTCCGCTGCCTTCGAGACGCACGCGATACACGCCGGGCGCGGTGAAGGCCCAGTTGATGTGGTTGTGGCCGCCGGTGCTGAGCGTGACGACATCGGCGTCGGTGATGCCGTCGCTCGTGTCGAACAGCTTGTCCGGCAGGCCGAAGCCATTCACCGCGTACACGGAGAAGTTGCCGGGCCCCTCGAGGCGAGTGAGCGCAATCTTCACCTCATTGTTCACGAAGGTGTCGTTGGGAATTTCCGCCGCCGCGAGGCCGATGAAGAGCAGGTGCGGATTACCCGTCTGCGGGAGAATCCACACCGGTGCCCCAGGCGTGCCGAGGAAGCCGAACGCCGGATTCACCGGCACGGTGCCCTGGGCGCGGGCCGGCACGAGCAGCAGCGCCGTGTCGGGCGTGAAGTGTTGTTCGAGGTCGTCGCTGTGGACTTCGAACTGGAGTTTTCCCTCCTCGAAGGCGAGACCGACGTCGGCGTGGCCGCGACGCAGGCGCGTGGCGGGCTGGAGGAGGACCGGCGTGGCCGATCCGTCGCCCAACCTCTTGGCGGTTCCGGCAATCCAGCCAGCTTCATTGATGGCGTAGGCACCGTCGATGCGCAGGCCCAGCCCACGGGGCACGAGATCGTTCAAGTTGCGCATCCCGTGCTCGCGATCCCAGGCGAACGCCTCGATGGAATCAAAGTCGTTGTCCTTCGTGAGCGACCAGCCGACGACGACATCGTTGGTATTGATGCCAAAGCCGTAGGCGAGGTTGCCGCCGAGCGTGCCAAGGTTGGTCATGCCCGTTCCCTCCACTCCCTCTTCCCAGAGGAAGGCCGGTGACGACGCGTTGCCCGCGAGGCGCGCGGTGCCCGTGACTTTGCCCGCCGCATTGATGGCGTGCGCCTGCGAGCGGTTGCCGCCTAGCGTGCCGAGGTCGTCCGTCGCCAGATTGAGCGGCCCATTGCCCAGGTGACGGAAGGCGCGTCGTTCGCCGTTCGCTAGACGCGCATTTCCGACGATATAGCCGGCGTCGTTGATGTTCTCGGCGCGGCTCTCGTTGCCGCCGAAGGTGCCAAGCGAGCGCATCACATTGTCGGCATCGGCGTAGAAGGCGACGGTGTCGAACTGGCCGAGCGCAATGTCCGCCGCCCCCACGATGCGGCCTGCCTCATTGATTGCCGCCGACTCGCCATTCAATCCGCCCAGAGTGTTGGTGATGACCTGCATCACCCCGTTGGTCGTGTAGCGGAACGGCAAATAAGGCTCATCCGCTCCCGCCACGAGGAAGGTGGTGCCGGTGATTTCGCCCGCTTCATTCAGATCGTTGGCGCCCGCGATGTCGCCGCCGCCCGTGCCCAGGTCCATCTTGGGACCCAGCCCGGAGTAGCGGTAGGGATGGAAGGTTCTGTTGTCCGGAAAATTCGCCCCGCCCACCACCACACCCGCGTTGTTGACGGACAGTGCGTTGGCAAACTGCGTCCCCCCGAAGGTACCGATGTCCACCACGTTATAAACGAAGTTGTCCGGCTCGGGCGGCTGTGCCAGCACCGGCGGCGGCACGGTGAAAGTGTAATACGCCACCTCGCTCTGGATGAATTGATTGCCCGCGACCAGCGTGCCCGAGACGCGAATGCCGATGCGATAGGTGCCCGGCTCGCTGAAGGCCCAGTTGTAGTGAGCGTGTCCGCCCGCCGAGATGTACAGCGCGTCGGCCGCACTGATGCCGTCCGCGCTGTTCATAGACACGACGGGATTGCCGAAGGCGTCCTCCGCAAAAAGCGCGAAGTCGCCGCCGACCACGCTCACCAGTTGAACCCGCAAGGCATCGCCGACGAAAACGCCGGGGTTGATCTCTTCCGCGCCGAAGCCGAGGAAGAGCTGATTTTCATTCTGGGTTTGCGGCAGAATCCAAGCCGATCGCCCTGGCTCGCCCAGGAAGGCGTAGGCCACCGCATCGGGGATCGCCCACTCCGCGTGGGTCGTCACGCCCAACACCGCGCCGCCCGGGGCAAACTCCACATCATTCTCCTCGTCGTGGATGTGCAGATCAAACGCGCCGTCCTCGAACGCGATGCCCACGTCGGTGTGCCCCGTACTGAGTTTGGTCGCCGGACGGGCGATGAAGCCGCGCGAGCGCCCACTGGCGTCGGTGTATTCGCCCACCACCTCGCCGAGATCATTCAGGCCGAAGACTTCGACGCTCTGCGCGCCGGGTGGCGCGAAGGTCACGCTGCGGCCATCCGCGAACCGGAAGAAGCCGGCCGTCAGCTCAAAGTTGATGTTCACCGTGCCCGCGATGTCGCCCAGGTTGTTGATGTCCGCCGGAAGCGTGTTGTCCCAGCCAGCGATGGTGAACACCTCGGTAAAGTTCGTTCCCACGATGATCGCACCCTGGACAGCGTAGTTCTCATCCCACTTCCAACCGGTCATGGAGCCGGCCTCGTTCATTCCGCGCGCGACGGTGCCCATCGGCGAACCAGGATAAACGAGCGGCGTGATCACACCGTTCGTCTCACGACGGAAGCTGCGGATGAAAAATGGCTCGTTCTCAAACCAGTAACCATTCGCCTGGCCTGCGTCGTTCACACGCCAGACGTAAGTGAAATTCTGCCCCGGCCCGTCGATGGTGGTCACGGTGCCGTTGGTCTGGCGGATGAAACCGTGTTGAATCTCCGCGTTCGTCGCGTTGCGGTAGAAGCCCGCGATCTGGCCGAGGGAATTCTGTCCACCGGGGAACGTCGAGGTGTTGTCCGTGAGGTTGAAGGTAAAGAGATTCGTGCCGTCCTGCGTGAAGCCCTGACTGAGATTGCCCGCGTCGTGGAAGCGCCCGACGAGTTTGCCGTGGTTATTAATGTCCGAGATCAAGGTGTCGAGCGAGCCCGGCACATCGAACGTTTCAAACGTGAAGGCCAGCGGATCCGGGAGCGCGGGATGCCGAGGCAGCTCCACGAGCCACGGAACGACGTTGCCGTCGGGATCGGAGCCGGAGCCGGTGATGAAACGTCCATCGGCGGAGATGCCCTCGGCGGATTCGAGCGTCCACCCCGTCATGTCCACATGGTAGTCCGACTTCAGAACTTCTTTGAGGTTCCTCATACCATGCACGACATCCCAGATGAAAGCGGCGCTGCCAAAATTTTCGCCCACCACCGTTTCGCTGGAACCCACCGCCACGCCGCTGTCCGACACGGCGTAGGCGTTGCCGTCAAAAACTCCCTCGACCGCGCCGCCGGGCAAATCTCCGAGACCGATCATGCCGGTAGCCTGCGACCAGATGAACGCCGTGTTGCCGTTGGCAGAAACGCTTCGCCCCACGGCCCATTGGCCGTTGCGCGAAATGGCGAAGGCGCGGCTGGAAAATGCGCCGCCGGGCAAATCACCCAGGCCGACCATGCCAGTGGCCTGCGTCCAGCGGAAAGCTTCGGTGATATTGTCCGAGTTCCGGGCTTGGCCAACAATCACCGCGCCATCGGCGGAGATGTCCCAGGCGATGCCAGAATTTGTTCCTCCGGGCAAGGTGCCGAGCGGTTGCAACCCGGTGCCAAGGGTCCAGCGAAACGGTTCGCTGCCCAAATCCGAGGCGCTGTAACCGACGACGACCGAACCATCGTCCGACACTCCCTTGGCCTGGCTGAAAACGTCTCCGCCCGGCAAATCTCCGAGCGCGAGAAGTCCGCCGGCCTGCGTCCATTTGAAAGCCACGGAATCGTCATTCGTGACGCTGCTGTGACCGACGACGGCGGAACCGTCGCCCGTCGTTCTCCAAGCGAAACTCGTGAACTCGGAGTTGGTGAGGTTACTCGGAGGAAAGTCGCCCAACCCCACGGTGCCGACGCCGCGTTTCCAGCGGAAGGCTTCCAAACTCTCGCCCGCCCCAGTGGAGGTGGTGTAGCCCACCACCGTGGAGCCGTCGTCTGAAACATCTTTCGGCACGGCGTAGGAACCGCCCGGCACGGGGGGCAGGCCGATGATCGAGGCCAGCGGAGTCACGGGAGCCAGGTCCACGAGCCACGCTTGGCTTTTTCCATCAGGCCCGCGCCCTGTGCCGACAATGATACGGCCATCGGGCGTGATGCCGTGCGCGCCGCTCAAGGCCCAGCCGTCGAGGTTCAGGCCGAAATCGTTGGTCAGGACGGATTGCAGATTGCGCATCCCGTGGACCACGTCCCAGATGAAGGCGCCGAAATCGTAATCGCCGTTGACCACCGTCTCGCTGGAGCCGACCACGATGCCGTTGTTCGACACGTCGTAGGCGAGGCCATCGAAGCGTCCAGGCACGCTTTCACCGGGCAGATCGCCGAGT
>Ga0105049_10011191_pt1 | contig 10276 bp, 9 predicted proteins | sample MAT06_FD_78087 | JGI IMG/M metagenome (GOLD analysis project Ga0105049, IMG submission 78087) | Freshwater microbial communities from Lake Fryxell liftoff mats and glacier meltwater in Antarctica - MAT-06 | ecosystem: Environmental > Aquatic > Freshwater > Ice > Liftoff microbial mat | place... | reverse complement strand
TTCTTCAGCGACGGGTGCTGCTCCCGATCCTCGCCAAGCAGCAACCGTCGCTGAAGAAGGACTAGCCCACGGGTCGCGTCAGGGGGCGTCGTCAGTTGCGGCGCCGTAGGCCGAGTCGAGGCCACGGACGTCTGCGAGGCTGCGGAGCAGGTCGTTGAGGTGCGTGCACGTGCTCGTGCCCACGAGCTCGGCCCGGACGCGGTCCCGGATCGCGTCGACGTGCATGCCGACGAGTCGAGACGCGCTTGCTGCCGCGGCGGGGCACTCGGCGTAGGGGAGCACGCGCGGAGTGGCCCGGATCCCGGCGACCACGAGGGTCTCCGGATCGATCACGGCATGCAGTCCGTACTCGTGCACCGCCGACTCGTTGCCGTCGTCGTCGAAGTGCGAGTCGCGGAACATCGCGTCGACGACGAGCTCGTCGCCGAACCCGACGTCGATCCGGCGACGGCGGCGTACCGTCCGGGGCGTGGCCGCGGGGATCCGATGCCACCCGTCGGGGTCGTCGGGTCGTTCGAGCACCGGCGCGGGCGGTCCGAGCGTCATCGGCGGGGTGCCCCGTTGGGCGATCGTGCGCATGCTCGTCGCGGCGGCCGCCCAGCCCGCGCAGAGCGCGCCGCTGGGTTCGTAGACGGCGCGTGGTGCCTCGGCGATCAACCCGGCGCGTTGCAGGGCGTAGCCGGAGACCAGCGTGACGACCGGGAGGTCGTCGAGCAGGAGGTAGAGGAGGCTCGCGGCCCGGCGATGCTCGGGGACCGCGTCGGCGGCCGCGGCACGGAAGCCCGACACCGCTCGCCGACCGACCAGCGTCGCGAGCGCGGGTTCCGGTGGATCCGCGACCACTCGCACCATCTCCTGGAACGGGTCGAGCGTCGCGCGGAGCGTCACGTCGGTGCACACGGGTGGGAGGTCGGCGGCGAGGGTGATCGCGTCGCGGGCGTGACCCTCGACGACGATCGGTCCGCCGGGGCCCTCGGGCCGGGTGATGTCGACGGAACTGGTCCGGCGGGCCGAGCCGGGCACGCGTGGTGGGGTGGCGGTCGCCGGGTCCTGCGGGCCGACGTCGGCGCTCGGGGTGACGACCGCGAGGAACTCGGTCACACCCGCGCCGGGAGGTCGAAGCCGAACACCCGCGCCGCGTTCCCGGCCACGATCGCGTGGAGGTCGTCGTCGGACACGTCGGCGAACTGGCGCGCCGCGACCTCCTGCGACGAAGGCCACGTCCCCTCGGGGTGGGGGTAGTCGTTGCCCCACATCAGGGTCTCGACGCCGGTGATCGAACGGTTGTTCACCGCGACCGGGTCGTACATGAACGTGGCGTGGCACTGACGCCGGATCAGCTCACTCGGCTTGATCGACAGCTTCGGCTTCGCGAACGCGTCGTGGTCCTCGTAGATCGAGTCGGCCTGGGTCATGATCCAGCCGAGCCATCCCGCGCCGGTTTCCACCGTGACCAGCTCGAGCCCGGGAAACCGGTCGAGCGCGCCACCCGCGGCCATCATGAGCAGCACCATCGGGCCGTCGAGCTGCGCGCCGAGGATGTAGTTGACGACGGCACCGCCGGGGCCTCGGACCACTCGCGGTTCGTGGCCGGTCCCCGAGTGGAACGTGAGTGGCAGGCCGAGGTCCTGCGCGACGGCCCAGAAGCGGTCGTACTCCGCATCGTTGTAGGGCCGTTGCGGGACGCGCGCGGGAAGGAAGAGTGCCCGGTAGCCGGCCGCCGCGAGGCGTTGCGCCTCGTCGATCGCACCGTCGATGTCGAGCATCGGGACGAGCCCGACCGCGAGCAGGCGGTCCTCGGTGCCGAACACCTCACCGGCCCAGTCGTTGTAGGCGCGGCAGAGCGCGAGCTGGAGCGCAGCGTCGTCGGGCGCGAAGCAGGCCTGCAACGCGAACGTCGGGAAGATGACCTCGGCGGTGACGCCGTCCTTCGCCTGATCGCGCATCCGGTCGGCGGGATCCCAGTCGCCCACGATCGCGAATTCGCGCTCGTCGGCCTTCATGAGCTTGCGGGGGCGGAGACCTTCGACGAGCAGCGTGCGCCAGCCGTCGTCGGTGGTGGCGATGCGCGGCACCCGCTCGCCGAATGCACGGTCGACCCGCTCCGCGTAGAGGTCGATGGGTTCGGTCACGTGGGCATCAGTCGAGATGAAGGTCTCACCGCGGTACGTCTCGGCCATCGCGGGCTCGCTCGTCGTGGTGTCGGTCATCGGCACGTCGGTCATCAGGGGAGTGTAACAACAGTTCTCGCAGATGAACATTGACGTTTCACAGATGAGCACCCTATTCTCAGGGGATGGCCGGGGGAGCAGGGGGAGTTGCTGATCGGGCGGTGGAGCGCGCGGTCGAGGCCGCCAAGACGCGCGCCCGCGACGACGTCCAGCAGCTGATCGCCGCCGGCCTCACCGTGTTGCGCCGCGAGGGCGCGGCGGAGATGACGATCGCCGAGGTGCTCTCGGAGGCCGGGCTCTCGACTCGCGCGTTCTACCGGCACTTCACGTCGAAGTCGGACCTGCTCCTGGCGATCTACGAGCACGAGGTGCAGCGCTACAACCCGCTCCTGCAACGTCGGCTCGACGCGGCGTCCGATCCGGCCGAAGCGCTCGTGGCCTGGATCGACGAACTGCTCGCCGCGGGGTTCGAGCCGCGCCGGGGCGAACGCACCCGCGCGATGTTCAGCTGGGCGGTCCCGCTCCAGCAGGAGTTCCCGACCGAGTTCGCCGCGATCCGCGCCGCGCTCACCGATCCACTCGAGGCGGTGCTCGCGTCGGGACTCGCCGACGGCACCTTCCCGGCCACCGATCCCGCTCGCGACGCGCCCTTCATCCGCGCTCTCACCTGGGAGCTCGTCGACGAGCACCTCTGCGATCCGTTGTCGGATGTCGACGTGGTCGCGGCCCGTGAGGCCGTGCTCCGCTTCGCCCTCCCCGCCCTCGGTGCTGTGTGAGCTCACTGGAGCCGTACTTCGACGAGGTCGCCGAGACGCGGTCGCGTTCGGATCTCGACGCGATGCAGCTCGAACGACTGTTGCTCATGCTCCCGCACGCCTACGAGCACTCGCCGCTCGTGCGGTCGGTGTGGGAGGAGGCCGGGGTCCACCCGCGCGACATCCGTTCCCTCGCCGACTTCTCCGAGCGCGCGCCGTTCACCGACAAGGAGACCCTCCGCCACTGGCGGGAGGACCGCGGCGACCCGTACGCCGGCCTGCTGTGCGTGCCGGTCGACGAGGTGACCACGATCCTGTCGTCGTCGGGCACCACCGGTGAGCCCACGCTCCAGCCCCAGCACTGGGGCGCGTCGGGCGGTCCGGTACCCGCCGGCCTGTCGCGCGATCTCTGGATGATGGGGATGCGGCCGGGCGACCGGGTGATGGTCGTGATCTTCACCTTCCGGGGCCCCGCGTTCGGGATGGTGCAGCAGTTCGGCGCGACCCCGATCCTCTGCGATTACGACGCCGCCGACATGATCCGGTTCTGCGAGCTCTCGCTCGAGTTCCGACCGACCGGCCTCTACAGCCTCAGCTCGATGATCGTGCACGCGATCGCGGAGGCGTGCGAGCAGGGCGGCTTCGACCCGGCCGACGTGTTCTCCTCGTACCGGGCGATGGTGCAGGCGGGCGAGCCGCTCGGCGCCCGCGCCCGAGCAGTCGTCGAGAGCTGGGGGGTGCCGCTGTTCGAACATACCGGCGTCGGCGACGTCGGGACCGCGTTCGAGTGTCCGGAACACGACGGTCTGCACTTCTGGGAAGACGACACGTTCGTCGAGAACCTCGATCCCGACGGCACCGAACCGGTCGGCGACCGCGGACGCGGTGAGCTCGTCGCGACCGCGCTCGTCAACCGCACGACTCCGCTCATCCGGTTCCGCTCCGACGACCTGGTGAAGCTGACGCGCGTGCCGTGCCCCTGTGGCCGGACGCACGCCCGGTTGTGGCCCGTCGGTCGCAAGGGCGACGGCGTCGAGATCGACGGGCGCACGATCCTGCCGATCGACGTGTGGCCCGCGGTCGAATCGGTCGACGAGTGCAGCCGGGGTCTGTTCCAGATCGTGCGCGAAGCACCACAGATGGAACGCCTGCGCCTCCGGGTCGGCTACGGACCGGGCTGCACCGACCGCCTCGACACCGTGCGCGACGACCTGATGGCCGCGGTCACTGCCCTGCTCGATCGGGTCCCCGACGTCGAGCTCGTCCCCGAAGCGGAGCTCCTCAAGCTCGGCCCGCCGCACAAGATCCCCCGAGTCGCGAAGCGATGACCGCCGCCACCACCGATCAGCCGGTCGACGACACCCGGCCGCTGTGGGGGATCGCGCAGTACGACGACGGGACGCGGCGGGTGCCGTGGCCGGTGTCGCACGCAGAGATCGAGCGCGGGATGGCCGGCGCGATCCCGACCCTGACCGGGGTCGGGGTCGGTGTCGGCTCGCGGGTGCTGTGGTGCACGCTCCTCTCGGAGGCCGCGCACTTCTGGCCCCTGTTCATCGGGACGATGCTCGGCGGCGCGCAGTTCTCACTCGCCGACGCGACCGCGCCCGACGCGCTGCGGGTCGGGATGTTCCTCCGTCGGCTCGAGTACCGAGCCGTGATGGGCGTGAACGACGCGGTGCTCGACGGCTTCGACGAGCTGGGTCGGTCCTACGCCGAGGTGTTCGGCGGGGTCCCGGTCGTCGGAGCCCGCCCCGGCGCCTACGACCGACTCAGAGCTGTCGGGCTCACACCGCACTGGTTCGTGCTCTGCGGGCCGGCCGTCGCGATCGCGGTCGAGCCGGGCGGCCCGGCCCGCGTCGACCCCGGCGAGTGGACGCTGCACGAGGAGTACGGCCGGATCCTCGTGACGAGCCGGCGGCCCCGCGCGACCACCTTCGATCGCACCCCGACCGCGATCCGCGGTTCGCTCGTCGACGACCACTCGTTCTTCCCCGAGACCGGAGACCCCTCGTGACGACAGTGAATGCAGTGGAGCCTCCGGACGCAGTCACAGGAGTCGAGCGGGTGGACGATCGAGGAGGCGCAACGGAGTGAACCATCAAGGACGCACACTCAAGGACAGGGCCGCGGTCGTCGGAGTCGGAGCCACTCCGTACTACCGACGGGGTCGCTCGCTGCCCCAGACGACGATGGACCTCGCGATCAAGGCGACCCTCGCCGCGCTCGACGACGCCGGACTCGCGGTCGAAGACGTCGACGGCTTCGCGCTGTACGGCGGCAACTTCGTCGACACGAGTCTCCTCGCGCAGGTGCTGGGGATCCCGTCGGTGCGTTTCACCGCCGGCCTCACCGGTGGGGGTGGGGGATCGGCCGGTTCGGTCGGCCTCGCCGCCGCGGGAGTCGCGACCGGGATGGCGGATGTGGTCGTGTCGCTCATGACGCTCCAGCAGGCGAACATGCGCTTCGGTGCGTCGTTCGCCCCGAAGGGCGCCGGGAGCGCCGGTGCCTACTCGGCGCCGTCGACGCCCGAATACGTCTTCTCGAGCAACGCAGGGCTGATGGCTCCCGGCCAGATGTTCGCGATGCTCGTGCAACGACACATGCACCTCTACGGCACGACGCGAGACCACCTCGCCGAGGTCGCGATCTCCACCCGCAACAACGCGATCCGCCGACCGACGTCGCTGATGCAGGAACCGTTGACCCGCGACGACTACTTCGGCGCCCGGATGATCTCCGATCCGTTCTGCCTCTACGACTACTGCATGGAGTGCGACGGGGCGGTCGCGGTCGTCACCACCACGCCCGAGCGGGCCAAGGACCTCCGCCACGAACCGGTGTACGTGATGGGCGCGGCCCAGGGTGGCGCGGGCCGGTGGGGTCAGGCGATCACCTGGATGGGAATGCCCGACGAGATGTTCGCCACTTCTGGCCATCGGCCGATCGCGAAGGACCTGTACGCGATGGCGGGGGTCGGGCCCGAAGACGTCGACGTGGCCCTGTTCTACGACCACTTCACCGGGATGGTCCTCCTGCAGTTGGAGGACTACGGGTTCTGCGGTGTCGGCGAGAGTGGACCCTTCGTCGCCGACGGCAACATCCGTTGGCCCGACGGCGGCCTACCCGTGAACACCCACGGCGGGAACCTCTCCGAGGCGTACATCATCGGGATGACGCACGTGAAGGAAGCGGTCGAACAACTGCGCGGCACCGCCGTCAACCAGGTTCCCGACGCCGAGATCGCGCTCGTGACCGGCGGTCCCGCGTCGATCCCGGTCTCCGGCCTGCTCCTCCATCGCTGAAGTCCGCAATCGCTGAGATTCGCAATCGCTGAGATTCGCAACCGCTGAGATTCGCAACCGCTGAAGTCCGCAATCGCTGAAAGTTGGAACCGATGTCGACCGTGCCTGTTCCCGGCCTGCTGCCACCCGAGATGATCGCGTTCACGGCCAGCCCGGCGACCGAGCCGTTCTGGCTGGCGGCCCGTGAGCACCGGTTGGTCGTCCCGCGCTGCACCGACTGCGGGATGTTCCGGCTTCCTCCCGCCGCGTTCTGCTGGAACTGTCGCAGCGAGGCCGTGGAGTGGGTCGAGCACGACGGTGCCGGCGATCTCTACTCGTACACGGTCATCCGCCACCCCGTGATCCCGTCGATGGCCGACGTGCTCCCGATCGTGGTCGCCGTGGTCGAACTGCCGGACACGAACGGGTGTCGTGTCGTCGGCGACCTGATCGGATGCGACGTCGACGCGGTGCAGATCGGGATGCCGGTCACGCTCGACTGGTACGACGTCGACGAGGGCTCGGTGCCGTGCTTCCGACCGCGCGCCTGACGACCACGCGCCTGACCCTCGCCGACCTGTTGCGGTCGTACGCGCGGTCGCGCGGCGACGCGCTGTGCCTCGGCGACGGCGACGTGCGGCTCTCGTGGCGTGAGACCGACGAGCGGGTCAACCGGTGCGCGCAGGCGCTCCGTGGTGCCGGGGTCGGGCCGGGCGACCGCGTCCTGTGGCTGGGTCAGAACTCGTTCCGGATCCAGGAGCTGCTGCTCGCGTGCGCCAAGCTCGGGGCGTGGTTCTGCCCCGCGAACTGGCGCCAGCAGCCCGACGAGCTCGCCTTCGTGATCGACGATCTCGAACCTCGGGTCGTCGTCGGGCAGGAGCGCGAGGTCGGTCCCGCGATCGCGGCGGCCCGCGAGCTCGCGACTTCCGCTGCCCAGGCCACGTGGCTGGTCCACGACGTGAACGACTCCTACGAGTCGTTCGTCGCCTCGGGCTCGCCCGACGATCCCGAGGCCGACGGTGCCTCCGACGACCCGCTGCTCCTCGTCTACACCGCCGCGTTCTCGGGTCGGCCGAACGCGGCGATGCTCTCGTCGCGCGCGCTCATCGCCCAGGGTTTGCTGATGGCACCGTGGCAGGGGATCGAAGCCGACTCCGTCTTCCTGAACTCCGGGCCGTTGTTCCACATCGGTACGTTCATGCCGAACCTCTCCGCGTTCGTCATGGGCGGGGCCAACGTGTTCGTCGAACGGGTCGTCGGTGAGGATCTCTGCCGGGCGATCGCCGACTTCGGCTGCACGACCGGCTTCGTCATCGGCCCGATGGTCGACGGCATCGTCGAGGCCAACGCCGACGGCCGCTACGACCTCTCGACGTTCCGGGGCAAGCGCGGCAACCCTGCGTTCGACGCGATGGTGCAGCCCGATCCGTCGCCGTGGGGCCGCAACGCCGGTGGCTACGGCCAGAGCGAGGTCATGGGCATGGCGACGTTCAACCTCCTCGCCGGTGCCCGCCCGGGGGAGGGGATCGGCACCCACGGTCGCCCGTCGCCCCTGGTGCAGGTGCGGGTCTTCGACGAAAGCGACGTCGAGGTCGGCCCGGGCGAGGTCGGCGAGATCGTGGTGCGGGGCGCGACGGTGATGAACGGCTACTGGAACCGCCCCGAGCTGAACGCGCAGCGGAGCCGGAACGGTTGGCACCACACCAACGACCTCGGCCGCAACGAGGCCGACGGCACGTTCTCGTTCATCGCGCCGAAGGGTCGGATGCTGAAGTCGGCGGCCGAGAACATCTACCCCGCCGAGGTCGAGAACGCCATCCGTTCACATCCCGGCGTCGCCGACTGCGCCGTGATCGGCGTGCGCGACGACGTCTGGGTCCAGTCGGTCACCGCGATCGTGGTCGTCGCCGTCGGCCACGATCCCGACGCCGCCGAGATCGTCGAGTGGTGTCGCGCCCGCATCGCCTCCTACAAGAAGCCCCGCACCGTCGAGTTCGTCGACGAGCTGCCCCGAGCCGGCTTCGCTGTCGACTACGACGCCCTCGACGCCCGCTTCGGCGGCGGCGGCTACCCCGGCGGCACCACCCGCAGCGCCTGAGTCGCGTCCCTCGGCCCCATCACGGCCCCCCTCCGTCGGCGCCGTCGGTGGGAGGGGCGTGGTCGGGAGGGCCGTCGAGCAGACCGAACATGGCGGTCACGGCGTGGTCGAGGTCGAGCGGGTCCCCCTTCCAACGAGCACGGATCGTGTCGGACCCGATCCAGACGCCGGCACGCGCGTGCGTGCGCGCCAGGTCGTGGTGATCGGCCCGGGGAGGTGGGACCGGGTGCACGGGAAGTCGCTGACCCTTGGGGCCTACGAACACGAGGGCCTCATCGGGCTCGCCGTCGGCGTGCCATCCGCCCTCGTGGAGCGCGTGGTGGTGGGCCGGACAGAGGAGGAAGCCATTGCGCTTCGACGTCCGTCCCCGGTGCTTCGCCCAGTGCTTCCGGTGGTGGACCGCGAGGTGCCTGCGGTTCGTGCAACCGGGGAATCGGCAGGTCGCATGGTCCCGGTCGACGATCGCCCGCCGCATCGCGGGTGGGGCGGTGCGCATGCGCCGGCCGACGTCGAGCGTCTTCCCCGCCTGCTCGAGCGACACCGTGAGTCCCGCGTCGCAGAGGAGGCGTCGAGCGGTCTCGCTGCTCACACTCGGCCCGTGCTCGAACTCGCTGCGACCCGGCCGGTCGTCGACGAGCGTCTCGAGGTCGATGTGCAGCACACCGTCGGTCAGCGGTGCGCGGTCTGCGCCGGGGGCGAGGAACTCGCGCGCGACCGCGGTCAGCGCATCGGCGCGGCGGGCGCCGCCGGGGTTGTCGGGGTCGTCGGTGAGCTCGGGGAGTTGTTCGACCGCAGCGTCGACCGCCGCCATGACCGCCTGGTACGCGTCGGACGTGAGCCGGACGTGCAGCGTGCGCGTCCCGTCGTCGTTGCCGGTAGACCAGAGGTCTCTTCCCCGGGCCTGGGCCGCCGCGAGATCCGGATCGGCGAGTCGCTGCGCGTGCTGGAACGCACCGACGATGCGTTCGAGCTGGGCCGCGGTCGCTTCGCGAGCCAGCGTGAGGAGGTCGCGCTCGGATTCGGGTGTCGCGACCCGCGTCAGCGCTCGGACCTTCGAGTACGAGAGTTGGCCGGCACCGAATGCCGCGACGATCTCGGGGAGGTCGGCCAGTGCCCGCCCGACGCGCACGTGGTCGTGACCGGTGCGCAAGCTGGTCCCGCATTGCCACGCGAGCCAGTGCGCGCACGACCGGCACTCCCACTCCTTCCAGGCCTCGCGCCGGTCGAGCTCCCCGATGATGAGCACGAACCGGCAGGTCGCCGCGGCGATGTGCGCCGCGAGCGTGCGGACCTCCGCCTCCAGTGCCCGATTCGGATGCCCGGCCAGGTCATCGACCTCGGCCATCTCCGACGACGCGACCGCCACACTCGACCTCCCTGTCGTTCGGTCCCTCGACGGTACGGGAAGGGTGGGACACTCACGAAGGGTGGGCGAGCTGCTACATCGTGCTCCGCGGAGCACTCGAAGCCGGTCGGTCCGAGAAGGGTGTCAGAGAACCACTTGATCGAGTTCGGGCTCGTGGCATCGACCGTCGCAGGGGCGAACGTGGCCGCAACAGAGCGAGCGGGAAATATGCGTGCGCCGGCGAAGCGCAGCGTGCGAGTGTGGATCGCTGTGAGCGAAGCCCGACTGATCCTTACCTGCGGGTTGCCCGGGGCGGGCAAGACCTCACTCGCGAGGCAGCTGGCCGCGGATCGGAGCGCCGTGCGCCTCACGAAAGACGAATGGCTCTGGGCCCTCGGCTCCACTCCTTGGGACGCGCCGACCCGGGAGAGGGTGGAACACGAACTCTGGCAGCTCGCCCAAGAGATCCTGCGCCTTGGCCTGAGCGTGGTCCTCGATTTTGGGCTCTGGGCGCGGATCGAACGTGACGAGCTGCGATCCGTGGCTCGTAGCCTTGGTGTCGGCGTCGAACTGCACTACCTCGACGTGCCTGCCGACGAACTCTGGCGACGCATCGATGCGCGGAA
>Ga0105049_10011186_pt1 | contig 10279 bp, 8 predicted proteins | sample MAT06_FD_78087 | JGI IMG/M metagenome (GOLD analysis project Ga0105049, IMG submission 78087) | Freshwater microbial communities from Lake Fryxell liftoff mats and glacier meltwater in Antarctica - MAT-06 | ecosystem: Environmental > Aquatic > Freshwater > Ice > Liftoff microbial mat | place... | reverse complement strand
GCAAAACATCGGCCGGCCAGTGGTATGATGAAGTTGTCCGCAGTCTGCAAAAGAATCAGAACGCCTCCGGTGGTTGGGGTGTTTCCGATAAAAACCAGAATACGCCTGTGACATGCACTTCATTCGCAATCCTGTTTTTGATCCGTGGTACGAAGAAAGCAATCGCCGCTTCGGCAACAGGCAGTCTCGCAGGAGGTTATTTATTGCCTGCAGACACCACGAAAATCGTTGTCAACGGAACGCAGATCAAAGCCGAGCCTACAGCCGCCTCTGTGACTGACCTTTTGGACATCTTAGAAACCGAAGACCCCGGTAAAAGCGAAGCCGGTTCGATCCCCGAAAATTTAAAACTCGAGACAGATCCCGCGAAGCGGAAGATACAAATAGCTCGCTTAGAGCGTGTGTTGCGCGGCAGTCGCTCATGGCAGGCAAGGCGTGTAGCCGCCCGGCTACTGGGAACCAGCGATGAACATGGCGTCGTTCCCACGCTCATTTTTGCGATCAGCGATCCGGACATACCAACAAGAACCTACGCAATCAACGGACTCCAGTTCATTAGTCGTAGATTCAATGATTTTGCCCCCCCCGCCGATGCAGATTCTGAACAAATGCGGAAAATCCAGAAGGAATGGATTCGCTGGTACCAAACCTTGTACCCCAGCGCCGTAATGCTTGACTTCGGTTTTTGATTGTTATCTTCGGCGATTCAGTAACCGTCACAAACGAGCGGTGTTCCGAATCGTCAATCCTGCGGTACAATCCGCTTAGTGTTCCTTACCATCATGAGAAAAAATCGGTCGTCGAACGGTCACTATAATTCGAGCGATTTGTTCTCACCCTCGGCAGTCAGGTTTAGGCCGGATTACATTTCCCCACTTTAAACTTCTGCGAAATTGGTTCAGGTCCCTTAATGAGTGCGGAATGGCTTTCACGCAAGCTGATACGAGTTGCTCAATGGCTAGACTCCAGGAGCTCGGCGGCTGTCCATCCAATCGCAACGCAAAAGCCAATTCACCTTCGCAATTTATTGGGGCAGTTAGATCGCAAACTTGTCGTTGCCGATATTGGCTGCCGTTGGGGTTTCGCTGAGCAGTGGATGCAGTTTGCGCCTCATGTCATTCTTTATGGTTTCGACCCGGACGCCTCAGAATGCGAACGGCTTAGAACATTGTATCAAGGCATGGACGTCACACTTGTTGCCGAGGCCCTCGCCGACGTGCCCTCACAGCGGAAGCTTTATCTAACCAAAGAACCAGCTTGCAGTTCGCTCTTTCGACCCGACCCGAAATTGACGACAACGACGCCCGAACTTGCCTGCGCGATTGAGATCGGGACAAAAGAAGTTACTGTAACAACATTGGATATTTGGGCAGAAAACGCTGGTGTTAGTGTCGTGGATTTCGTAAAGCTTGATACGCAAGGTGCCGAACTCGATATCTTTCGTGGTGGAGCGAAAACACTAGGCACCGTCCGAGCATTGGAAGTTGAAGTCGAGTTTAACCCGATCTATGAAAGTCAGCCACTTTTTGGAAACATAGACCAATACCTAAGAGATCGCGGGTTTGTGCTTTGGCGACTTGCAAACCTGGCGCATTATTCGCGATGGAGGCTTTCATCACAGCTTCAAATTCCTGACCACGTACATTATGATTCCGTCGCAGTCAAACATGCGACGCGGGGTGGGCAGCTTTTTTGGGGAAACGCATTTTATGTAAGAGCTGAGATTGCTGAGGGAAGTATCAGCGGTAGCCTTGCACAAGCAAGACGTGATTCAGCATTGATGCTTGCCCTTGGGTTCAATGACCTTGCCGCTAACTTACTAGACGCATCTGCTAGAAGCGGCCTCTAACTGCAACAAGTCATGCGGAACTTATTTTGTCGCTTGCCTTAGTTCCGCAAGCGATTTCTCGATAACTTCGGTGTGATGACGACAAAACAACGCGATATCAATGTAGAAAGCTGGCACTCTCTTGCCCAACGTTTGCGAAGACTCAAGATACCGCTCTACTTGCTCGACGAGAGAAACATCGTGTCCCCGCAAGATAGGGACACCAAAATTGTCCAGCAATAGAAACTCCTCGTAGCCAAGTGCAAATAGGTCGGAAATTGAATCCAGATAAAGCCGTATTCGATTCGGGCGATCCTCATCGTTAAATCCAAGTTCTTGCAAGTATGTCTGCATTTCAAAAAAAATTAGCGGAAGTTGAGGCTTAGCAATCTTCAAGTATTCGCCAATGCTAGCCAAGACATCCCAATCAAAGCCATCCGTATCAGATTTAATGATCGAAATGTCCTTCGCTCCGGTTCGGATTATCAACTCGGCGAAGGACAGGGTCGGCGAGGTAGCTTTTTCGGAGGCGACGTTCGAGACGTGACCTGTCGACTTGAATGAACTCTTGCAAACCACGAAATGCCGCTTCGTCGATGACACGAATGCCTTTACTAATTCGACTCGCCGGTCAATATCGATTCGCTCACAGTTGTGCTTCAAGATAGCGTAGAACGCGTCGTCAGGCTCTACGGCGACAATCCTCAAGTGGCTGCTAGTTGCGAGAATTGCCGCCGTTGAATCGCCGATGTTTGCGCCAATGTCGATAGCCGTTCCGCCTAAGTGACTACAAAGTATCGGCAAGAATTGGTCGTAGAACGGAAAGGCAATTTGATATTCGTTTAAAGGGTGATTCGGCGTGGACAATATTTCCCACCTACCGACACGCACCCTGCGTCTAGGGAAGAGCTGTTTCTTCGCCGAAATTAAAAACTTCTTCATGTTCAAGTTCTGGCTGCTTGTTGCGTTGCTTTAAGAACCTCTGCGGCCATTCGATTCCAAGAGAACTGTGCGGCCCGCGCTTGGCCTGCGCGCGCGTGTCGTCTGCAAAGATTCGGGTCATTGATAAGTCTTCGAATTGCCTCGGCAAACTCCGTTGGCGACTTCGGATCGACCAAGATCGCTGCATCACCGACGACCTCAGGCAAAGACGTCGCGTTGGAACAAATCACCGGGGTGCCGCATTGCATTGCTTCAAGGACGGGCAATCCAAACCCTTCGTAGGTTGATGGAAAAAGAAATGCGAACGCCGCACTATAGATGACTGGCAGGTCAGCCTCGCTTACAGGCCCTATACGGCAAACTCGATCGGAAAATTCAGGACGGGCAGCAATTTGACTCGGTAGATCATCATCGCCCCAGCCGACATTCGCGTTACCCGCGATAACCAATCGCAAGTCTTGATGCAATGCGTCACCGGCAATTTGATAAAACGCTTGGATCGCGACTTTGATATTTTTGCGGGGCTGCGGATTGGCAACGACAAGCAGAAATGGGAATGACTCAATTCCATATCGCTTTCGCGCGGCTTCGATTTTTTGGGTATCACCCGTCGGTTCAAACCGCGAGTCTGCGGCGAGCGGTGCCACGAAAACTCTATTTTGCGGAAATTTCGTCAGCTTGCAAAACTCGTGCTTCGTAAACTCAGAAATACAAACAACGCTATCTCTTTTAGTATTAAGGGAGCTGAATAGCATTTTCATCATACTCGTCAGTACGGGATCACACACGCCCGGAAACATGATGGGGTAAACATCATAAAGAATGATCACGCGAGGCAGACTTTGGGGCAGCCACTGGGGCGGCGGCCAATAGAGCGCCAAGTAAACGGATTGGTTCGATGAGTCCGGTCGGTCCAGTTCAAAGCTGGTTAGACGATTGATCAAACCTAAAATTCGATATTCAATGGATTGGACGATTCGCTGGACTGGCGATTTCTTTCCTTGATTGGCATTGTTCAATCGTTCCCGTAGCTTTCGTTGCCAAGAGTACACCCATGACATTCTACCCATTGGACGCGGACGGACAGGACAAAATCGAGCAGAGTGCTCAAGGCTTTGGCTCGCCCATCTTTGCGTCTTCCGGCTCGTTTCGATTGGTTCTGAATCTCCTCCATAGCATCCAACAAGGCTTACATCCAACGACGAGTTGGCTACGAGTCGGGACAAAACCTGAGTAATGACTCTGCCGATTCCGGTTTCGGGCTTGCCACGCTCGTGGAGCGACGCAATGAACGAAACATCTACGATCAGATCAATTTTCATCGCCGAAACCGCGTTTCTGTCATTATAAAATTCGCGAAAACATTGGAGCAAAAAAGTCAGTCTGCGGTCGGCCAATCGAGCAACTCTGTCTTGTGAAAGCGAACCGGTGGCGTTATTAACCTTGCTGGCTCGTAATGATTCTCGGCAGTAAACGGCATGGCAAAATGACTGCCGACTAGGTCCGCGCGAACGAAAAATGCATTGGTTCCGGAATAGTCGCAACCTACTAGATTGTAGCCTAACTTAACGCCCAGACGCTCCAAGGCAACTAAGCTTGCGCCATAGTTCTTTGACCCATCCCAAACGCGATCAGGCGAATAATTGACTTTCCAGTCAGTGTCTGCGGGCAACAATGGGTTGTATTCGACAACGACGACCCGTGGGCGATAGCTCGACAAGGCTTTCCAAGCATAATACGTGTTCTGATCGATATCGATGGAAAGAAAATCAAACTCATTTTCGATGCGCTGACTTGCGAGAATCGAGCCAATATTTTCCGCTGTGACCATTACCGTGACTGTTGTCAACCGATCTCGCACTGATGTCGTTTGTTTCTTGAAAACGTCATTCATCTCGCCTCCGCTGTCGATCCAACACCCCGTCCAACCACAGGCGAGCAGAAACGCACTGTTGCATTCGCGGCCGTCGGCGACGCCAATCTCGACGAAGACTTTGGATGTGTGACCGATACGTCGAAAGATCTCAGCGATCATCCCATCTTCGCCGTTCTGTGAATGGATCTTGAAAGCCGATGAGAGCAGTCTTTTTGCGTCCTGGTAACGTTGCGATTGGCTGAAAGAATGCTCTTCTTGTTGGCTAGCTCGATTGGTAGGCAATTTGGAGAGTTCATGGCGAATCTCGGTCAGTGTCTGGGCAATATATGCCAGCATATCAACGATCAAGACAAGCTGTCGCAAGCCGGGAACGGCCAACATGATTTTGCGAATGAATTTGCTCACACTATCCTCGTGCTTCCAATGCGTTGAGATAAGTTTCCAGTGTCAACTGACCGCACCGGTCCCAACTGAATCGCTTTGCACGTTCATGTCCAGCCCGTATGAGCTGACTTCGAAAGTCGGGGTTTCGATAAACTCGAATCATGGCATTCGCCAAATCATCGACCGAGTCTGCAGGCACGAGGATGCCAGCGTCGCCCACGACTTCTGGAAGCGAGGAGTTGTTGGAGGTAATCACGGGAGTTCCGCATTGCATCGCTTCGAGAGTCGGCAAGCCAAAGCCTTCGAAGAGTGAGGGGTAAACAAATGCAACCGCACCACTATATATCGGGGCAAGGTCTTCGTCAGCTACATATCCGGTGACGATCACTTTTTCCGCAGTGCTGGCCGCGAGTTCGTTGATGAGATTGTCGATTTTCCAACCTTTTGCACCCACCAACACGAGGTAGGTTTCGGCGTCAAATTCAGATCTCACTTGACGAAAGACAGAGAGCAAATGCCCTAAGTTCTTGCGAGGCTCCAGAGTACAAACGCTTAGAAAATAGCTCGCATCTTGAGGAATTCCCAAACGTTCCTTCGTTTTTCGAATGCATTCCCTGTCGTCGACAGCCCTAAAATGATCGGCAGCAGCTAACGGCGTCACCCGCGTTTGTTCCGGCTTAAGGTCAGGACGAAATTGAAGCAGATCGTTACGTGTGCTCTCAGAGATGCAAAGGACCCAGTCCTCACTTGTGAGTGAATTGAGAGTCGAAGCCGTCCGCTGTGCATTGCGTGCGTCGTAAAATTGAGGGAATTTGATAGGACTTAAGTCATACACCGTCAAAACACGAACGGGATACGGTCGACGCTTATCTATCTCGGGAAGCGAATGAAACGGACTGTGAACGAGATCGAAGTCTTGTAACAGATGCCGATTGAAAGTTGCTTTCTCGCGAAGCTGCTTCACCCATGGCAAGACGGGGCGGACCAACGGGTATAGATGCGTTTTTTCCAAGTAATCGATCGGAGCAGATAACGTATCGGTGATTCGTCGAAGATTCAGGTAGGCAACCAATGGCCTCTGGATTTTCGAATCCTGCTTGAGGAGTTCAACGATATCAAATAAATGATCTGGATTACCGAACGCCGACCAATTCAAATCGATACTGCTTTGCTTAGCCAAGTACCTAGCAATCTCGTCCACGACTCGATAGACCCCGGTCCTGCCGCGCTGATCCTTCAAGTCAGCCCCCAAGACCGATACATCATAAAGAATACGCGGTACTGTCGCTTTAGAAATCGACATCATTCACCGCCGTTTCTTAACGCTTGGCGCCAATCCAATCTGGGACGAATCACACCTGGTAGAGACTCTGACGCGATTCCGTGACCTTCGACATCCTCAACGTCAAACCGCAGGCTCTCCTGGCTTAGGTACTGATCGAGTTGCCGCGACAAGCAATCAACGCCCAGATCGACCACGTAGGTTCCGCGATTCAGCAAATGACTGGGAACAACACAGGAAACTTGCATTGGCCGATTCGAAGACGAAGCAATTCTAGGATCAACAACGACATTGGATCCAAACATCGCGACACCATCGACGTTACGCACCATCACGCCAACACGGGTGCCGGGAAGGAGCGTTAAAGGAACAAACTCGAACCGCAATTCGATGGGCTGGTCGGTTCCAAACATTCCAATCTCACCTGAATCAAGCGCACAAGCAGCAAATGAAATCGGACGCAGTACCCTGATCCCGTCAAAGTCAATCGTCTCTGCGCTGCGAAATCGCTTTATCCAACCATGTTGCTGGCCCTGACCACGAAGATAATGGTCAACAACCTCGCCTGTCGTTCCGATCATGGCGAGTCTGCCATGTTCCAGCAGGCAGGCCCTGGTACACAAATTGCGAACCGCACCCAGATTGTGGCTGACGAACAAAACCGTTCGGCCACGAGAAGCCACCGTTTGCATCTTGCCGAGGCACTTCTTTTGAAACTCCGCGTCTCCAACGGTTAGCACTTCGTCGATGATCAAGATCTCAGGCTCTAGGTGGGCTGCGACAGCAAAACCGAGGCGGACTCTCATGCCAGATGAGTATCGTTTTACTTGCGTGTCAAGAAAATTCCCAATGCTTGCGAACTCTACAATCTCATCGAACCGCTGATTCACTTCCCGGCGAGTCATTCCCAATAACGTCCCATTCATGTAGACATTTTCGCGCCCGGTCAGATCCGGGTGAAACCCCGTACCAACCTCCAGCAGACTTGCGACGCGACCACAAAGGTCAATGCGGCCTGTCGTTGGGCTTGTCACTCTTGAGATCAGCTTCAGTAGCGTGCTCTTACCCGCACCGTTACGACCGACAATCCCAAAAACCTCGCCTTGTCGGACATCAAAACTAACGTCCTTTAACGCCCAAAATTCATTCTCAACTTTCTTCGATGCGTTGCCCGACGGCGACTCGGTACGGGAAAAGACGCGTCGTAAGCCTCGCAAGAACTCCGCTGCCCAATCAGCAATCGTATCGGCATTGGTCAAGCCTAAGCGATAACGCTTCCCTAAGCCTTCGATATGCACCGCGGGTTCATTCATGATTTTGTTGCGATCGGAATCGTTAGATAATGTCTGCGAAAGTTGATTCGGTTCGCCTAAAGAAAATCAGTCCACCAACAAGAACAACACATGTGATCAGGGACGACACTACAAACAGGCTCCAATCTGGCGGTGGCGTCGCGAGCATCGACCAACGGAATGCCTCCACAATACTAAACATCGGATTCAAGCATAGCAACCAACGCAAGCGTTCGGGCACAAAGCTAACGGGATAGATCACTGGCGTGAGGTAGAACAGTGTTTGGATAAGGAACGGAACAACATGCTTGACGTCCCTAAATCGGACGTTGAGCGCCGTCAACCATACTCCTAAAGAAAGCGCCGCGATGGTTGTGGCTAGAAAAAATATCGGCATAACCAAGAGCAACACCGTCGGAGCAACACCGTAGTACCACATCAACCCAAACAGTAGCAGAAACTGAACCGCGAAGTCGACGGTTGCCACGCCAACCGCAGAGACCGGCAATAGCAAGCGTGGAAAATAAGTCTTGGTAAGCAGATTCGCTTGTGCAACAACACTTTCCGATGCGTTGCTAAGCGACGTTGCGAATAGATTCCAGATCACTAACGCAGCATACACGAAGATTGGATAAGGGACGGAAAGTGACTTGTCCGCAAACCCGGCAAAACGACCAAAAACGATGGCGAAGATGATCGTCGTGACCAACGGACGAAACACTGCCCAGCCGATACCGAGGATACTTTGCCGGTAAATGATCGCAATATTTCTCGACGTCAGCAGAAACAGCAGGTCGCGGTAACGCCATAACTCTCGTAGATCTGGCAACGACCATCCGGACACCGGAAGGATCGTGGTGCGTTCGATTGCGACACCCAAATCTCTGGGTGGTATTGATTCACCTGACATTAATGTCGTCCGTTGATTGCTTGTTCGTAAACTTCCAGCATTTGCTGAGCGCTGTTGTTCCAACTGAAACGATGCAAGTTCTCTCGGCCACGTTCAAGTAACTCCTTGCGTCGACTCGGCTCACCAACACTGTCAACCTGTGCTGCGACGCTTTCGCCCAACCGCGGGTCAAAATAGAGCGCGGCATCAGCGGCAACTTCATGGAAGACGTCGATGTCACTGCAAAGTACCGGACAGTTGTTAGCCTGCGCTTCTAAGCAAGGAAGCCCGAAGCCTTCTTGAAAACTTGGGAAGATCAAACAATGCGCATCGCGGTATACCTGACGTAGCTGCTCGTCCGTCACGGTCCCGAGATGCGAGATGCGATTCGTTAGACCGAGTTTCTTCATCAAACCATTTTCTGCGTCCGAGAAGGGCGTTCCGACTACATCCAGTGCGACGGTCTTGGGCCAGTTCATACATAACATCGCATCAAGTATCACTCGAAAATTTTTATAGCCCGTTCGCATACCGACAAACAGGGCATTTCCGCTTGCGGCCGCTGACTGTCTTGCTTCCGAACTCGATTCGAGTAAGTGCTCATAACCGAGCGTGACGACACTCGCACAAGATTTCAAGTGCGGATAGAAGGCTACAAGCTCTTTCTTCGTGCTTTCTGAGATGCATGGAAGTGCAACGGCTCGTTCTAGCGATTTGCGCTTAATCGGTATCCCCTCTTCGACCGCACGGATACAGATCGGAAAGTGAGATTCGGCTATCAAATCGTAAACAGTGATAATCGACCGTATGTCGGTACCGATCGGCGACGTAAAGCCAGTGGAATGAAAAAGATCGACCTTGCGGATTTCTGGCGGATCGCAGCTCAGTTGTTGACGGCGGCGCCAGCGATCAACCAGTTGACGAGGTGCCAATTGACGGCGCCCGAGATCCTGGAAAAGACGAACCCCAGCAGGGATCGGACGCTGCGGTGTGTCTCGCAACCCAAGTGTGTATTCGACGTCTTTGCTCGTCCGCGACATGATTTCAAAGAACACGCGCCACACACCATGTTGGCGATTGTTCTCGAACGCGGAGCCGTCAACCCAGACTTTCATTTGGTTGATTCCGCTACGTGCCGATAGAACTGCGGTCGAACGTACCGCGACAACAGTCGTAGGATTGAGCCGGCTGTTCGTGTTGAACATCGGACCCGAGGCTTTTTTATTGCGGCGAATAAAATCGTGATGCTTGCCGCCAGCGGTGAACGATCGAAATCATCAAGTACCTCAACCAGAAAACGGTTCCACGGTTCGCGCTCGCGTCCGAGCTGTGACGCATTCCGCTGCGGTGCAGGAAGTAGGTTCTCAAGCTTGCCCCGGATCGCCTGAGATTCTTGCCAGAAACGATTCTCGCTTAAGCTGGCTTTCTGTGTCTCTAGGACTGTTTTTGATTCGCCGTGCAATCGAAACATCGCCCCTTCGATGGGTGAATAGTGAACACGAGGATTTTGCGAAAGATACCGGATGATTAAATCCCAGTCGAAGCCGTAGTTAAAGTCGCGATCGATCCCACCGCACTGGCGAACCTTAACGGTACGAAACCAGAGTCCAGGTTGGCTGAACGAATACTGGTCGGCGCGGAGCATTGCACTGGCTGTCAAGTTGTGATTTAGCATGGTGTAGGGCTTAGTATCTTCACCCCATGCGACGACGCGAAACGTGAATAGGTCGATAGTTTCGCGATCGTGACAGCCTAACTGAAACAAACTCCCAGGCAACAGTAGATC
>Ga0105049_10011183_pt1 | contig 10281 bp, 9 predicted proteins | sample MAT06_FD_78087 | JGI IMG/M metagenome (GOLD analysis project Ga0105049, IMG submission 78087) | Freshwater microbial communities from Lake Fryxell liftoff mats and glacier meltwater in Antarctica - MAT-06 | ecosystem: Environmental > Aquatic > Freshwater > Ice > Liftoff microbial mat | place... | reverse complement strand
GTGATCTAGAGCGGTTCTCGAAAGTCTTGTCGCGATGGAGGACGCCGTAAAAGAGTATCGTGGGCATCTTGCCCGCGTGTGGGGACGACGAGGCTCGGGCGAGACGCCCAAGCTACGTTGGAATACGACAGGACTTTCGAGAGTCACTCTAGGACACAGAAAGCTAGTTCACCACAGAGTCACAGGGGGCACAGAGAGTGGAAGGATGGTCCCCCCGAAATCTGTGCTCCCCGTGGTTACAGTTACTTCTCTCCGCGTCCTCCGTGCCTCTGTGGTGAAACCCTTTCGGGAGCCTCCCAATGAAAATCGGCATTCTCTGTTCCCCCACCTATGGCGGTTCCGGCGTCGTCGCGACGGAGATGGGGCGGTACATGGCCCGCAAGGGTCACGAGATCCACTTCATCTCCGTGGCGATGCCGTTCCGGCTGGATCGTACTCCGGACGAGAACATCTTCTTCCACGAAGTGCAGTCGATCAACTATCCCGTGCTGCCGGGCGAGCTATACGGCATCGCCATCGCCAGCAAGACGGTGCAGGTGGCGACGGACCACAAGCTGGACATCGTGCATGCGCACTATGCGATTCCCCACGCGATCAGTGCATGGCTTGCGCGCGCGGTGACGCGGCACGAGACGTTCAAGGTGGTGACGACGCTGCACGGCACCGACATCACCCTGGTGGGCAGGGCGCCCTCCTTCTTTCCCACGGCGAAGTTCGCCATCGAGGAGAGCGACGCGGTAACCACGGTGAGCGACTGGCTGCGCGAGGAGACCATCCGCGAGTTCGGCATCCAGAAGGAAATCCACGTGATCCCCAACTTCGTGGACGAGCGGATCTTCCGCCGCGGTGCGTCGCTCTGCCGACGCCAGCACTACGCGCCCAACGGGGAAAAGATCATCATGCACATCTCCAACTTCCGCCCAGTCAAGCGCACCGACGACGTGATCAAGACGTTTGCGAAGGTGCGCGCGGCGATGCCGGCGAAGCTGCTGCTGATCGGCGACGGCCCGGACCGCGACCAGGCGACGCAGCTTGCGCGGGAGCTGCGCCTGCTCCAGGATATCTTCTTCCTCGGCAAGCAGGAGCAGATCCAGAACTACCTGGGGTGCAGCGACGTGATGCTGTTCCCGAGCGAGTACGAGAGCTTTGGCCTGGCGGCGCTGGAGGCGATGGCGGCGGAGAACGTGGTTGTGGCCAGCCGCGGCGGCAACCTGCCCAAGCTGATCGAGCACGGCGTCGATGGGTTCCTTGCCGACGTGGGCGATGTGGACGGCCTGGCAAAGCATACGATCGAGATCCTTGGCGATCCCGCGCGCCTCGCGGCGATGGGCGCCCTCGCCCGAGAGCGCGCCATCGAGCGCTACCACCCCGACCGCGTGGTGCCGATGTACGAGCGCATCTACGAGAAGCTGCTGTCGGCATAGGCCCCTAAGGTGGCACGGGCATCCTGCCCGTGCAGGACCAGCGTCGGACGCGGCGGGTGCATGGGCAGGATGCCCATGCTACGTCGTGGGCGTATAGAAAGACATCTGTATAGACAATCCCTACTCGAAGAGCGCCGTGCCGATGCGGACGATCGTGGCGCCTTCCTCGATGGCGACCTCGAAGTCGCCGGTCATTCCCATGCTGAGGTGGGGGAGCGGGAGGCCGGTCTTCTCCCGGAGTTCATCGCGCAGCAGTCGCAGCCCGCGAAACACGGGACGAGACAGCTCGGCGGCCTCGCCGTAGGGCGCCATGCACATCAGGCCCTGCACGCGGAGGCGGTCGAGCTTCGACGCCGCGCGCAGGAACTCCAGCGCCTCGTCGCGACCGGCGCCGTGCTTCTGCTCCTCGCCGGAAATATTGAACTGGAGCAGCGCGTCGAGCGGCGGCAACTCCGCGCGTTTCTCCCACGCGCGCTGCAATGCCACCGCCGCGTCGATGCGATCCACCGAATGCACCCACTGGAAGAGACCCGCCAGATACTTTGCCTTGTTGGTTTGCAAGTGGCCGATGAAGTGCCAGCGTATATCCGAGGGGAGCTGGGGAATCCGGTCGCGCGCGTCCTGCGGGCGGTTCTCCGCGAAGTCCGCGGGGCCCATCGCGTGCAACGCGCGCACCTCCTCCAGCGGCCGCGTCTTCGTCACGGCCACCAGCAACACCTCGTCCCGTGCCCGCCCCACCCGCGCGCAAGCGGCGGCGATTCGGGACTCGATGGATTGGAGGAGGGACAATGGAGGGACGAGGTAGGGGGGATGAGGGATGAACGGCAGGGAGCGACAGGAAAAATCAGGAAAGAACAGCAGGGAAAAGCAACGGTGTGGCGAGGAGGGCCTTGGCAGTTGCCTGCCCTTCCCTGCTGTTCCCTGCATTTCCTTATTCCAGTCCCCCCTCCGCCATCGCAACGGCTTTCAGCATGCCCTTGGCCTTGTTGACGGTTTCGGCGAATTCGAGTTCGGGATCGCTATCGGCGACGATGCCGCCGCCGGCCTGGACGAAGACCTGGTTGCCCTTGATGACGGCGGTGCGGATGGTGATGCAGCTATCCATGGAGCCGTCGAAGGAGAAGTACACGACGCTGCCGCCGTAGGGGCCGCGCCGGGTTTTTTCGAGCTCGTCGATGATCTCCATCGCGCGGATCTTGGGCGCGCCCGAAAGGGTGCCCGCGGGGAACGTCGCCGCCAGAACGTCGAAGCTGTCGCGGCCCTCGGCGAGTTCGCCGGTGACGCTGCTGACGATGTGCATCACGTGGCTATAGCGCTCGATGGTCATGAAGTCCTTCACCACGACGCTGCCATAGCGCGACACGCGGCCCACGTCGTTGCGGCCAAGGTCCACCAGCATCACGTGCTCGGCGCGCTCCTTGGCGTCGGCCAACAGGTCCTTTTCCAGCGCGATGTCCTCCTCGGGTGTCAGGCCGCGGCGGCGCGTGCCGGCGATGGGGCGGACGGTGACCTTTCCATCCTCAAGCTGGCTGAGGATTTCGGGCGACGATCCGGCGAGCTGGAAATCGCGTCCGCACTTGAGATAGAACATATACGGCGATGGGTTCACCGCGCGAAGGGCGCGATACACGTCGAAGGGGTCGCAGGAAATCTGCGTGGAGAACCGCTGGCTGAGGACCACCTGGAAAACGTCGCCCGCGGTGATGTACTCCTTCGCCCGGCGGAGCATCTCGAGATAGTATTCCTTGGGGCAGTTGGACGTCACGGTGATGCCCAGGTCGCGGAACTCCTCCAGCCCGCCTGGGGCGCCGACGCCGTTGCGGGCGGAGGCAATCGATGGCGGCGGGGGAGAGAGCACGCGCGCCTTCAGCTTGTCGAGCTGGCGACCGGCGTCTGTATAGACATCCTTCAGCGACCGCCCGTCATTGGTCCGCGCGTTTACGATCAGGATCATTCTGTGGCGAACGTGGTCGAAGACGACCATGCTTTCCGCGATGAGGATCAGGCAGTCGGGCAACTGCAACTCGTCGGGCCGCGTGTCGGGAATGCGCTCGTAGTAGCGCACGGTGTCATAGGCCATATAGCCGACGGCGCCGCCAAAGAACGGCGGCAGCGCGGGATTGGGGACGGCGTTGTAGCGCGAGAGCAGCGCGCGGAGGGTCTTGATCGGGTTGGGCCCCGGGGCGATGGCCTCGCCGGCGGTGATGATCTCCTGCTTGCCGCCCTGCACGCGGAACACCACGGCGGGATCGGAGCCGAGGAAGGAGTACCGGCCCAGGGTCTCGCCTTGCTCCACCGATTCGAGCATGAAGGCGTGCTCGCTGGCGGCGTCGAGCTTGCGGAAAACGGAGACCGGGGTCTCCAGGTCGGCCAGCAGCTCAACGTACACGGGGACCACATTGCCTCGCTTGGCAAGGACCTCGAAATGGTCGAAACTCGGATTAATCTCGTTCATGGTCTGGCGGGGCTTTCTCTCTCCGGGGATGGGGCGCGCCGCGGGGGCGTCGCCGGGATGGCATGAATCAGCGCCAGATACGCCAGGGCCAAAGGCGGGGAGAGAGGCCGGGGATCGTGTGAAGTGCGGTCTGCATAAGTCCTGCGGATACGAGGCATGGGGCAAGCAACGAGCCCCTCCAAGGTGGGCTTCCAGACAGCACCGGGGGTGCAATCGGGCAAGGGGGAAAACGGGGAGGGGGGGAATGGGGAATTGGGAATGGGAGCAGTGGAGGAGTCAGGACATGGGTAACGCTCGGTCGCGGTTGGGAATCGTAACTACGGCGCCAATCGCCTGGGAGTGTGCCATTCCCAGTTCCCTATTCCCTTCTTCCCCGCCGTTCCCCCTTGCCAGCCCGCGTTCCAGCGGCTTGCTTAGGGGGGAATAAATTGCGCCGTTCATCGCACTCTCCCCGGAGCATCGGTCATGCCCCCCGCCGACCCCGCCGCGAAGTTGAAGGGAAAGATCGAGGAGTTGAAGCAGTGCCTGTTTGCGCGCGATGGGGAGCGGCTGGGCATCATCTACTCGGAGATCATCCGCGCCGATCCCCAGTTCACGATGCGGGGTCCGGTGCAGTTTGACCTGGCGCGGGCGCTGGACGAGGCGGGCGACGACGAGTTGGCGCTGCAGGCGTTTCGCCTGCTGGTGGAGAAGCAGCCCGACAATCCATCGCGGGCGGCGTCGCTGAGGAGCGCGGGGCTGATCGCGAATCGGCTGCACCGCCAGCGCGAGTGCGCCGCATATCTCGTGGAGTTCCTGGCGACGCGCCCGCCGGCCAGCGAGAAGCGCGAGGTGGAGGCGATCCTGGCGGATTTGCCCGCGTCGCTTCGCCGCCAGGCCGAGGAGGCCCTCGAGCGCCGCAAGACCCCGCAGCCAGAGCGCGCCCCCGCCAAGAAGCCCGACTCGGCCGTGTATGTGGAGTTCGAGGTGGGGACCGAGCAGAACACCGAGAACCCCAAGCGCAAGGCCGCCGACTGGCAGAAGGCGCCGCGCCGCCCGGTGATGGATTCGGAGCCGTCGGGCTTTGTGCCCATGCCCTCTCCCGGGAAGGCCGCGGCGGGAAAGCCGCCCGCCTCCATAGATGAGTCGGCGATCGTGCTGGAGGAGGATCGCTTTCCCTCGAAACCGCTCCCGCCGCCACCGGCGCGCTCCCCAAAGCATCTTGGCGATCATCCATCGGCGATGCACCACGAGCCGGCACGCCACGCCGACAAGCAGGACCACCAGCGCACGAGCCCTTCGCGCAAGCTGGAACCGCCGCGCCGCGCCGTCCCGATCACGCCCCCGCCGGACGACATTCACGACGCGCCGACGCCGCTCGATTCGGCCCGCGCCAGCGTCCCCGCCCGAAAGCCCTCCCCGCCCGCGGAGATTCCCCGCGCACATGGTGGCGTGGGCCTCCCGCCTGTCCGCCCTAGCCCCGGCGAAGGAGGGCCCATGCAGCAGCCGCCGCCGCCCAAAGCGGTGCCTCCGTCCACGCCTCCCGCCGCCGCCGCGCATCGCGAGACGCCGGAGGAGCGGTATGACCGCCTGCGCGACGCGCGGTTTGCGATGCTGCTGCCGCTCGGGAAGAAGATCCATCTGGACGAGGTGGCGCGCTTCGTGTCGGAGGTGGAACAACTCACCGAGGTCGAGGCCAAGAAGGCCGTCCTCTATCGCAAGGGGCTGCTCTACGACAATCTATCGATGGACGAGGTGCTGGACCTCCACGCGAAGTCGCGCGTCTTCCGCCAGACGTTTCTGGTGGTGGCGGTCCCCGCGCGGCTGAGGCCCACGGCGTCGATCGAGGTGCTCTCCGCCAGCCTGCACGACAAGGGGATCAAGCTGGCCTCGGAACACCGCCAGGAAAAGCTGCGCTGGAACGAGGTGAAGCTGGTCAACTGCGGCTGCATGGCCGGGACTTGGTTTGCGACGGTCACGGGTGGCGAGCCGCTGCGCGAGTTCCGCTTCGTGGAACGCGTCTTCGAGGTGGAGGAGTTCCTCCCCGGCGCCCCCGCCGATTTTCACGCGGCGCTGCCGCAACTGCTCAAGGCGCTCTCCGACCCCGCGGCGCAGTCCGTCCTCGGCCAAACCGCCCGCGCCGTCTCCGAAGGCCGCACGCCCACCCCCCCCCAATTCGCCGACGCCAGGGAGTTCCACTTCTACACCCTGTGGAGCCTCTTCGCCGCCTTCGGCGAACCGGTCAGCCCCGAGGAGCTTGCGGAAGTGGCGAGGGTGGCGTCGAATTGGTGAGTGAAGGCAGGGAGAAGCAGGATAAGGGAGGGAAGGGCAGGGAACGGCGGGAATAAAAACGGAGGGGCAACGCCCAATCGCCCGGAGGGCGCAACACGGAGAGCACCGGGTTGAAGTCCGTGTCATTCCCGAATCCCGAGAAGCGCCCTGCTACCCATCGGTAGCCGAAAAGCCATTGCCCGCTTAAGCGGGAACCCTTTTGCCGCCGGCTTCAGTCGGCGGGACTTTGGCGACTGATTCCAAGCGCGCTTCAGCGTGCTTCTTCTTGGCTTCAGCCACCCTCCTGGGCATCGCTGCCGTGCCAGGATGGATGCGGAGAGCATGGCTAAAGCTCCGGGACAAGCACGCTGAAGCGCGCTCCAGAATTGATTGGGTTCCATCCCTCCGGCTAAAGCCGGAGGCAAGTGATTGCCCGCTGAAGCGGGCAGGATGGAAGGAGTTCCCGATGTCTCTTGCGGCGTTCTTGACGACATCTCCGTCTGTTTTTTCCATCTCAGGAGCGAAGCAGTAATATATGCTTCGGACAACGACGAACTCAACTTCTCGTGGGCCCTGCGGTCTCGCGGTCGCTCGCCACCGGCGCCAATCGGGAGATTGGCGTTCCCGGGGGGGTGCGTTCCCGTTGCCGCTGTGGGTTGGGGTCCGTAGCGTCCTCGCCCATGAGCGATTCCGTCGAGGAGCCCGTTGGTGTCCGCCTGTTTGATGGAGGGTGGCGCGCGCACGTATTATTTGCGGGGCTGACGGTTTTCATGTCGGGCTCGTTGCCGTTTCATTTGGGCGGGTGCCCGCTGAGTCAGCCGGGGGGCGACATCGGGAACACGCAGTGGAATCTGTGGTGGGTGGGAGAGGTGTTGTCGGGCCGGGGGGGCGAGGGGGGCGGGCTGATGCATTCGCCCGGTTTGTTTTTCCCCGCGGGGGCCGACCTCGTGTGGAACACGACGGAGTACCTGTGGGGGATCGGATTGTGGCCGTTGAGGCTGGCGCTGGGCGGGTTCGCGCAGCATAACGTGGCGCTGATTTTGGCGACGTATCTGACGGCGTGGTTTGCGTTCCTTGCGGCGCGTCAGGTGGGGGCGGGCTTTGCGGGCGCGGCGGCGGCGTCGGCGGCGGTGGCGCTGCATGGGTATCGCCTGATGGAGTCCTATCACCTGAACATCTTCACGACGTTTCCGCTGCCGGGGGCGATCTGGCTGGTGCTGAGGCTGGGGGCGAATCCCGGCGACCGCCGCGCGGCGCTTGGGCTGGGGGCGCTGGCGGTGGCGACGCTGCTGTCGTCGATCTTCCACGCGTTTGGCTGCGCGATTCTGGGGGTGGGGCTGGCGGGGTGGCTTCTGTGGAGGCATCGCGCGGACGGTGTCTATACGCGGCGGCTTCTGGGGGCGGTGGGAATTGCAGTGGGCATCGCGTTGCCGGTGCTCGCGTGGATCGCGTGGCACATGGCGCGGGCCGATGCGCCGGTGGCGTTCACCGCGTTGGCTGTGGCGGAGAAGGCGGCGGACCCATGGCAGTTCCTGATTCCGGCGCGGGCGCGGCTGGCGATGACGGGGCTGCCGACGGACGTGATGGATCTGATCGCGGCGGGTCAGGCCCATGCGGCGGTTTGGTATCTGCCGGGGTTCCTGTTGGCGGCGTGCGCGCTATGGGGCGTGTGGCGGAGCGACGCCGCACCGGCGGCGCGCGCAGTGCTTGCGATCGGGGGAGTCTTTGCCGTGTTGTCGCTGGGGCCCTACCTGCGGATGGGTCCGCCGTGGACGGCGAATCCGGAGCCGACACTGCTTCCGCTTCCGGGGTTGTTGATCCGGTGGATCCCGGGGCTGGGCACGTTGCGCTCGGTGTGGCACTTCGGGTTCCTCGCCACGATCTGCATGGCGGTGGTGGGCGGGGCGGGGCTGGAGCGCCTGTTGGCGACGGCGGTGCTGCTTCCGCATCGGCGGGTTTTGGCGGTGCTGGCGGTGCTTGTGGCCGGGGCGGAGACGTATCGCGGCTCGCTCTTCACCCAGCCGGCCGTTCTGGGGGTTCCCACGGCCAACTACCTGCGCGACTCGGCCACACGGGACGATGCGGTGCTGGCGTATCCATTCGCCCTGTACGAGGTGCGGGGCTTTTTCATGTGGCAGCAGACGGTTCACCGCCGCCCGATGGCCACGGGGTACCTCTCCCGCGATCCCGCCAGCTTCGACGCGTGGCGCGGAGAGCGGGTGTGGCCCAACGAGCTGGAGGACATCTGTCACTCGCGGATTGACCGGTTTACGCCGCCCGCCGAGGCCATGTTTCGCGAGGACGTCGCCGCGCTTCGCATCCGCCACCTGATCCTGTTCGATCCCGAGGACGGCACCAACATGCGCTCCGCCAACGTAAGGCGCGAACTGGTCCGGATGGGGCTCGGGAGGCCGGTGGAGCGGGATGCGTATTTTGTGGTGTTCGAGGTGGGTGGGGAAAAGTAGGGATGAGAATGGCAGGGATGAGGTATGAGGGCTGAGGGATGAACGGCGGGTGTATAGTCAGGACGTGGGTAGCACCCGCCAATCGGGAGATTGGCGTTCCCAGAGGGGGGCGCGTTTTTGGTTGGCGCCGTTGGGTTGGGGCCAACAAATTCCCGCGCGTTCCCGACCCCCATTTTCAGAGGCCACGACAGCATGTTCTTCGATCTCGCTCGCAAGCCGGTTCCGTATATCAGGCTGTCGATCACTGGCGTCTTCATGGGGTTGGCGAATCTGGTTCCCGGGGTATCGGGTGGCACGATGGTGCTGGCGCTGGGGTTGTATGACGAGTTCATCGAGGCGATGTCCTCGATCTCGCGGTTCCGGCTGACGCTCAGGCCGCTGGTGGTGCTGGCGCTGCTGTTCGGCGTTTCCGCGGTCAGCGTGCTGGTCTTTGCCTCGGCGATTCAGTTCACGATGGAGATGTTTCGCCCCGGGATGCTGGCGCTGTTCATCGGCATGACGCTGGGCGGGGCGCCGACGCTATGGAAGGAAATGCGGCCCCACGCGGGCTCCACCGTTGGCGCCGCGGTGGCGGGGTTTATCGTGATGGCGGCGGTGGCGTTGCTGCTGAAGCCCGGGACGCTGCCGATCACTTGGCCGATCCTCTTCATCGCGGGGATCATCGGGAGCTCGGCGATGATCCTGCCGGGGATCTCGGGAAGCTACCTGCTCCTGATCATGGGTCTTTACCTGCCGATCATCGGGGGGGTCAGCAACTTCAAGGACGCCCTCTCCGCGCGCGACATCTCGCTCGCGATCAGCGTGGGCATGGGGATTATCCTCCCCGTTGGGCTGGGCGTGGTCACGGGGATCGTGGCGTTCTCCAACCTGCTGAACTTCCTGCTCACGCGGCATCACAAGCTGACGGTTGGGTTCCTCTTTGGACTGCTGGTGGGGTCGGTGCTGGGGCTGTATCCGTTCCAGACGCAAAGCTTTGACAAGCTCCCGCGCCGCGGCGTCACGATGCCCGATGGCTCCACGGAGCTGCGTGTCATGGCCCACGGCTGGACAGCGACCGAGGGCGACGCGATCCTTGCGAAGCTGAAGGCGGTGGAGACCGCCAAGGTTTCAGTCAAGATCCTCGGCTCGAGCGATCAGATCCCGGCCGCGGCCAACATAGAGGCCGCCCGCGCCGCCGAGGCCGTGATCATCGCCTTTGACCAGAACGTCCCCCGCGACGTGCGCCGTATGGCCGACACCAAAGATGCCAATGGCAAGCGCGTGGAACTGGTGATCGTGCCCGACGCCCGCTTCAGCCCCGGGCGGGCGGGACTGGTGGTGCTTTTGGTTTTGGTTGGGTTCGCCTGCACGATCCTGCTTGGCAGGTTTGGCGGGGAAGAGAAGCCCAAGAAAGCGGCAATGGGAGCGCCGATCTCCTGATCGGCTTTTGTTGTCGTTGCCGTCGCGGCTTGTTTTATTGCCCGGGGCGCTGGTCGGCAACGGCGCCAATCGGGAGATTGGCGTTCCCATGCGGCTGCTTGCGATTACATCGCGCCATCTGGCGGGAGGCGTGGCGGCGCTTGAACGGCGTTGCGGCGAACTGCTGGACGCAGGGGTGCCGGCGATCATGCTGAGGGAGAAGGATCTGACGGGGGCGGAGTTGCTCCTTCTGGCGATGCGGCTGCGCGAGGCGACGCGGGAGCGGGGG
>Ga0105049_10011181_pt1 | contig 10282 bp, 10 predicted proteins | sample MAT06_FD_78087 | JGI IMG/M metagenome (GOLD analysis project Ga0105049, IMG submission 78087) | Freshwater microbial communities from Lake Fryxell liftoff mats and glacier meltwater in Antarctica - MAT-06 | ecosystem: Environmental > Aquatic > Freshwater > Ice > Liftoff microbial mat | place... | reverse complement strand
TGGGGTCACACCCGTACCCATTCCGAACACGGAAGTTAAGCCCACCAGCGCCGATGGTACTTGGGAGGAGACTCCCTGGGAGAGTAGGACGCCGCCGGATTTCTCACGCAGATGGCCCCACTTCGGTGGGGCCATTCGCCGTTTTCGCACCGGTCGCGGAGCGGGATCCGGCGGCGGTGGTGCGCCTCATCGGGCTGGCGAGTCGTCCGTGTCGTCGGGGTCCGGTCCCTCGTTTCGAAGGCTCCGACGGTGGCGAGTAGCCTTGCCCGCCTCATGACTCCGCCGAAACCTCCGTCGAACCCCGGTCCATCTCGAGGGCGAGGTTCCGGTTCGTCCGGCGCCGGCCGGTCGGGCGGCGCGCGCTCGGCATCGGGCACGGGTTCCAGCCGAGGATCGTCGTCGGGTCCGGGGGGCGGTTCGGGCTCACGATCGGGCAGTGCTCGCTCCGGGGGAGCTCGGTCAGGCAGTTCGCGGTCGGGTGCACCGGCGTCGACCGGGTCCGCCGGCGGCTCCAGGTCGGGTGGTTCGGGGGCCGGTCGTGGTCGTCCCCCGTCCAAGGGCGCCGGGGCCGGGCGCAGCACGGCGAGCGGTCGGTCCGGCTCAGGTGCGCCACGAGGTCCGAGCAGCCGCCCGGCGGAGCGGTCTGCGGGCGATCCGGCACCGAAGTCCTGGGGCAAGTTGGCCCGTCGGGGCGCCGAACGCATCGATGATCCCGAGGCCACGACCAGCGGACGTACCCGTGGCGGTCGGTCCGGCGGCGCGTCGGGTGCGTGGCGCTCGGCGATGGATCAGGCGAGGCCGGTCGGGCGCTCGGGACGACCGAGCCCGGATCGTGCCGATGACACCCGTGACCTGGGCAAGACCGACGCTCGGCGCCGGAGCTCGGACCGGGGCGAGGCGCGCGACGCTGGTCCCCCCGAGCCGTGGGAGCCCGAGCAGTGGATCGATGTCGACGAGCTCGAGCATCGGGCGGCCGATGCCGTCGCCCGTGGTCGCACGACCGGTCGGGCGCCGCGCGTCGGCGAGGCGATTCCTGACCATGTGGAGGAGTCGGTGCGGGCCGAGTTGGCCAAGGCGGTCGGTGTCGGCCGGGCCGACCGCTACGAGCAGCGGCTCAAGGATGCGACCCGGGCCTTCGAGGCCGAGCGCTACAACGACGCGCTCCGGGTCCTGAAGAAGCTGGCCGACGATGCGCCCGGAGCCGCGGCGGTGCGTGAGCTCTACGGGCTGACCCTGTACCGGATGGGCCGCTGGCGCGCCGCCGCCAAGGAGCTCGAGACGTTCCGCCAGCTCACCGACTCCACCGAGCAGAACCCGGTGCTCGCGGACTGCTACCGCGCCCTGCGCCAGTACGCCAAGGTGGACGAGCTGTGGACCGAGCTCGGTGCGGCATCGCCAGGCGCCGAGCTGGTCACCGAGGGGCGCATCGTCGCCGCTGGGGCCCGGGCCGACCAGGGTGACGCCGCCGGTGCGGTGCGGCTGCTCGAGCAGGGGTTCACGTTCCCGAAGAAGCCCCGCGAGCACCACCTCCGGCGCGCGTACGCCCTCGCCGACGCCTACGAGCGCGTCGGCGATGTCGGGCGGGCTCGGGAGCTGTTCGAGCGGATCGCGGCGGTCGACCCCGACTTCGCCGACGCTCGCCAGCGCGCCCGCTCGTTGCGCTGAGCCGCAGCCGACGACGCTGTCGGTACCCCTCGGTACCGTTGGTTCCGTCAGCTTCCCCCTGCTCGATGACGATGCCCGGCGAGCCGCTCCCGGGCATCACCGCCGCCGGCCCGAACGGTGGCGCCGCAGGAGGAGATACGTCGTGAACGTCGTGCTGATGCAGGGGACCCTGTCCCGTGACCCCGAGACCCGTTCGTTGCCGTCGGGCGACATCGTGATGTCGTTCGATCTCGCCACCCGCTTCGCAGACGAACCCGCGGTGTCCGCGCCGGTCGTGTGGTTCGACCCGTCCGAGGTCGGCGCCGCACTGGCGGCGGGCGATGCCGTCGTCGTGGTGGGACGCGTGCGTCGACGGTTCTTCCGCTCGGGCGGTTCCACCCAGAGCCGCACCGAGGTGGTCGCGCAGCGGGTCGTGCCCGTCCGGCACACCAAGCGGGCACAAGCCGCGGTCGAGCAGGCGATCGCCGGCATCGTTGCCGCGTCTGCGCCGCCCCGCAGCACGTGACCGTTCCCGAGGCGGCTGCCGGTGAGACCCGGCGGCCGTGTCGGGACCGCATCGACCTCAGGCCGGGCCGAGCCGGTGCCCGTGCGCCGGTGGCGCCCGGGGTGCGACGCGTTCGTCCCCGATCGCATCGGCGTTCGGTGGCCACATCGAGACGAACGGTGCCCGCCGTTCGGTCACCCCTACCGATAGGGTGGGCCTCGGCCCCGCAAGAGGCCGAAGGTCACTGAGGAAACAAGGGGGTTTCCGTGTCCGACACCGTTCAGCGTCGGTCGTCTCGTGCTCCGGTCGAGCTCAACCGGGTGATCATCCGCTTCGCCGGCGATTCCGGCGACGGGATGCAGCTCACCGGGGACCGGTTCACCAGCTCCAGCGCCTTGCTGGGCAACGACCTCGTGACGTTGCCGGAGTACCCGGCCGAGATCCGCGCGCCGGCCGGCACCGTGGCGGGCGTCTCCAGCTTCCAGGTGCACATCTCCGATCACGACATCACCACGCCCGGTGACGCGCCCAACGTCCTGGTGGCCATGAACCCGGCGGCCCTCAAGAGCGAGCTGTCGAAGCTCGAGCCGGGTGGGACCCTGATCGTCAACATCGACACCTTCGACGAGCGCAGCCTCACCAAGGCGGGCTTCTCGTCGAACCCGCTCGAGGACGGCGCCGTGAAGGGGTTCACGGTGTACGAGGTCCCGATGACCAGCATCACGAAGCAGGCCTGCGAACCGCTGGGCATCAAGCCCCGTGATGCGGACCGGTCGAAGAACTTCTTCGCCCTGGGCCTGATCTCGTGGATGTACACCCGACCCGAGCAGCCGACGATCGACTGGATCACCGCCAAGTTCGCCGCCCGGACCCAGGTGCGCGACGCCAACCTCGCCGCGTTCCGTGCGGGCCACGCCTTCGGGGAGACCGCTGAGCTCTTCGACCACCCCTACTCGGTGGCCCCGGCCACCCAGGCCCCGGGGACCTACACGAACATCAGCGGCAACACCGCCATGGCGTGGGGGCTCATCGCCGCCTCGCAGCTGTCGGGTCTGCCGCTGTTCCTCGGCTCGTACCCGATCACCCCGGCGTCGGACATCCTCCACGAGCTCTCGAAGCACAAGAACTTCGGGGTGCGCACACTGCAGGCCGAAGATGAGATCGCCGGCATCGGCGCTGCGCTCGGCGCGGCCTACGGCGGACACCTCGGGTGCACCACCACCAGCGGGCCCGGTGTGGCGCTCAAGGCCGAGACCATCGGCCTGGCCATCAGCCTGGAGCTCCCGCTGCTCATCATCGACATCCAGCGGGGCGGTCCGTCGACCGGATTGCCCACCAAGACCGAGCAGGCCGATCTCCTGATGGCCATGTACGGCCACCACGGTGAGTCGCCGCTGCCGATCATCGCGTCGTACAGCCCGGCGCACTGCTTCGAGGTCGCCATCGAGGCGGCCCGCATGGCCCTCACGTACCGCACCCCGGTGATCGTGCTGTCCGATGGGTACCTCGCCAACGGCGCCGAGCCGTGGCGCATCCCCGACATCGAGTCGCTGCCCACCATCGCCGTCGACTTCGCGACGGAGTTCAACCACACCGACGACGACGGCAACCCCGATTTCTGGCCCTACCTCCGCGATCCGGAGACCCTCGCCCGCCCGCTCGCCTTGCCGGGAACGCCAGATCTCATGCACCGCATCGGCGGCATCGAGAAGCAGGACGGCAGCGGCAACATCTCCTACGACCCGGAGAACCACGGCCACATGGTCGAGGTGCGCGCGGCCAAGGTCGCCGGCATCGCCCGCGACATCCCACCCATGGAGCTGCGCGGTGACGTCGACGACGCCGAGATCCTGGTGATCGGGTGGGGCTCCACGTGGGGCGCCATCAGCGGGGCGGTCGACCGCTGCCGGGCCAAGGGCCGCAAGGTCGTCCAGGCCCATCTGGTCCACCTCAACCCCTTCCCGTCCGACCTCGGCGACATCCTGCACCGCTACCCCAAGGTGCTGGTGCCCGAGATGAACCTGGGCCAGCTCTCGCGCCTCCTGCGGGCGGAGTACCTGGTCGATGCCCGATCGGTGAACAAGGTGAAGGGCACGCCCTTCACCGCCGGTGAGCTGGAACGAGCGATTCTGGAGCTGATCGATGACTGACGTCGCGGTGCCCATCACCACCCGCAAGGACTGGATGAGCGACCAGGAGGTCCGCTGGTGCCCGGGCTGCGGGGACTACTCGATCCTCGCCGCCGTCCAGTTCCTCATGCCCGAGCTCGAGGTGGCGCGAGAGAACACCGTGTTCGTCTCCGGCATCGGCTGCGCGGCCCGGTTCCCGTACTACATGAACACCTACGGCATCCACACCATCCACGGCCGGGCGCCGGCGATCGCGACCGGCCTGGCCATGGCTCGTCCCGACCTCGACGTCTGGGTCATCGGCGGCGACGGCGACATGCTCTCGATCGGTGGCAACCACCTGATCCACGCGCTGCGTCGCAACGTGAACATCACGATCCTGATGTTCAACAACCAGATCTACGGGCTGACCAAGGGCCAGTACTCGCCGACGAGCGAAGCCGGCAAGGTCACCAAGTCCACCCCGTTCGGCTCGATCGAGTCGCCGTTCAACCCCATCAGCCTGGCGCTCGGCGCCGAGGCCACCTTCGTGGCCCGCACCCACGACATGGATCGCAAGCACATGATGGAGGTCTTTCGGCGGGCGCACGACCACAGCGGGTCGGCGTTCGTGGAGATCTACCAGAACTGCAACGTCTTCAACGACGGCGCGTTCGAGACCCTCACCGGCAAGGGGGTTCGCGAGGACATGCTCATCCCGCTGGTGCACGGCGAACCCATCACGTTCGGTGCGGAGCAGGAGAAGGGTGTCATCCTCGACACCGACGGCCGGCTGCGGATCGTGCTCGTGGCCGACGTGGGCGCCGATCGGATCCTGGTCCACGACGAGGCCAACGACCGCGGCCTGGGCTTCATGCTCAGCCGCCTGTCGAGGGGCCCGCAGGACCCAACCCCGGTCGGCGTCTTCCGCGCCGTCGATGTGCGCGAACACCCCGAGCACCCCGAGTACTGCGCTGCGGTCACCGCGCAGATCGCCGCGGCCCAAGAGCGCAACGGCCCCGGCAACCGCCGCGACCTGCTCCACAGCGGCGCCATCTGGACCGTGGACTGACCCGGACCAGTCCATCTCGGCCGGTCGTCGGCCCGGCGGTGGCCCAGCCTGCCCACTTGATGCGAAGCGGGTGGGTCAGTCCGAGAGGGAGCGGAAGACCACGCCGGTGCGCGGTTTGGGGTGGAAGAAGGTGGTCTTGGGAGGCATGCGCTCGCCGCCTCGGGCGATTGCGGTGATCTGCTTCACCGTGGCGGGGCGCAGGAGCACGCCGGCCTGGGCGTCGCCGCGCTCGACGGCGCGCACGACGTTGTCGACGCCGTGCTGGAACACGAGGTCGTGGTCGGGCAGCGATGCCAGCGCGGCATCGAGGCGGACGGTATCGAGGTCGCGGAGCCCCTCGAAGGCCTCGGGACGGGGCGTCAGGATGGAGGTCCGGTCGGGCTCGACCAGCACGAGGAAGCCCTGGCTGGCCATCGACCGGGCCATCCCGACGTCGACGGGCCCGGTGGTCGTGACCACGAAGAAGTCGAACAGCGCGCCGCGCAGGTCGAAGTCGTCGGGGAGGCCCGAGATCAGCCGGTGGATGGGCAGCACGGTGAGCTGCTCCTCGGCGAGCTCGACCACGTAGGTCATCACGGCGTCGGCGTTCCCTCCGGTGGCGCCGCCGGCCGCCTCGCGCCGCTCGTCGCGGTAGGCGAGCGAGGTCTCGTAGCGGTGGTGCCCGTCGGCGATCACGACGGGCTGGCCGTTCACGGTGGCGCTGATCTTGGCCGTGCGGTCGGGGTCGTCGACGATCCAGAGCGAGTGGACGGTGCCGTCGCCGTCGGTCCACGACGCGGCGGGGTCCTCCCCGGTCTCGAGCAGGCCCGTGAGGCCTGCGGCGGGGGAGAGCGCCCAGACGGCCGAGAGGTTGGCCGAGGTCGCCCGCAGGAGGTTGAGCCGGTCGCTCTTGGCCTTCTTGGTGGTGTGCTCGTGGGGCAGGATGCCACCTTCGCCTGGCCGGCTCAGCTCCAGCGCGCCGACGACCCCGGTGGTGTGGCGGGTGACACCCGCCTCGTCGACGGTGTCCATGCGGTACACGTAGAACGACGGTGCGTCGGTCACGAGGACGCCGTCGCGCTGCCAGCGGGCGAAGGCCTCGGCGGCGGCGCCGTAGGGGTCGTCGCCCCCCTGGGGCAGGTCGATCCGCACCACGTTGTGGGGGTCGAGCTCGGCGAGGGCGGCGCGTTGGTCGGCGTCGATCACGTCATAGGGCGGGGCGGTGACCAGCGCTGGATCGCTGCGGTCGAGGTCGTAGCGGATCCCGGGGAACGGTTCGAAGCTCGGCACCCCCTGTTTGTAGCAGACCGCTCCCACCTGCCCACCTGCCCACCTGCCCACCTGCCCGCCCGACGCCGGGCGACGGCCGTTGCGCCGCTCGTCCCCCTGTCGGCCGGCGGTCCGTCGGTCGGCACGGGGGGACGTGCAAGGATGCGCCATGGCCTGGGTCCTCGATCTCGACGGGGTGGTGTGGTTGGCGGACCAGCCGATCGCCGGTGCCGCCGATGCCATCGCCGAGCTCCGGCGCCGCGGCGACGCGGTTGCCTTCGTCACCAACAACTCCGCGGTGCCGCGCTCGCACGTCGAGGACAAGCTCGCCCGGTTCGGCATCGATCCCGAGGACGGGGTGGTGACCTCGGCCATGGCGGCCGCCACGCTCGTCGAGCCGGGGATGACGGCGCTGGTGTGCGGTGGCCCCGGCATCGCCGAGGAGCTGGCGGCCCGCGGCGTCACCGTCGTGCGCGACGGGGACGCCGACGTCGTCGTGGTCGGCTTCCACCTCGACTTCGACTACGAGCGGTTGCGCATCGCATCCGCGGCGGTGCGCAACGGTGCCCGGTTGCTCGCGACCAACGACGACGCCACCTATCCGACGCCTGCGGGTCCGATCCCCGGCGGCGGGTCGATCGTCGCGGCGGTGGCCACCGCTTCGGGGGTGACGCCGGTCGTGGCGGGCAAGCCCTACCCGGCGATGGTGGACCTGGTCCGGGACCGCGTGGGCACGAGCGGGATCGGCGTCGGTGACCGTCCCGACACCGACGGCCGCTTCGCCCGCGCCCTCGGCTTCCAGTGGGCCCTCGTCCTGTCCGGGGTCACCAGTCGGTCCGATCTCCCGGTGCAGCCCGAGCCCGACCTGGTCGCCGACGACCTCGCCGGCCTCGTCGCCCAGACCGCGCTCGACGGGCCGACCTGATCAGGACGGCGGCCCGCCGTCCCGGTCCGGTCGGGACGGGGTTCGGGAGCGACTGCGGTCGGACCTCGGCTCAGCTCGCCGGGAGGGTGCTGGTCGACACCGTGGTCGTCGCCACGAGCGGGTCGCCGATGGTGGCGGCCAACCACCCGAGGACCTGGTCCCACCAGGCCCTGGTGGACTCGATCACGGCGAAGTGGTCGACTCCCTCGAGCTCGAGGATCTCGGTGGGATCGCCGGCCGCCGTCGCTGCGGCGACGTAGGCGCGGCTCTGGTCGACCGGTGCCCGGTCGTCGAGCGATCCGTGCAGGACGAGCTGGGGCACCCCGATCGGGAGGCGAGCGAGCGGCGACGCCAGCTCGTAGCGACTCGGCGACTGGTCCGGGGTGGCAGCCAGGAAGTCCTCGATGGCCCGGCGCAGCTCGACCCCGCCGCCGGGTTCGGTGCTCCTGGCCGACGAGACGAGGTCGAGCACCCCGGCGAGGCTCACCACGGCCTTGGGCGACACCACCGGTGCCGCGCCCGGTGCGTCGGGGGGCAGGGAGCCACGAGCGGCGGACCAGATGGCCAGCTGGCCGCCGGCGGAGTGGCCGATCACGGCCACGCGTTCCAGGTCGAGGTTGCGCGTGGGGGCGAGCTCGGCGAGGTGATCGATGCCGACGGCGATGTCCTCCACCGTTCCTGGCCACCCGCCACCCACCTCGCCGAAGCGTCGGTAGTCGAGGTTCCACGCCGCGTACCCGGCGCGGGCGAGGTCGCCGGCGAGGTCGTTCATCGCCGCCCGGGTGAACCCGACTCGCCAATAGCCCCCGTGGACGAGGACCACAACCGGCCGGCTCCCCTCGAGCAGCGGCCGGGAGAGCTCACCGACCTGCATCGGATCGGGTCCGTACGCGAGCTCCTCGATCTCGAAGGCGATGTTGTTCGCGGCGGGGTTGCTGCAACCGGTGACCAGGCCCGCGTTGGCGAGCGCCACCACCGAGGCCCCGAGCAGGCCCGTGCGAAGGACGTCGCGCCGCGTCCACTCTGGTTCGCCCATCGAGCGAACGGTAGTGACTCCGGCCGACGCCGTGGTGGCAGGGGCCCGGTCCGGCCCGCGGGCGGACCCCCGCGCAAGCGTGTGGCCCCAGTAGGGTGGGTCGATGGCCCAACGGGATCTGATCAACCGGTCGCTCGACGCCGGTAAGGACGCCACGCAGAAGACCCAGGACGCGATCGAGTCCCTGGTCCGCGAGTTGGCGCGCAACGTCGAGGAGCAGGCGACCCAGGTGCAGGAGCTGATCCAGGAGCTCGTCGAGCGGGGTCGGGCCACCTCCGAGCAGGTCGTGGAGACCGTCGACCGGGAGCTGCGAGACCAGCTGGCCACCATTGCCTCGACCTCCCAGGCCAACGTGCGTCGCCTCGAGGACCTCACCGGTCTCCGACTCGCGTCGAAGGGCGCGAGCTCGAACGAGTTGCCGGCGGTCCCCCCTGCGTCCATCGCACCGGCTCCAGCGCCGATCGCTCCCGAGGCGACGCCCACCCCGGCGAAGAAGAAGGCGGCAGCCAAGAAGGCGCCGGCGAAGAAGAAGGCGGCAGCCAAGAAGGCGCCGGCGAAGAAGAAGGCGGCAGCCAACAAGGCCACCACGAAGAAGAAGGCGGCGGCCAAGAAGGCGCCGGCGAAGAAGTCCGCCGCCGGGTCCTGACCTCTCCCGCTCGGATCGTCACGGCTCCCCGTCGCCCGCTCGACGCTGACCTGGTTCGGCGTGGCCTCGCCGGCGATCTCGAACGCGCCCGCGCGCTCGTCGCGGCGAACCGGGTCCGGGTGTCCGGGGCGATCGCCGAGAACCCGTCGCGGCAGGTCGGGGGCGACGAGCCCGTCGTGGTGGTCGCGGAACCCGCTCGGTTCGTCGGCCGGGGCGGCGAGAAGCTCGACGCGGCGCTGGAGCGCTTCGGTGTCTCCGTCGCGGGCCGGCGGGTGCTCGACGCGGGCGCGTCGACCGGCGGCTTCAGCGACTGCGTGCTCCAACGTGGGGCCGGCGAGGTCATCGCCGTCGACGTCGGCTACGGCCAGCTCCACGAGCGAGTCGCCTCCGACCCCCGCGTCGTGGTGCTCGATCGCACCAACGTCCGCCACCTCGCCGCCGAGCAGGTCGGCGGACCCGTCGACCTCGTGGTCGCCGACCTGTCGTTCATCTCGTTGCGCACCGTCCTGCCCGCGTTGCTGCGGATGGCCGAGCCGGCCGCCGACTTGGTGGTGCTGGTGAAGCCGCAGTTCGAGGCGGCCCGAGCCGAGGTCGACCGCGGTCGTGGGGTCATCGACGACCCGACCGTCTGGCAGCGGGTGCTCGACGACGTGATTGCCGCGTTCGCCGAGCGAGGAGCCACCATCATGGGCGCGATGGCTTCACCGCTCACCGGGAGCGACGGCAACGTCGAGTTCCTCCTCCACGCCCGTTCCCCCGCCGCCGATCATCGGGTCGACGGCCACGGCGACCGCGACGGCGATGCGGACCCGGCGCAGTTCGCGGCCGCTGCGGTGGCCGAGGCCGAGACCGCTGCGGCGAACGGGTCCTGATGGCCAGCGTCGCACTGGTCGTGCACAACGACCGCTCCTCGGCCGCCAACCTGGCGCGCGAGACGGCCCGGTGGCTGATCGAGGGTGGCCATGCCGTGCGCCTGCTCCGTCCCGACGCCGAGGTGGTGGGGCGAAACGATCTGGCGGTGGATCCCGACGAGCTGACGAACGGGTGCGATGTCGCGGTCAGCCTCGGCGGCGACGGCACCATGTTGCGCACCGTCGA